>LFCJ01003325.1_pt1 | contig 11777 bp, 7 predicted proteins | sample 643141 | NCBI WGS metagenome assembly LFCJ01 (sample SAMN03766243, study PRJNA286221) | soda lake metagenome | biome: soda lake; feature: Kulunda steppe; material: water; isolation source: sample B1-Br-g2 brine of Lake Bitter-1 | place: Russia: Kulunda steppe | collected 2010-07 | reverse complement strand
CTGGCGGGGAGCGTTGTCAAACCGGCAGGACAAACGCTTCTGGTTGGTGACCACCGCCAACTGCCTACCGTGACCGAAACGGACTGGGACGAAACACTTCGGGAGCCACTCATCGAAACAAAAGCGTATCTCTCGGCTCTGGAGTACGTCCACTGGATAAATCAAACCGTCTCGGCGGATGGGACGGATGCAGCTATGTCGACTGACGGGGGTATCCACCAAGCACAACTCTCAGAGTTTGACGGTTCATCAGACTCAGACTCAGAACCAGAGACAGGGACAGAGCAAGCGACCAATCGGGGTGATCGACAGTGACCCGCGAAGCAGATGATAAACCGATTCGGGTTGAGCAACTCTCAGAGTCGTATCGTTTCGATGACGAGCTGGCGACGTTGCTCACGGAATTTCAGTACCATCAGGATGGCATCACGCTCACCGCTGCAGAGCCGAGACCCCTGCCGTCGACGAGCTACAGTACCCCGACTGAAGGGCTGGAAGCTGTCTTTGGATCTACCGCTTCACTAGTGTTCGTCTGTTATGACGACCGAGGATATCAAATGGTCAACCCCATCGAGGCGAGGCTCGTCGAGTCGATCAGTAATGCGATCACAGCGGTCTCACCGATTGCTCGGCCAGATGGCGGCGCGGCAGAGCCCCTCGCCGAGGGGCCTGCGGAGATACCAGACAGCAGCTTGGATGGACGAGACGGACAGTCTGAAGACGAACCACACTATGGTCTGAGCGATTCACCTAACTTCGGTGTCGTTACGCCACATAACGCCCAGCGTGGTGTTCTCGAAGGTATTCTACCAGAGAAAGTAACCACGAACACAGTTGAAAAATACCAAGGCGGCGAACGTGACATTATCACTGTATGCGGGACCGTCTCAGATCCAGAGTTTGCCCGTAACGAAGAGAGATTCATTCTCAACCCACAGCGGTTACTCGTCGCCATATCTCGGTCTCGGATGCTAACTGTCGTCATCTGTAGTACCTCGCTATTTGAGGTCGCCCCAGAAGATAGTGAGCGTCTTGACCACGGACCAGTCTGGGCACGTCTGTTTACCAATGCGGTGGGACAAGACCCTGACCCAGCGTGGAGCGGATCACTTGATCAATTCGTCGACGCAGATAGCGATGAATATGCAACCGTTCCAGTCAGTGTCTACCCCAACTGCACAGAGTAACCGAACTTTCGAAGCTATCGGGATCAGCATTCACTTCCAAAGCCTGTCGTGAGAAACCGTGAAGGGAGAAACCGAGTGATAGAAGCAGAATATGTGTTTGATCGCTAATTTCTATAGACTGGATGATGATTTGTAATATATGGTTGACAATAAATATTTTGAAGCTACCTACGAGTTCGAGGATTTCACCGATACCTTACTCACGGAAGAACACGCTTCGCGGTGTCCCTCGCTGCCCGGTGTCTGCTGCTGCCTGGGAGAGCGAGTGCCGCGCGGAAGAGAGTCTGATCTCGGTGCCCGTACCTACCTGAGGGCGCAGAAGCGAAGTAGAACGTCGACAGAAAGGCTATATTAAGAGATGATACATTTCCGAGTTGAGTAAAGAAATGAAAATTTTACTGAAGTATATTTAGATGTTTTGACGGTTGTTTACATATCCTACTGACTTCTCATTGGCTGGTGAATCACCACTAAATGGCCGATTGAGTGCTTAATAAGACAATTTGATTACTACCAACATATGAATAAAAATACATGGATAAAAAACATTCTAAATATGTCACACATGGTTGATTAAGTGTTTATATATTTTGATATTTATCCATGGTATTAATAGCAACCGATTAGTTAGTTATGTTATGGTGCGGCAAGGTCATGCAGTCGACAACACCCTAACACAGGAAGAGTATGAACGTCTGCTTCTCTTCTGCGCCTCAATCGCGGATGAAAAAAAGAGCATAGAGACGTTCTTTTACCATCTAATGGTCGGTTACGGACGTATGAGACCTGGGACATTGTGTCACTACCACCCCGACTGGTACGACCCAGAGAGGCAGGTAATCCAGGTGCCAGGATACGATGAGTGTGATTGCTGTGACTGTAAAAAATATGCACGTCAACGTGCAGATGGGGAGAATGAAGACAGGAGCTTCGAGGAGATTCTTAAGCTATATTGGAATGGAAAAGAAAATAGAACGGCCCGTGCAATTCCATTAAAGACAGAACGCCAAGTAGAGATCGTTGAGAAGTTCAACGAGACCTTCGGCCACTTGGACAAGCCCGTCGGCTCCTACAGTCACGTCCGCCGTCGCCTCACCCGAACGGTTGAACTGGTTGATGGTGTGATCGATCCGCAGACCTACAAGCCGTATATAAATCGTGCAACTGCTGTCACCCATTTTGCCTGGGCGGACATGAGCGATACAGGGTTAACCCTCAATTTTGGTTGGGCGTCTGCTGACACAATTGACCGATATCGAGCTCGGTGTGGAGAAAAAGCGGCTGCATCGATGGACGACATGTACGGACGTGACCGGACATCATCATTCGAGTTGAATGATGACCCACCAACTTGGTCGCAATACAGAAGACAGGCAGATGAATCGGTGGAAGTGGATATTTGGACTCCTCAGACAAAAAGCGAAATAGACGAGCTCCCACCAGAGAAGGAGGAAGAGGCTCTGAAAAACAGGACGCTTCAGAAATTCATCACTGGCGAAGACAGCAACACTACCAACAGCATGTTTGGCATCGGTACCATAGTTGCACTCGCCAATTCCCTCAAAACCCGTGTGAGGTACGCCATTTTGGCCATGATCTACGACTCAGAAGGAAACGATATCACAACGAGAGCGGGTAAAAAGAGAGCCATCTCAGCGATTATTGGTATTGGTGTCGGAGTCCTCTTGATGGCTGCTCTGGGTAACTCAATCGTAGAAATCACCGTGGTCTTAGCTCTGAGCCTCCTCATTGCAAAGTGCGAAACCGATTTCGACGAACCGCCGACTCTCCCCCTACCGAAGTGAGATTGAAACAGGCAAGAAATCTTGCGGCTTGACCATTGAAGTTCCATTCGTTTGACACACAATGGACGGCGGACTCTTCGGGATGTTCTGACAGTGTAATAATGCCGCTATGTCCTTGGTTTAGCTGTCGAAATAAAATACCCTATAGAGCCTGTCGGAAAAGAATTTTCGCACCGATTTTACGCCCTGAGAACTGTTTATAGGCTACATAGAATTTGTAAACTATTTGCTCTCCCTCTATGAGAAGATATTATTCGTTGTCTATAGGGATTAGCATTCACTTCCAGAGTCCTGTCGTGAGAAACCGTGAAAGGAAAAATCAAGGGGTGGAAGTAGATCATGCGTTTGATTTCTAATCCCTATATGAGCCAATTCAATTGGCAAGATCTATTGACTTGTCGAAGTTAGTCTCGATTAATGTATTTCGAAGCGTTATCTGTTTCTTTAAAATTCTCAAAAACATCAACAATAGTGGCTGTATCAATTTCATCTTGAGAGTTCATCAAGTGATACATAAATGACCGTAGACCATGAGGTGTTAGCGATTGATCTTCAATATCTTGCTTAATATCATCCCAAGAAAGCACAATCTCTGTTTCAACGTCAAAATGGAAGTTTTTCATAGTCTTTCCCCGTTCTGCTTCAGTGGTTTCAATAGCATTCTGCAATAAAGTTTCAAATATTGAACGATCTGAAGCGTAATTAATTGTTCCAGCGTATAGGAAGCTAATATTTGCTTGGATAGCGCGACCTGCAATAGAATTATAATTTCCTTTGTAATTGATATGATGGCCGAGTAATGAGTCAAAAATTTCGTCACAAATCTCATTATCTAATTCATCGTGTAATAGCTGAAAATCGAGGAGTGCATTTTGAACACGATCAGAGATCGCACGACGCCTCTGCGATCTTGCTGGTGCTGAATATCTCTCCTTTCGTTTAGATTCGGATAATTTGAGGAATTCTCGATCACTTGCTGTGAGTATACCTCGGTCCCTCTTGCTGTCAGCAGTATCTGGTTTAACCATATCAGTAAATACAGTAGGCGATTAAGTTAAGTATGTGGGATGGTATTGGATTAGATGAGTATAGTCGATAGGCTCGGCGGGCATTCTCTCCTATATGATGAGATGCCTAAGCACGTAGTTGAGACTATTACTTGCTGAATTGACCGACGCCGGGAGCGCACGAGTCTGGCAGGACTTCGCTCCTTTCGGCGTCGAAGTAAGCACGCGGCGAAGGCCATGGAAGCCTTCTCGAATGGACGGCTTGGGCCGTCTGTCCGTCCCTACGGGGGGCGGGCGTAAGAAGTTTGCTTCTACTCACGGCGTTCGTCTCCGTCTTGCTCCACGAAGTGAGCTAGAACGCCTGAATGTCCAAATCAGACACGCCACAAATCGAACACACCGCTCTTGAACCAATCCCCTCAGCTGGTGCTGAAGAAGTAGCCGAATTAAATCATGCAGTCTACGGCCTCGGTGATCGGGAACAGTTCATCGTCACCGACGGCAAAGAAGTTCAGCGATCTGCAGATAGAGTGATGAATGAGGGTGGTCGAGAGTGACCGACCTCACCAGAAATCAGTGGTCAACGCTCTTCAACCGAGCCGACGAGCCCGTCCGGTTTGGCGAGCTTGTGGGTGTCGTCGAGGAAGCCGATCAGGTCGAAGCCGAAGAAATGGATGCTGACCAACTGGTCGAAGACGCAATCACTGCGGGTGATCTTATCGAGATCCGTGACGGTGGCATGTTCCCCACGCTTGAATTGCCGGGGGGAACCGAAACGCCAGATGTAGATGTATCAGGACCCGAAGAAACTGATCCGGCTGATGTAAAATCCAAGGGTGAGTCACCCGAGGCCTCCGAACAAACCACTGTTGGGCGCGAGGAGGCCGTTGCAGCACTCCGCGACGTTCTGAAGTTCTACAACGCCCGGATCGATGATGAGATCGCGGACCACACTGACGAAGGCGAACACCCCGACCGACCCACAACCGCTCGCGAATACTTTAGTGAGATCCGCGGCTGGGAGAACGACACCGTCGACGAGCTGCTGCTCGGGTGGGCCCCCGCCGACCATGTTGATCAACTTGTCGCCTATTTGTTCAACCGTGGTCACTCCCGCGAGGCCATGATCGCCACCGGTGCACTCGGCGAGAAGGACAGCGGTGGGCTGTACACCATGTTTTCGGCCCGGTACGTTCTTCCATACTTCGACGCCGGCGGCGGTCCGGCGTATGCGATTGCCCGATGTACCGGCGGCGATGGCGGCGGTGCGAAGGGTTACAGCGGCCACCCAGCTGACTGGAAAGCCGGGAAGTATGCAAAACTCCGACACACCGATTCGCGAGTACCGTTCACCGAGCCGATTTACGGCCTCGACACACTCGCCCAGGGCGACCACGTCGTCGTCGGTGAGGGGATCGCCGACGCGATCACGGCCCGCGAGGCCGGATATGCGGTACTATCGCCGGTCGCCAAAGAGTTCAAAGAAGATCACTACGACCCGCTCGTTGAAGCCCTCGAAACACACGACATCGAGCGTGTGACCATCGTTGCCGACGCTGACGATATCCGAAATAGCCGCGCCGATGAGCCCGAATCAATCGGTGATGCCGTCAGCCAGACGCTGTCACCAGTCGGCGCTGGGCTCGGTGGCGCACTTCGGACGGCGAGGAAGTTTGGCGAGCGAACTGACGTCGATGTTCGGCTGATGGAACCCCCCGCGCCAGCCGATACTGAGAACGATCTTGACGAATTCGTGAACGGTGGCTGGCGTGGCGATCTCGATGCGCTACTGCGGTCGGCGAAACCAGCCGGAGCGTTCGACGAACATGATACTGTACTCTCGGCGAAGGACAGACCAGCCGACGCTTTCGAGGACTTCGATTCCGAGGAATACACACCGACAGCGACCAGTACTAGTGAAACAACTGACGACATCCGTGATATATTCGCCGCTCTCGACAGACTCGACGCGAAGCGGGTCGCCAGAGAGACCATCGTCGACGAATGGCTCGAAGACAGTCGTGCCGATCACCGCACCTTCCGACCGACGTGGGCCCCGAGCGACTACGACGGAACCGCTGTGTACTGTGATGACGACAAGTTCGTTGACACCGGATCGCGCGGCGGCTACGGTGGTCCGGCTGTCATGGCCGCCATCGATGCCGGATTCGCCCGAGACACACAGTGTCCTAGCGCGGTGAGTGGCGGGACGTGGTTCAAAGCAGTCGACCACCTCCGCAACCTCGGGTTCTCTGTTCCACAACTCGACACAAGCAGCGCCGACAACGAACGAAACGGCCATGCTGAGACTGGTCGGGACATCCTCGGCCTCGATGTCGTTGTTGAACCCGCGAACGCCCTTGCTGCCGCCGCGGCTGTCAAGCCCGACGACCTCTCCGAACCGCTGCCCGAACTGGAACGGGATGACGTCGATGATGTGGCGGTCGCGGTCGCCCTTGCGGAGGGCATGATCGACGAAGACAGCTTTCCCGCCGACGGGCGATACACGGAGGCGTACTACCGGGCCCGTGACTATTACGGTGCCCCTCTCCCGAAGTACCTCGATAACTCGACACTTGAGCAGCGGACCGACCTCGTCTTTGCAGCCCTCGAACGTATCGAGCCACGGCACGTCCTAGACGGATGCCGATCAGAGGTCACTGTTGAAGATCCGAGTGGGAAAGCAATCGCCAAAATAGATCCGACGTGGGAGGACAGCGAAAGCGGCGAACGGATCTTGGCGGGCTACGGGCGTGGGTTCTACTGTGTTGAACACGAGACGAGCTTCTCGCCGATCCAACTAGTCGCACTTGAACACGGGCTCATCGCCAGTGAAGATACGTATCCACGCGGTGAGGCATTCAAGCAGGCCTACACGCTGCTCCGAGAGGAGTACGGAGCCCCGATTCCAAAATGGCGGGCAACGCTGCTCGAACATGTCGCCGTCCTTCCCCCAGCCCAACGGGTCCTGGGTGGTGGGATTGGACTCGGAGACCGTAGCCGGGAGGATGCGCACAAAGCCACTGAGGAACTAATCCGAGACGCTGTCGACATCCGCGACCGGGCACAGCTGATCACCGTGGTTCCCGGCGCAGGGAAGACGTACTCGACGGCCATCGTTGCCGACGAAACACCGGTGCTGTATCTTACCAGCCGAAACGAACTCAAAGCCCAAATGGAGGCCTACGCCGAGGAGATCTGTGACGATGATGAAATCGATGCTGCACCGACGACGCAACACCTCCCAATCCTTGCAGAGAACCAGCTTAACGAGGGGGCTATCTACGCTGGCGTGCGGGCCGTCCGAAAACAAGGTGGCCAGCTGCTCCGGGATCGCGACCAACTTCTCGCTGAGGTTGAGGCACAGATTGACAAGAGCGACATCGCTGGCGGAGACAGAGAAAGCATCTCCCCCGATCGGGCCACGTGTCCGACCGCGGAAGGAGAGCACGGAGAAGAATGGCGTGTCGCTGTCCAGGTCGCCCGCGGTCTTGGTGTGAAACCAGCAGACATCCATCGATACGATACGGTTCTATTCGGCGACGAGATACCGTGCCAAGACGATGGCTCCGAATGTGAATACAAACAAGGGTGGGACGATGTCCGCGATCCCGACAACCAGGCCGACATCCTCATCGGCGGTCCTGGACACGCATTTGTCGGGAGTGCAACAACGTATTTCACCCGCAACGAGAACGGTGACCGGATTGAGACACCGCGGGCAGTTGTGATTGATGAATTCCCTGGCGATACGTTCGCGACAAGCTACTCAGCCCGGTCGATGGATCATGCCACGTGGCTTGCAGAGGCCCTCGTCGACATCAACAATCGAGAGGATCTCCTCGCTGCTGATCTCGATAGCGACACGTGGGTGAACCTGTGGCTCGATGGCAAGGGGGACGAATACGCCCAAACGGGTGACCTTGTTGAACTGCTACAGGCTGGAACGAGCCTCGCCGATGCCCGGGACGAAGCCGAAGAGCTCCTCGATAGCGGCACATTAGAAACCGTTTCAATAAAAACGACTGCGAATGTCGACACCCTCCAGGAAGCCGTTGAAGCTGTGAGCGAGGGCGGAGCTAACGATCTTTGCGGAACCATTGATATTCTCGATGATGCACTCAACACAGTCGAAGTCGCTGCTGATCGAGCGTACGCCGAAGGAAGCAACACTTCTGGTGAGCTGTACGTAGTCGCCGAGGCTCTCGAAAACATCATCACATCACTTGCTTCGGCCGACCAGGCAGTTCCTGAAGGTGAGGGGCTCGCTGATACAGCTGAGGCGGCGGTCGCCGATCTCCCTGTAGGGGGAGATCTTGCTAATCTCCTCGACGATGCGATTGCTGGGCTGAGATCAGACGAGATCCCCGAGAAGATTCTGGAGGGGGCAATCACGGCTCTCCGTGGTGGTCGCGAAGGCTGTCGGGAGCTCGCCGTCTACGGTGACGACGGTTATGCTCACCCGAGTGCGTGGGCCCTGCTCGCGGGTGCTATCGCCGACGTCGAGACAGGCAGCGCCTCAGAAGTTCAGACCCAGGCCTTTGCGTTCGACATGGAAGCCGACGAGGGCGGGACGTTCAAACGGTTGAAAAAGAACGGTGCGACGATTGCTGCCGATAAGAATCATCACGGTACGCTCGTTGTCGACACACCTGCGTTCACCGACATCACCGGGGCGAAGTGTCCAGTTCTCGGTCTCGACGCAACCGGTCGCTCGGAGTTGTGGCGGATCGCTATCGGTCGGGACACCCAGCGGCGCGACATCCACGAGACCGATGCTGAGCGCAGAGAGTTCCTCCGTGACAACGGCCTCCGGGTGGTACAGACGACTGATCGACCGCTCCCATACCACGGAGAACCCGACGGGAAAAACTTCAACGAAGATCTCGAATTGGTGAAGACAGTCGCCGAGAAGTACACCGGCACCACCGCAGACGCCGTCGACAGCAAAGGTCCAGCTGTAATCTCGACGTTGAAGGTGCTGAATCATCTGGAGGACGAACTCGAGGAACACGCTGGCGAGACGGTCAACTACGAGAATATGAAGGGGTCCGACGCACTCGGAGAGCACCAGGTGTCGGTTGTCCTCGGGAGTTGCCACTACAGCGATACCGTCCCAGAAAAGTGGGCGCTGCTCGCTGGCCAAGACGCTGGAAGAGGCGATACAAAAGGCGATACGCTGGACTACGGAAGCCCGGTCGCGAACGCCTATCTCCAACATATGCGTGAGGACCACACTATGCAGGCGATCCTGCGCTCCGGGCGGAACGATGAAGATACGGTCGTCTTCGCCCACACTTCGGCCCTCCGTGACGATCTCCCAGTCGAAGACGAGGGTGTTGTTCTATCGGCGCACTCAAAGGGGACCCTTGCGGTTGCCGAGGCTGCTGCAGAATTAACTGATCAAGGGTTCACTGCCCGCGAGATCGCCGACGTCCTCGACGACGACCAAGAGCGGGCGATCGGCCTCCGGCAGGTGCAAAATGTGCTGGCCGACCTTCGCGAAAGCGGGTACCTCCGAGTTACGAAGGAAGGCGGGCCGGGTGTCAGCTACGAGTACGAGCTCAACGAGGATCCAGGACTGGCTGATGTCGACCTCCCCAGTGCCGGTTCGGCTACTGGCAGTAGTTCCGAAAAATCACGTATGGAAGAACAATATACGTGGAATTTCGTAAGTACTGGTAGCGAGACTGACTCAGTGGGGGTGATTACACCCTCTTCGCCAGTTATCCCTGTGAGAGAATTCACAGATGACGCTGAGATGGCTCCCCCACCCGGTTGATCTTCCCACTCAGCCGCCATTTCAGAGCCGTGGTGATGAGCCCCAGCTAAGTCAGATTAGCACCATGATGACCCGTGAACATTCCCGGACAGATCTCCGGTGTCTGGTGAGAATATGAGAGTATATGTATGTTTAAGACTGAAGCTCTTCCCTAACTGAGCGAAACAACAATCAGATTAGCGATCTTGATACTGGTTAGCGTGCAAGATGCAGGGCGCAAGTTGGTTACTCGATGTTTCTCTTACCTTGTTATCCAATCCATCCCACGCGGATGTATGTAGAGAATCTCGACCCCGTCATTCGCCTCATCCCGCATCCATTCGCGTGCTGCTTTCCCCATCCGATGGTAGAGGTCGCCATATCGATAGTCGGTTGATTCGCGAGCCGTTGGATTTTGATAGAGATAGTTGTTATTTGAGAAGAGCAAAAGATACCGCTCGTTCACGTCCTGTAGCCGATTGAGTTCATGAATATCGCCCCTGATTTTGTTCTCGTCAAAATCAAGTATCGGGTTGTCAGAATCTGCCCGCTTCAACAGCGTTTCTACTGACGGCTTCTGTGACGCTAACTCACCGACAGGGTGGCCGGAGTGCTTCGGAAAGGAGGTCTTGTTCTTTACAAATTTCAGCTCAAACGCACACTCGATATCTGCTGTATTGAACCGCTTTGAACCGCTAGAAACCCATTCGATGGGCTCTGTCAACTCGGAGTGGAACACTACGACATCGATACGCTCTCCCTTTTCGACACTCACCTCTGTATGTACTCGGTTCAATTGTTCAGCCGTCATGAGTTGTTCCTGAGCGGTCTGCCAATACTCTCGCTTGAATGACCCGGTGCTGCCTCCTTCCAATGTGATGTTTGTCGCCGACGTCTCAACAGGTGACAATCGTGTGCGAAGTGCTTCAACTAGCGCGACTTGTAGATCGGCTTCGGCGACGAAATTAAGTGGATTCCGCTGATACTTGTTTGCTATCTGTTCGGCGGTGGTGCGAAACATTCCTCAGTAGCAAAACGTGATTGGCAGATATATACATCTATACACTCAGCCGACAGCTCCGATCAATAGCCTATGTAGGACTCTTATTATGGCGTTCTATCGTCCTCGAACAATCCTTCCAAAACAGCAGGATATGTGAATATGGGAATGGCATGATTCTATCGAGAGAGCTACTCTTCTAAACTTATCCTCTATATCTTGTACAGCGTGATATTCTAACTTCGAGACAGATACCGATGTTTCGCTGTCTTCGGTAAGAGCCTCAGTTAAATTCAGAAATAAAATCCTCGTCAAGTTCATCAACAAGCTCACCACCAGTTAGCCAAGTAATCTGATTATCGTCGAATCCATACTGTGGAATCAACGATTCTGCTGCCTCGCCGAGAGAGATATCATTTGTAACTACTGTGATTTCATCAGCTACTCCATCAATGAGCACCTCTAGAGCTAATCCGACAATCTCTGTATCCGCCTTTTCCACAATATCTTCCGAGCGATCACTAGCAGTGGCAATAAAACGCCGTGCCTGGTCCATAATTTTCGAGACATCAGATACAAAATATGATGGGCTCTCAGTGACTTTCATCCATCCTTCCTGAATTGCCTCGTCGACGGGAATATCACTCGATTCGTAGCCCTCAATCGTCGCACCGCCTGTCAGTTCGGTATATACCTGTGGAGGGATTCGAAATACGACATCACGTTGGCGTGCTTCGCGAGCTAAGGCCTGAAATCGTGTACTCTCTCGTCGTCCACAGCTGATCAGCACTGAGGAGTCAAGGAAGACTATAATTCTGTTATCACCCATCTCCGATCACTCTTCAACAACGTGCCGGAGGGCATCAAGAATAATTCCGGCCTCCAATGGGGATACATCCTGTTCACGAGCCATAATTTGGTGGGTGACGGACCCGTCGACATAGTCACGAGTATATTCAAGCGCGACGGCAAGTCCGTCCAATCCGTGACGTTCGATGTAGGTGTCGATATCGTCAT
>LFCJ01003324.1_pt1 | contig 11777 bp, 11 predicted proteins | sample 643141 | NCBI WGS metagenome assembly LFCJ01 (sample SAMN03766243, study PRJNA286221) | soda lake metagenome | biome: soda lake; feature: Kulunda steppe; material: water; isolation source: sample B1-Br-g2 brine of Lake Bitter-1 | place: Russia: Kulunda steppe | collected 2010-07 | reverse complement strand
TGTTTCTTCTTCATCTGTTTCTTCTTCATCTGTTTCTTCTTCATCTGTTTCTTCTTCTAATTCTATTTGTATTGGTTCTATATCATCACTAACAACATTTTCTTCTGGAACATCAAATGATGTTGAGAGTGAATTATTCTCTGAAGATTGAACAGTATAATCTGTTACAGCTTGAACTTCTGGTGTATTTGATACATTTTCATACTCACTTGTTGAATATGGGACTGTAAATTCAAATGCTCCCGTTATATCTGATTCAACTGTTTTATCATATGTAAATATAGACTGTAATACTGGGTCAGAGAGAGTTACGCTAATATCTAATTCATCTTCTGGTTCTGCGCCTTCTCCTTCAATAGTTGCTCCTTCAACATGCTCAAATATTTTAACAGAACTTGGATTTTCTTCTAATTCAGGTATTGGGAATTCTTCTTCTGTACTTTCATCTATTACTTGATATTCTAATGCAGGAGGTTGATTTTGTAATGATGCATTTGGACTAGATTTAACAAGACGATAATCATTTAATGCTTCAACTTCTTCTGGTGGATTCATTCCAAATCCATTAAATGTTACTTCTGTATTGTTATCAGCATATTCTTGAGCGGCTGTTACATTATCATGTTGCTCAATAGGATTAACTTCAGGTACTATTGAACGTATAGATTGACCATCCTGTGCTTCTGTTATACTGTAATCAATAGTATATGGTCCTGGTTCCATTTGACTACCATGACCGTAATATAATCTTGCTAACATTGTATTATAATATTCATCAGAACGTTCAAATAACCCAACTTGTTGTTGTTGACCAGATGTAACATAATATGGTTGTACGTAATCTTCAAATGTAACATCATCATTCCATTCTGTTATTGCATTAAATTTACTAAATGGTGAAGCCATTTGCCAATCTATTGCAACATACTTTGCATCTGCATTTTCATTTAAGTCTGTCATAATTTGATTTGCATCTTCTGAATTATCAGCTAATAAGAATTCTGATGCTTCTGTTGCATGTTGTTGGAATGGATTTGCTATTGCAGGTCTCTCTCCTGTAACTGTTATCCAATGCCCATAATCCCACCAAGACATAACTCCATAGGTATCTTCATTATATTCAAACGGTTGTGAATTACTTGTTTCATATAATCCAATATCTGGTTGTTCAGAATTATTACTTAACCATTGTAATGGTTCCTCCCATTCTTGGTAATCATGTATATTTACTTCATTTTGATTACTTAATATTGATGATTCAACAGGTAGAACAACAATTGGAATTATTAATGTAATAACTAATAAGATAGCAATTAAATGATATCCTTTGAATGAATTGAAAACATCTTTAAATTGTGTTATTTTTGGAACGCCTACAAAATCAAATATCCATTTTATTGTAATTGCTGCAAATATAGCAACAAATCCTGATAGATAATAATTAAATCGAATTGTTCGGATACTAATAAGAAGGAAGAAAACAGCAGATGTTAATAATAATATATTCGACGTGAATCCTACTTTTCTCTTTCTTTGGAAACTATGTACAAATAGATAACCAAATCCAATTATTGCTGTTAATAATAATAATCCATATTGTTGTAATGTAAGTTCCATTATTGTTGTTGATTGTTCTTCTGCAATCGTTTGAACCGTTTCACCACCTAAATCAAATGGATAACCAAACAATCTTAATACTTGATTAAATAATTCAGAAAGTAATTCAGGTATAACTACAGCTAAAATACCTATTAACACAATAACAGGAATAACAGAAATACCAATAATTTTTGCAATTGAATAATCATGTTCATTACCAAACCTGCTTATAAATGTTAAATAGACAACGCCAATAAATGAAACACTTACAACTGTTAAATGTAATATTGATGGGTTTGATACACTAAATTCTAATCTTGGTACATTTGCTAGTACAACAAGTGTTGAAATAAATAAAATACCAGATATTGTTAATAATGAAGATTCTACGTTTTCATTAAGTGGATACATCATTAAGAAACTTATTCCTGCTGCTAATGCAATTATTGCGAATAATACCATACCTGGAGGCCATGTTTGGAAATATAGTGCAATAGCAAATCCACTTAATAATACATATTTCAACCATTGTCTTCTATACGTATTTGGTTCTTTTAATAATTCAATAGATATATTTTCACGTTCTGCATAATTTATTGCTTTCATTATCATATATATTGCAAAGAATAAAAATAATACTTCTAACACATGGTGTTGAGCAAATCCAACAATTGTTCTATCATAAAACATACTTGGCATAATACCAATAAATAATCCTGCTAATACTCCTGCCCATTTAGATGATGTAATATACTGTGTTAATTTATATATCATTAAAATTGTAAGAACGACAAATGCAGGTGATGAAAATACTAATATTTGTCTAACCAATTCATCTGATGGATTGCCTAAACCAAGTATTAATGCAATAGCTGCAATAATTTGGTCATATAATGTGCCGAATGTACCTACATCTGCACCTTCAGGATATCCACTCATACCATCTACACCAATAGTAAATGGGAAGTTTTCAATCGAATATTGTACGGCGCGATAATGATACCATGAATCATTACCTAATAATGCTAATTGACCATTATCTGTATATAATGATGAATAATTTCTTACGCGCGTATATACAGCAACTAATATAATTGCAAACAATGCATAGATATGTGTATATTTTTTAAATTTATTAAAATTTTCTTGACCTATTGTTGTTTCTGTAGACATATATGAGCAATATAGAAGTAACTTTATATGAAAGTAATGGTCATTTTAAATTTTATAGTGCATATTTTTTAATACGCACATTTATAGATTAAATTTAATTCTTTTTCCAATTATTAGGTTAAAAGTTGTTAATTTATTTATTTTCAGGTTTATATTGCCGTAATTAAGCGTAAGGTTTAAAAACCCCTTTAACTTATATAAACATGAAAGAAAAGATTAATAATATGAATTTAACTAATCCACTTAAGAAACTTGCTATCCCAAATGGGTTATTAGCAATTGGTTTCTTAAGTTATCTTCAATCCGATATGATTCTTTCCATACTTGAATTAGATATTTCATTACATATTATGGAAACAATTTCTTTTGGAATCATACTAACAGGATTATTTTCATATATCTTACTCCTCAATAAAAATTATAATATATTAATTAATGAAAAAGGATTTAAAAATATGTTACGAGGATTAAGTTTAATTGGTGCTATCGGAATTATTATTTGGTTTGAACAAATAATTATTCCTGAAATATTACTCTTAACAACAATTACAATATATATACTTTCAACAATAATTGTTTTTCTTATTCCTGAATCTGCAAAAAAAGAAGTTGCATTTAATTCATAAACAACAAAAGGAAATCAAAACTCTTATTATAAAATACCCTTTAAACTTAAATGTATGAGTATATCAAATATTTCATGTCAATATAATTTAGAAAAGTTTTCAAATATAGAAATGGTTGAATCTAATTGGGAAAAACCAATAGAAGCATTTGTTAAAGATTATAATGTAGAATCATTATGTTATGGTTCGATTACTAATAAAAATATGCTTTTAAATGCTAGTCTAGAAATGATTTCAAATAATGAAGTATTAATCATTCACGAAACAGATAAACAAACAGCAAATAAAATATATCAAACAGAATTTATTGGTGAAAAAGAAGGTGTATGTTCATTAAGAGACAATTGTTGTTTTGGATGGGTGTTTGAAAATGATATCGGATTACATTCTAAAGATAATCAACAAGAAACAATATTAATTACTGTTGCTAAAATTTCTGACGTGCATATTAGTTCTTATGAATCAAGTGCAAAACAATTATTATTACAAGAAATAACACCAGAAGATTATTATAAAAATCACGTATTAGAATTATCAGATTACATTACATATTTAAAATCAACAGATGATTCATTATATACGGATGATTCATTATTAATTAAAAATTAATCAAAATATTTTTTAAGTAAAATTTCTGTGAAAAATACATTTAAAATTATACAGAAAATTAAAATAGTTCTTAATACAATATTAAATTGAAAGGTCAGTAATGTTAAATAAATTAAAAATAGTGATAATACATAATTAACATAAATTACTGTTATTGAAAACTGGTTTGATTTTTTTACAATGTTTGTTGTTTTTTGACTAAATAATATATTTACTCGATTATAAACACTATTGTTTTCTTGTTGTGTTTGCTTCATTTTTGTAACCTCTTAAGTTAATTATATTAGGTTCTAAGGGTACTTAAACCTTACTTTTATATTAAAATAAATTATATAAAATTACTATAATAAAATCTAAAACGACCAATATATTTTTAACTATGGAATTTATACGTATAACTAATGAAATCCTCCGAGCATATATCAAGATTTACAAAATATGTAAATAATAACGAAAAATTATACTTAGAATCAACAAATTCACAATTATTATGTTCATCAATTGAACATATTAATGACGCATATTTAAGAGAAGGTAACAAAGTATTTGCAATAATCGAAGAACAAAATAACGAATATAAAATTCAAGAAATAATTTGTTGGGATTGTTCTATTCAACCAGTTGTCGATAAAATAAAAACAGATAATAATTTATTTATTATTGAAGGGTTATTAAATAGTGAACTAACAACAGAAAATACGTTCCAAAAATATATTACGAATATAGAACTATGGGAAATATTATAATATACACGTAGTAATTATTTATTAAGCAATATAAATCGTAAGTATTAAAGTATTATATAACTTATTTACAGGTATGTCAGTAGATACAAGCACACAAAAAAATGATTTTGAAATCCTTGAAAAATTAGGAAATATGTTTCTTGTGAAGCAACACGGTCAAATCGAACAAATCCCTGCAACATATAAAAACAAATTACTATATGAAAAAGAATTATATAAACTAATTAATCCTGAAAACAGAAAAGAAAGAGTAGTCTTGTCAGATGATACAACAGATGATTTTATTGCTATTTCACCAACAAATAGCGATAGCGTATATCAATTATGGGTTGACGAATTTGCATATCCTGTTATGAATAAACCAAGTCAAGCAGAAGATGTATTAAGAGCAGTTTATGAAGCTATTGATGCACCAAAAACATACGAACCATTTAGACGAATATTTAATAAAATTAAATCAGAAACAGGACGTACACACGTACTAAAGAAAGCCGCAAAACTATTTCCAAGAACAGATGTTATTCCTGTTGATGATGGGTGGCAAATTCATGGTATCTTTCATCTTACTTGGCAAAATCAAATCTTCTTAGATACAGACAGAGAAGAAACGTCCTACGTTGTTCGTGGTGGCGGAGTTAAAGAAACAAATAAAAAGCAACAATTTATTGATTTTCAAATTGATGAAGAAACAATTTCAGCATATAAAGATACAAAATTACAATTTTCATATAAACCACTACCTAATAAAGAAATAGACATTATTAACACAAAAACAAAAGTTTGCCCATATTGTGATGAAGAAACGAAATGTGAACTAACAGCATATAAATACAGTCTTGATTCTATTGAACATAAAGACCCTTGGTTCAAATGTAATAATTGTGATGAAAAATGGAGAGAATATAAACTTACAGAAAACGAAATTGTTTTCCTTGCTAAAGCAGAATGGTTGCATAATCATCGGACAAAACTAGATGATGATGTATTTTGGAATATTATTGAAAAATATGTTTGGAATTTAGATTCTGTTACACAATAATCTTTTAAAACTTTTTTAAATTAGTATATTTATAACGTAATTATATTATTCTTTAATATTATATTTCAAAAATCAAAACCGAAAGTATTTTAAACCTTCTTAACGTATTAATATTGTGGTGAAATAATGACTTTAGAACAACTAACACAAGAAACAGAAGCAGAACTTGAAACGGTTGAAAAACCAACATTAGAATTTGATGATACGTCGGTTGTCCTTAATGCAACAGAAATTAAGGAAGCAACACAAGAAGTTAGCGATGGAATGAATATTGTAGACTTTACAGCCCCTCAATCGGGAATTAATCATGGTCATTCCCCTGATAAGCACGACGCTCGTAATGTTTACAATATTCGAGACGAATTTGTTGACGAAGTATTTAGTGAATTTGGTATTACACCAAATGACCATGCGGCACTATGGCTTCTATCATATCGAAAGGACGAGTTTATCGCACACGATGAACCTATCTTTTCGGACACACATGATACAGATGAATCACGGTGGGCTTCAATTGAATCACGAAAGTTACAAGCACCAATTTCATCTGAAACTCAACAGTTGCTCCGACCATAATTAAAACAAATTTTTATTTTTTTAACTGACTAATACTTACAAGTATATCGAAATAATTATATGTTATAAATCATATATATTTAATATGGATATTAAAAAAATATTTATTATACTTATTATTATTTTATCTTTAATACTAGGTGGTGTTATTTATTACTCAGTCACGTCAGATACAGAACAAGATGAACAAGACCCAATAAATGAATCCACAAATGAAACAGAAGATGAATTTAATCCAATATTACCAAATCATAGCTTAAATAGTATTGAAGAACGTGAAAATTATACATTAGACATTGATATAGATGAATTAATAAATGACCATGAATCTACCGTCTTAGAAAATAATGTTAATATCGAACAAATAGATGAAGATTCTACAACAACTATAAGAACAGATGATACCTCCGTAGAAAAAATAATAGACCCAATATTTGGAACAACAGAAAAACAATATTCAAATAATTCAGAAGATATTACATATATAAAAAATAATTTGTACGATGGAATAAGATATGATTATAAACTTGAAAATTTTGATATAACAGAACAAATTTCATCTACAAAAATAACAACAATAATTAATTATATTCCTATTCAAACATACGATTATAATGAAGAAGATGATTCTATCATAGTTATTTTAGAAACAGATAGCCCTTCTGATAACTTATCAAGTAGTCTTAGTTATTTAGAACCTGACAAAATCAGTGTAGAATTACAAATTTCAATAGAACATGGACATATAAAACATATTAATTCTCAAATCATTGGTGAAGATGCAGAAGGTGTTTCAAATGTAGATGATTTTGAACAAAATATAGAATTAACAAACAATAATATTGCAGAACCATCCTGGTTAACTGAATTAAAAGAAGAAACAACAATATTATCTCAAACATATAGTCCAGAACAAGGATTAGCTTTAATTGAACATAAAGGATTAGCTACAATACCAGAACATACAACTATAGAATTATATGATTTAGAAAATGAACGCTCGCGTAATATACAATTACCAAGTGATTTTGAAGAAGGAGATATATTAGGATTACAATTTACAGGTAACGATGTAAATGTTAGTTTGAATGAAGAATTAGATGAAGGAGATAATTTAGAAGAACATGAAGGTTATGTAATAGTATTTGGTTCTGAACCAGAATATAGTACAATAGAATTATTACCGTAATTTACAACGAAATACAATTTTAAATAAATATAAATAATAAAATATTTAACCCGTATTAATATTTGATTTAATATATGTCACCAAAAGAAAATAATTATAATTTAAATTTACCTTCATTTGATGATATTGAAAATGATGATGATAATGAAGATGAAAAAAATGTTTCAAGAACATTAAGTGATTCGATAAATATTTCTGATGCTGCTAAACAAACTTCTAAATTGGATATAGATTCAAATAATCTTTTAGAAATGAGACAACAATTTAAAACGTATGTTTCTCAAGAAGTTAATCAAAATAGAAAACTATATCGAGCACAAATAAGCCAATCATTATATGAACAAGACGAAAAATGGGATGAAGGTTTATCTGAAGTAAATAAAATTAATTATCTTGATGATTTAATTGATAAAACTATGGAGATATGGATTGATATTCACTTGGATACATTTATACAAGAAATTAATAGACATAATGATGAAATTGATATATCTGAATTTATACCAACGTCCTCAAGAGTTTTACAAGCAATTTCTGGTTCTATATTAATTACTATTGCTAAAGATATTGTAGATAAATTAAGTTCAAATGCTGTTGATTATTTATTTAACCAAACTTCTATTGGTGTTGAAGAATTAACATCTGTTATCGTTACATTATTACGAGCAATGTTTGGTATATAAATATACTTCTATTTTTTAACCAAAAGGTTTTTAATACATCCGTTGAAATTTTATAATATGATTCACATTTTATGGAATGAGTGTGAATTTTGTCTCACTTACAGTTCACTTACAGTGTTGTAAGTGGGAACTTGTAAGTGGAAGTCTAAAATAGCCTCAAAATAGGAAAATATTGAAAGTAGACTTTCACTATAAATAAAATTTATTTGTTTATTTCATTCCATTAGTTTTTAGTGTTTATTTTTTAGTGTTATTTTTAGTGTTATTGCGAACAGATAGAGCAAAAATCCCACTTACAACACTGTAAGTGAGATTTGAATAAGAAAAAAATCTTTTAAACTTAATAAATAAAAGGTATAGTGCTTCTAAGTCCAGAATTAGTCTCACTTACAACGTTGTTAGTCTACTAACAGTGCTGTAAGTGAGATTTTAATACTTTTTAAAGTTTAAAACAGCAGAATATCAAACACTCAAGTCTTCTATTACAATTTAAAGGTTTACTAACAGTGCTGTAAGTAAAAACAAACTAAAATAAACTTGTAAGTGAGTTTACTCAGGAGTAGAATTCAAGATATCTTTAATTTCATTTTCAGATATAGGTATATCCAAATTAGTTTGTATTTCATTTATTATTTCTGAATTAGATATACTTTTATCTGATTTACCATCTATAACAATTTCAGATAATAAATCATTCCGTTTATTTATTAAACGCATTCTTTTATCTATAATTTTTTTATATTCTTTTGATTGTTGTACATCTTGTAAATCTTTTGAATTAACAAAATATGTTAATATATATGATTTTGTTCGTTGCTCAATATTTGGAACACCTTGTAATAATTGTAAAATTTGATATTCGTTTTTTGCTAAATGAGACGGTATAAAAATTTTGAAATCAAATTCCTCAACTCGTAATAATGTATAATTTTTATCTTTTAATTTTTCAATTTTAAGTTCTTTAAGTTGTTTTTCTGTTGATTCTAAATCTGATTGAATATCTATTAACAATTTATTTTGTGAAGAGATTTTATCTATAAATTTATTCATTATTATATTATTAATTGTTTATCATACATATATTTTTTTAAGAGTAACTGTAAAATCGTAATATTATTAAGAATAAAGAATAAAAAAAAATATATGATACTAGATATAACACCTATTTGTAAACAATATAAACAAAATGGATACGTAAACAAAAAAATAACACAAAATGACGAAAAATTACAACACGCAGTTTTAAATATTTATGATTCAAGAATACTTATTATTTCTCTTACAAAAAATAAAAAAGAAAAAGAATATTATAAAATAATTCAACTTAATAAAACAGAAGAATCTATGCAAAAACAGATTCAAAATAATATTAGAAGAGGAAAAATGCATAATATGAATGTACAAAAAAATAAATTTAACAATTTTGAATATCAAACAATGATATTATCAATAGAACAATTTTCAAAACCACCATACACACAAAGAGAAATTATATCTATAATTAACCAAAATAGAAATAAATATAATCCAATTAAAACAACAAATAATTGTAATCAAATAGCTACGGTTTGGAATCAATTACTATAATTAATAGTGTACATACAGGAATTTATTTTAAATCGTAATGTATATATTAACAAAGAGTATAGTATACATATAATGAGTAAAACACAGAATAACTTTGAGAAATATGATGAATATCTTAGTAAATCAAGAGTTAAAACATGGGTAACATGCCCACGTAAATTTTATTATAAATACGTTGAAAAACGTGAAACTGAAGAAACGGAAAGTATGATTAGAGGAACAATCATTCACGAAATGATTGAAGGATTTTATGAAAATGCAATTGAATATGCAGAAGAAAATGATAAACCACCTTCAACATTATTTAATTTACTCCCTGTAGATGAAAGAGATGATTGGCAAGAATATTTAAACCCATATCTATCACAATTCCTTGCATTTGAACGACGTAGATGGAAAGAATGTGATTCCATAGAAGAATGGGTTCCTGTGTCTGTTGAAGATGAAAAATGGAAACATATTTTTCCCTACTCACCAATAGCAATGGGTTTAGCAGACGTGATTATACCAGCTAAGAGTATACCACATAAATTTATTTCATATGATACAGGATGTATTCTTATTGACTTTAAAACAGGAGAACCAAATGAATCATATATGTCATATAAAGAAGGTGGGGTTTATCTCGATTTAGCATATTATTCAATGCTATTTGAAGATGAGTTTAACATCGTTGGCGTTGGTGCATATTATCCAAAACGAGATAAATTAGTTGTTTCAGAAATTGATAGAAAAGGACAAGAATTTGTTGCAGAAAAAGTAAATGAAATTAAAAATGCAAATGAACATAACATTGATGATTATTCATTAAACATGGGGCCACTTTGTATGTGGGGTGGTGAAGAAGGTGAACAATGTGATTTTTATGAAGATTGTGCTAGTACATGGGGTAAACCAATTGAAGAATCAGACACCGTTGTAGAATATATTCAAAATGGATTATCAAACAAAGAAATTGCAGAAAAATTAGATTGCACAGAAGATTCTGTTTCGTATTGGGTTCGTAAAAAACGATGGCATAGATATCGAGAATAAGTTTTATTCAAAAATATTATTAATTTTAAATTTCTTGTTCATGTAATTGAATTGAATTATCATCTAAATAAACCAAATATACTATATTTGTATTTATATTAGAAATAATTTCACTGATGGTGATTCAATATGTAAATTAACACTACGTCAACTGCCTCAGATTCAATCCTAAATGGTATCAGCCTCTATTATTGATGGAATTTTATAACCATTTTTTCTTTGTTTTATCGTATATTATAATTATTTTTTCGGTGTTTATTTTTTGGGTTCATAATATTTTAAATCTTTGATTTAATTAGAAAAACCAAAAATATTTATATTATCATACATATTATATATATTATGTCTGAAAAAGAATATGATATTAGTGTTCATCATAAAGATTATTTATCTTTAGATTATTTATTACAAGAAACATCAGATAAAAAAGTATCAATAGACGAAAATAATGATAATGAAAAAGGAGAAATATTCGATTTACAAACAAGAAAAGCAATTTATAAACCACCTGAATTAGATACAAGAGAAGAAAAAATAATCACAATTGATATAAATGGACAAGAATATAATATACGTGTCTATGATATACCTGACAGCGAAAACTTGCAAATCCACATCGATTTTTCGACGGAAGATGGGTCGATGCCTGTGTCTGACCAGTCGGACAATGGAAATAATCTCACTCAGGGCAGTTACTCTGGAGTCAATGCCACAATCAACGGGAGGCAGGCAGGAGAGTTTGACAGGTCAGAAGATGACGGTATTGGTGAACAGTTCGAGGATTTAGGATTTCAAGATGGAAATGGGTTCACGCTCCATTTGGTTTGGGATGGGGATTCGCAAGGACATGATATTCCAATCATCATTGATTACGACCCAACAGGGGGCGGGGGTGTCTTGGAATTAAATCACGAT
>LFCJ01003323.1_pt1 | contig 11779 bp, 10 predicted proteins | sample 643141 | NCBI WGS metagenome assembly LFCJ01 (sample SAMN03766243, study PRJNA286221) | soda lake metagenome | biome: soda lake; feature: Kulunda steppe; material: water; isolation source: sample B1-Br-g2 brine of Lake Bitter-1 | place: Russia: Kulunda steppe | collected 2010-07 | reverse complement strand
TAGGTGTTGGTTTTAAATTCTTTTCATATTGTGTTCTCACTACTTCTCTATTTTTTGGGTTTTTAGGGACTTTTTGTACTTCATTCGTTCCCATACCTTATGACGCTCAATTTCTACGTCAAACAAATTTAGTTCGTATTATATTGTCCTGAAATAATTCACCAATTTATTTTCTCTCACATTTTTAAAATCTACCATGCATAACCTCGTTATAATGTCGATTCCAGATATTCATTTCTTTTTTATAATATATTCGATTTCGTATTTTTGTTTTGACTGAATCAATAGTGGATTTATTCTCATCCCATGGTTTATTAGTATAGTGCAGAAATTTAATACCTTCTTCGTCAATAAATTTCCATAGGTGTGGGAGGTATTTTTTTACAGTTATTATTACATTCCAATTTACGCCCAAAATGTTAACATTAATTTTATTTGACTTATACAAGAATTCGTTTAATATGGCTTGATCACCATATTCTGTAGCGCGATTATAATCATTGACAAACTGCTTAATCTCCTGAAATAATTCTCTTGAAGATTCAAAAATCAATAGTCCAGTATTGAACATCGGATAGCCATTAACATTTTGAGGATAGTCCGATCCCAAATTCAGTCCTGCTGTTAATGTGGGATACTCTTCAATTTTAGACACATCTCCTAAACATAATTGATCTGCATCTAGATAACAAATTTTTTCATCATATGGAAGTCGAAATATTTGAAATTTATTTTGACGTATATTTAGGCCCGGTCTCCGAAGGAGATCCTCATCAAATTGAATGTCATTTTTCAAATCGTTAATTTTGATTCGGTCGTACTCTATGTTCAGTTCCTGTAGCTTCTCCCAATATATTTCTTCAGTTTTGCCCAGCTCAATTATAGTACATTTTATTGGATTCTGGAGGTTACCGTTTCTTTTCAGACTATAAATTAGTGTTAGAGCACCCTTCATGAATTCATTATCAGCCATAGTAACAAATCTCATATGAATCTGTATTAATCTACATAAGATAAAAAGAGTTTTGAACTACAGTGTCTATAATTTCTTTGTGAATTGGAGTCGTCAGGCTGAAACCCTGATGTATATCGGTACCTTCAGCGCACCTTTTTATTTCATACTACCTACGAGTTTTGGGCCATATGAAGTCATTATGTTTGGGTCAGCATTTTGTCTTTTACTCTCAGAGACAGAGTGGCGATTCCCCGATCAATGGATATTGTTGTCTTTTTTTTTGATCTTATTCGGCTATACAATCTCTATTTTCAATTCAGTAAATCAGTTAGAGGCAATAAAATTCCCACTCCAGTTTAGTTTTATTCTATTAATTCAGTTACCAGTTATTTTTACATTTACTCAAACAATTGGCGATTTTAAAAACCATTTGATAGCACTAACTGGTTCGTTATTAGTCCTTATTATTTCATTTTTCGTCTTTCTTCTCGTTGGACTGACTACAGTCACAGATTGGACGAGTCTATTCTATAATAACCCTAATACGTTCGGTACTATGGTGCTCTTAGTTTTAGTTCCTGTCACATTTTTGGCGTATGATTCTCTAATTTCACGAGCTTCATTTAAAAAAAGGCCTGCACACACTGTTTTAGCAATTCTGATTGTAATTTCAGGACTGTTTACATCCTTGTCATCTCAGTCTAGAAGAATATTTATTGGTCTTCTAATATTTTTTCCAATCATCTATCTTACTTCATTCCTTCAAGATGTTTCATTTAAAAATATTTTTAGAAAAATAGCTTATGGTGTTATTGTCATCATTCCTCTTAGTGGATTTATTGTTTTTCTTGATCTACTTCCAAACAATCTATTTTGGCGAATTCAAGGTACCCTCACTGGAACACACGAGGGTTCAGGATTAGATAGGCGGATGTGGTATAATGAGGTAGGTTTAGAAGTCTCCTTGAGTCAGTTTCCTTTTGGAACTGGATATAATAACTATGGATATTTTTCGCACGGGTACGTGAGTCCTGAGGAACTCGAATTAATAAGTGCTCCACATAATTTGATTATCGAACCGTTCGCAGAGGGTGGTGTAATCGCTGGAGTTGGCATTATGCTACTTTTTGGTATCCTTTTTACACGTTCTGCACGTATTACCTTCTCTAATAAGCAGTTCACTCTTTTGCCCGGGGCGTTTGTGATTGCAGCAGCCACACATTTTGCCATTCACATGGTTGGAACGTTAATTATTTTCAGAATGTATTGGTTGATTGTTATCCTCGCCTGCGTTTCTGTCTGCATCTATGGGAATTTCCAAGAGGAAGACTAAAACTTACATGCACTTGTTTTCATGAATTATCTCTTTGTACTTCTCTTCAATTTCGTCGACAACTTTTTCAGATTCAAAAGCGGCGACTCTTTTATTACATTTTGATGTCAAGTTTGATCTGAGATCGTCATCTGAAAAAAATAGCTCTATTTGATCTGCGAGATCTTGAACATTCCTTGGTTCAAAAACCAGTCCGGCATTGTCTATAATCCATGGAGGTCCTCCAACATTTGAAACAATACATGGTGTATCAAATTGAAGTGCTTCTAAAACGGTTCTGCCGAATGGCTCAGGCCAGACTCCCGGGTGAACAAACACGTCTGCACTTCGATAAATACTTGGCAACTGGTCATTTGGAACCCAACCGTGGAAAATAATCTGATCTTGAATAGATTTTTTTTCTACAATGTTCGAAAGTCTGTCTCTCTCTTTTCCCTCACCAACGATATGAAGCTGGCATTTTGTATCAACCTTTTCCATTGCTCTGATAAGATACTCAACGCCCTTCTTTTTTCGTAACCTCCCGACGAACAAAATTATATTGTCTTCTCTAACCAACTTTGAGTGTTCATCATCTAATTTTAGTGATGGGTCTACTTGATTAGGAACAACATAAATATTTTCAAACCCATTCTGTTCGAACACGTTTTTAACAGTGGGACTAAGAGCAAAAAGTGAATCTAGCTGATTTATTAATAGAGGGACAATATTTGATCTACTTATATATTCTGGCATCTTAAACACTTTTTTTATTTTCTCACATTCATCATGAGCGAACTTCTGTGTTATTCCACAATTCATGAAACAGTCTTCAGTCATTTTATCAGGATTCGTACAAAACGGTGTGTAATGATTGAGTCTCCCGACTACAGGCATATCGTTTGTTTTTCGGTATAGCCCCGCACCCGGCAAAAGACCAGGATTAAATATGTGTGCTATATCAAAATGTTCGTTATCAGCAAGAATATCTCTAACTGATTTGAGCTCTCTTATCCTTTGCCGTTTAATATTCTGCTCCTCAATTTCGACATCATTATACACCTGCTTTATGTTATTCTCTCCGGAATTGACAGTAATTAGTTTAATCTTATGACCTTTGTTAGAAAGCCCCTTCAACAGCAACTTGAGACTCTTATTTGATCCTCCTCCCTCAGAATCTAATTTCCTCGCGACAACAAGTATGCATAGATCACTCATGTTAATATATATTAATTGCTTCAGGTGGCATAATGTTTATTAATTTCATTGAGATGGGGATTCTGTTCAACTTTGATGCCATTCTTTGTGGCGACGAAACACAAGGTCTGGAATTTTTCTAACTCTAACGCCTTTGTAATCGCTAACCTGTGACTTCCATCTGCATGAAGTAATTCTCCGTCACGAGCAATATCTACCTTGATTTCGTCGATATCTGAACTGAGGTAGTTTTCTTTGGTAGTCTCATCCATCGGATCATCGTCTAGCTCTGCTTGCTCATCTCCTCTGAGATGTCCGTGTTCCTGAATCGAATCACAAAGCGAATCAATATCTAAACACCGTTCTTTGAATTCTGCCTCTGAACGGCAACCAAACTTTTCTTCTCCTTCTGCTCTTTTTGACATTCCGTTTGCAGAATGCTGGTTCTTGTCAGGGAACGCTCTCTTTGTAACACTTTTAGATAGGTGTAAATAAATCTTATTCACTGAGTGGTTCACAATCCATATAGGCGTAACTGCAATAGATTCACTCAAGTTTGGAGATATTGTACTCTTACCCGGACACTTTTGTAATCTAATTCGGATCCAGATTGAGTATTTCGGTGTATATTGGGATTTCGACTGATTAAATTGTCCGTGCTGTATTTGACTTATTCAATGAAAGCCCACAAACTCTCCCCGCATAGTAATTGAGGTGAGCGAATCATCAGGTAACTCGGCTTCAGTCAGAATATATGATAAATTGCAGATCGGATTCTATCAAGTGGTCTTTTTCCTTTCCACGCAAGGAGGCTTCAGTATATTTTGACGTAGAAATACAAGTAAACACTACTGTGGTGCTAGAAACTATTTTTTGGGATTGCTCAAACTGATCGTGGTACTGCAAATCCCGAAAATTTATTTGGTATATTATTTCAATAACCATCCGTGTTTAGTTAGTCACAGAACCGCAGTACAGCGGTAGCTTATCGAGACTTCTTTTTGAGTAGAATTAGGGGGCAGCTAGCGTGCACAAAGATACACACTCCCTCAACCGTACTATGCGTGGTCTCAATACCTCTTTTCATCCGATTTTCTCGAAGAGCACGCCGAGCAACTCGTCGTGGTCGAACGTGACCGAAAACTCCAGATTCTCGCCTCGGTCTGGGCATTCGTGTTCGGCTTCTCGCTGGCGAAGGTCGACCACTCGCTGATTGTCGACGCTGTTACAACTCAACGGCCGACAAGAAGCTCTCTCCAAGTGGCTTCTATCAGCGGTTGACGCCTGCTCTCGTAGAATACTTCAGCGATCTCGTTGAGACCGCACTCGACGAGGTCGCTATTCCCGACTCGGTTGATGCAAATGTTAAGCGGTTCAGAGACGTGATGATTGCCGATTGAACCATTCTACGGCTTCACGAACTGCTTTCTGAGGAGTACAAATCCCGGTACGAGGAGCAGGCTGGAGCGAAGCTCCACCTGCTCCACAATGCCACTGAGAAGACGATTGAGCAGTTCGAGATCACGCACGAGAAAACGCACAACAGTACCTTGTTCAAGACCGGGTCGTGGCTGCAATGAAGGCTCATACTTTTTGATTTGGCGTTTTTCAAGTATCGCAGATTTGCGTTGATCGACGAGAATGACAGTTACTTCGTGAGCCGTCTCAGACAGAACGCTAATCCGGTAATAACGGAGGAACAACGCGAATGGAGTGGCGACGCCATTCGCTTGGAGGGAAAGAAGATCCAGAACGTTGTAGACGATCTTTACCGTACATACCAACGTAGAGGCCGATGCAGAATTCATACGAGGTCGGTACAACGGGACCTGTTCGCTAGATACGAAGCAGTTCCGTGTTGTCAGCGTCCTCGTTCCGGACGCCGACGACTACTATCTGTACATCACGAATCTCCCGAGAGAGGAGTTTCTGCCGTTAGATCTAGGACTCTGTATCGGTACCGTTGGGAGGTAGAGTTGTTGTCACGTGAACTCAAGATGCAATACGAACTGGATGAGTTCAACAAATCCGTCCCAGTGGTTGTTGAAATTCTAGTGTACGCAGCATTGCTATCACTGCTCGTTAGCCGTGATCTGCTAGCTTTAGTCACTGAGATAGCTGATGACGAGATCGTCTTCCCACCAGAGCGCTGGGCGCCGACCTTCTGGTAGCACGCCCAGTTCATCCTCTCGAAACTCGGTGAGTTCTTTGAATACTCGCTGCAGCCACTGCTTGAACGGTTGATCGAAGACGCTGAAGATACATCAACAACGATCAATTCTCCAAAGACGCTCGCTACTGGCACACAACCGAGGTGTGGGGCCTAACTAAAGACCAATATCTCAACAACATAGACACCTTGTCGCAAATCAAAATTAACTCGCATGCCTCGATTTACAAAGCCCAGTTGTTTTATTATATCGTAGCTCATACACTGCTGAAAGAGTCTAAGCTAATGGATAACCTCACTCTTTCCAGAATTGTAACATTCTTTGGCCGTAGGTTTCGCACGAATCTACGAAAGCTTTCGGATAAGTCCTCTACATTTGCTGTTATTGCTGATAGAGTTTGGAATACAGCTGAAATCATCGTTTTTTATATAGTGGCCCTTCGCTCCCTACTCATCAGTCGCACTGCTGCACCTATATACCCTCTAACTACAATGCATGTGTCTCCCGACAATATAGTTCATGTTTCACCAGGCGAATTTCATTTTCTTCTTCATACAGGTAAAATCAAAAGTGGTGCTTGGGATAAACAGCCGAAAATAACATTCAGGGAACGGTATATCTTCGAATCAATGAGGGAACATTTTATTGAGGGTGTTTCTTGGGAGCATACAGAATTTTATCAATTGAACGCACAAAAGATACGTTCCGGTGAAAAAACCAAGTGGGAATCCATAGAAGCACTTGATAAAAAGTGTATGGAATTGGATCAAACTTACAGAGATATCGAAGAAAACGGCTACAAAACTCAAAAAGAACTAGTTGTGAATAAACAAACAGGGGGAATTGGTGATGGAGGCAGTGGAATTTTGGCTAGTGATTTGGGTGCTCTCCGACATGAAATTTGTGTTGATATTGCAAGAGATGGCGAAATATTACTTAATGAAGGACGTCATCGACTTGCCATTGCAACTCTACTGGATATAGAAGAGTTCCCTGTCAGGGTTGTCGCTCGACATCAGCAGTGGCAGAATGTTCGTACTCAAGTATCAAAATATATCGAAGAAATGCATACTGAGGATCTATCTGATATTCAAGCGGAAACACAACAAGACGTTCTAGATGAGTTTAAAATAGACATCCAAATGGGAATTGAACACCCCGACATTCAGAATATTTTTCAGGAGTGATGAATAGTTTCCAGTTACTTATCCGGTCTTCTCTTGCTGCCCTCCGTTTTTATTCCAACAGTATATAGGGAGGCCGGATACAAACCTGACTTTTCAAAGATGGCTTTCATACTGAATAATTTATCTTTTATTTCAACTGTTCCGAATGCCTTTGATGGAAAAGGCTTCATTTCGAGTCCTACCATTTCGTATAATCGCCTCAAGTCACGAGGTCTGAAAAAGTTGATATGTGCATGAGGTATCCAAAACTGCGTATCGTTCCAATCTGGGTAAAGTCTTCTAAGGTCGTATCTTGATGGTACAATCCCAATAACAATTCCGTCGTTTTTCAAATTCACCACTGCATCATGAAGAATTTCTTCTGGATTCCGAACATGCTCGATGACATTATCTAAAACTATAGCATCATATTTATCGTTAACAGCATCGGGATCATATACGTCATTTATTACATTCAAACCACCATTTACCGCGATATTGGCTCTCACCTCACTAGGCTCAAAACCGAGGTACTCAAAACCATTACTTTCCAATAATTTGCCTAATGGACCATACCCTGCGCCAATTTCGAGAATTTTTTTGGAAACTCCACATCTCATTTCGAGTAAATTATGAGTATAGTGATGCCGTCTTTCTGGTTCTGGAATAGCTGTATGTCGTGCTCTGTCTACGCTAACACCTTCTTCTGATACTGTTCTTTTATTGGGGTTTGCAACGTACAGGAAACCACAGTCTTCACAGACCACAACTTTATATTCTTCAAAGGTTTTTTTCAGTGAGCTATAGTTTGAGTCACAAAGTGGACAGCTACGTGTAAGTTGTTGATTCATCTTTTTGAATAGTAATTTACTTCTGCCACATATCTTCCTGCAATTCTACCTGCGCTAAATCGTGTTTCTGCGTATTTTTGAGCACTTTTGGTATCTTTTGAGGGTATGTTTCTTTGTAGTGCTGATGCCATTTGCCCACTATCCTTGACCTCAACCAACTCACCCCACTTTCCATCTTCCAGAATCTCCCGAGGACCGTTCGGACAGTCAGTAGAAACTACTGGAACACCACAGGCAAGCGCCTCAATTAACACGTTGGGACAGCCTTCCCACCGCGAAGACAACACAAACACATCCGCATTCGACATGTACGCATATGGGTTATCGACGAAGCCTGGCAAATCAATGTACTCAAATAATCCCAACTGCTCGATCTCGCGCTCCACTGCAGCTTTCTTTGGCCCTTTCCCGAGAATCACCAATCGAGCATCAACATCTCGAATCAGAATGTTGAATGCCCGCACAAGAGTGGCAAAATCCTTCTGTTCAGTGAACTCCCCAACACCGAGTATCACTGGAACCGACTCATCGAACCATGAATGGTCCACGGGTTCATCCTTTTTTTCCAGCAACTCTGGGGTGACTGACGGGTTGTAAATTGTCGTAATCAGCGCAGGATCAAGATTCATCGTCTCCACTAAATCCTGTGCAACACCATCTGAGACCGCGATAATCCCATCGGCATACGGATACACCCGCTTTGCAATTTCGTGCACAGCTCGATGTTTCAACTCTCCGTGGGCTTCCTTTGTCGAGATTGTATTCGAAATCCGAATTACCGCTCTTGTATCGGCCCCTGCCAGCCGCGTTGCACAGATTGCAACGATGTTTGCGGTATCAATTGTCGACAACATCGCATCCGGTTTTGCCTCTTTAAGATACCGAACAAGCCCGGGAAGCGCTGCAAAAAATCGCCTCGAGTTGAGGTCGACAATCTGTACTGATTCCGGAACATCGTCCAGATACTCTCCGTGCGCACTCACGAGTACCATGTCGACTGTATGGCCCCGCGAAGCAAACTCCCGGGCAATATTCAGTAGCACCTTCTCGGCACCGCCTCCGCGCAGTGAGGGCAGATAGAATGCAATATGTTGAGGGTCGTCCACCGTAGATACCGACTCGTTCACCTTGTCTCAATACTCACAGGAGTGCGTACTTAGTGGATACGATTTCACCTCACCCGATTCACTGCCGCAACAACCGCTGATACACAAACGCCCGCAACCGTGACGGAACTAATCGAACCGGTGTCCGAACAGCAAGGTTGGCAACCAATACCGGCAGCGACATCGACCCCGTCCGATAGCAGTCGCCCAATACCTTTGCCTCCGTCCGGAGATACGACAACCCTCCGCGTCGCTCGTACAGGTCGTCGTCAGCTCTGAACTTCACCAGCACCGAATCCAGATTCGAAATGGTGTATCCCTGCGAAAGCATCCGCAGCCATAGTTCGTAATCTTGCATGTGACGATATGGGCGGTAATTCCCGGCCCCGAGCACAGCCTCACGGCGCATCAGCACCGTCGGATGGTTAATTGGTGAGCGAAAGCCAGCAGCTTTTCGAACTGCTTCTGGTGTCGTCGGGACCGCTCTAATTTGTTCCACCTTTGCTGGGTCGTCAGTAAACTCTCCAACAAACCCACCAATAACGTCTATATCCGGATTCTCTGAGATGGCGATAAGCTGTTGCTCAAAGCGGTTCGGGACGGCATAGTCATCTGCGTCCATCCGTGCAACCCAATCGTGTGAACATGCGGTCATGCCAGCACTCAGCGCTACACCCAGCCCGCGATTTTCTGGGAGCCGAACAACCTCTGTAAAAATAGAGTCCTTTGTTGTAATCTCCTTGAGTTCCGCATCAAGCTCGTCAGTGAGTGGGCCATCGGCCACGATAACCAACTCATCTGGCGGGACGGTCTGGCTGGTCACACTTTCCACTGCTTCTCTGAAATATAGGGGCTTGTCTCCCTGGTAGACTGGTAAAATAACAGAAAAATTGGGGCATTCAGTCATTTTTGACAACTATAATTGGAAACTCTGGTATGTGCTTGTAAAATTCACTAAAGCTGGCAGACTGACTCTTTTATTTTATTGCTCAGTCCCATCAAATTTGTACTCCTCATTTCGACTATTTCATTTGAGCGTAAGAAGGTAGTGTTTTGAGAAGATATTAACTTGTGAGGATTTATTCACATCTGTATTATACAGACAAAATTATTCCTTCCAGTTGGGAACAGTCACAAACAAATCACAACGTTATTTCATCACCGTTGTAAACTGCGTCCTCACTGACGTCGACAGTCCCATTACCAACACTGTAGGTACCGGAGTGAGCAACACGAATCGTAGCCTCACCATCCTCAACCGAAGCTGAACGTTCGTATGACCTCTCTTCACCACCAATCGTCACTGTTGTCGACGCCGTCACGTCTGTGCCGGACTCACCACTCACTCGAATTACGGCCCCCTCCACAACAGTAAACGCTCGAACGTCGTCACCAACATAGATCGGCTTGAAGTGCCCAGACGTTTCGTCGACATCTCCTGAGCCGACGCCAAGACCCTCGAATAGTGTCACGTATCCTGGAGCCGCCGAACCTGGCATCTCGGAAATCACAAGATAGTTTCCACCTCTTCGAAATGAAGTTCGTTGCTCGTCGGGATGGTCACCAATTAGTACTGATTCGAGGTTGCTGGAGTCAAACTCAGACTCACCATTGACAAAATAGTTATACATGCGTATATTTCCCCAATGTGATTCGACGTCAGACTCTGGATATCCACGATCAGTTGACGTTGCGTGTTCTTCGATCGCCAGTGTCGCCTCAAACTGCTCGTCACTATAGGTGGTCTGAGCAACAAGAGTTGGCGCGTAAATGAAATTGAGTGCCACTAACAGAGTGACAGCGGCGATAAGGTACATCGCGAGTTGGCCGTGCGGAATCGAGATTGAGGGCTTGAGAGCTATATCGGTATCCTGAGAAAACACCGCTATTGGCCGAACCAGCTCAATTTTTGCCAGCAGATATAGACAGCCCACTCCGGCAAACACTGATATAAAAAGTGTGAGCTGAGCAGCAAAGCGTGCTTGGAACGTCGACAATACCATGTAGTACCAACTAAAACAGACGACAACCAGCCATCCTGGCTCATACCGTTTGCTCACGATCCATGTTGCAGCACCGAGCACTGCCAGCCCCAAATAAAACGAGATACCGATCTGTGAGATTGGTCCCAGTAGTATGAACAGATCAGTAGTAAACAATGAGGCTGTTTCTGTCGCACTTTCTCGGAAGAATAGACTGTCTGCCCGACTACGGAGCCGCTCGACTGCCTCCGGTAGCGCCGCACGGAACGCAATCAATCCAACAACCGCAACCACGGCCTGCACTGCGAGCAATCGACGTGGCTGTAATTCTCGTCGACGCCATACCTCTCCGATGCCAGCAACACTCACCGAACCAACTGCAACGAGCAATGGAACAACTGCCAGTGCAGTCTCTGACCAATTCCAAACCGAATAGAGCCCGAACGAAATAACCCCACCAACAGCCGTCCCAACAATGAGTGGCGCATTCGCCAACAGCGGCGGGATATCCTCACGCACGTCGACAACTACACGAAGCGCAATATAGCCTGCAAGCGGGATGAACGTCAGCGCAGATCCGGCCCAAATATGTGCCGAGGCCGCAACTGAAACCGCTAACACCCCCGAAACCAACCAGACTGACCGAGATCGAAGATGGCCCCGGACAGCACCCTCTCCATCTCCGTGATCATCATACCGCCGACGGACGTCGACGGCGAGCCACGTCACCGTAAGTGCAAGTACACCAAGCCAGAAATACTGATGGAGGCGGTGTTCGAGAAAGCCGACCTGTGTATAGACAATATGAACGGGAGCGAGTGCGAGAAACGCGACCGCAGCGATAGACGCCCGCACATCTCCGGTCAGTAGTTTCGTCAGCAAATACACCACAATTCCCGTTCCAACCGCACCCACAATAGGCAACCATGCCGCAACCATGTCGGCGGCGGCCGGCGTCCCGCCAAGCAACTCGGCAAACCACCAGTTGAGCGCGTGCGTCAGTGGTCGACTACTAGCACCGCCCATCTCTGCGAGCAAC
>LFCJ01003322.1_pt1 | contig 11780 bp, 5 predicted proteins | sample 643141 | NCBI WGS metagenome assembly LFCJ01 (sample SAMN03766243, study PRJNA286221) | soda lake metagenome | biome: soda lake; feature: Kulunda steppe; material: water; isolation source: sample B1-Br-g2 brine of Lake Bitter-1 | place: Russia: Kulunda steppe | collected 2010-07 | reverse complement strand
TGTAGGGAAGGATAAGGGTATCAGAGGCTCCTCAGTCTCATCGCGGGCAACCTGTTGTCTGCTTGGTGTACACTGTCGCTGCCCGCAGCCAGTCCACACACCCTATTATGGTCATGCCGCGAGTCTAATTTGGATGCAGCAGTCTCTCGGCGTGACAAAGGGCTGCTATAGTCGCGCGGAGGAACACGCTCGGTGGTGGCTGCCCTCCCTGACTTGCCTGTGCCCCTAGTGGCATGTCTCCTACTCTAAGTTGGTGCTTTTGTGCTGCAGTAAGGACTTGACCTGAGTCTGCGGATCGGTAAACCTGTCCTCTCTACTTTGGACGTTTGGGTGGGTGTGTCCGATTGTTTGCCCCTGCACTTGTGAGGAAGCCTGGTGTGGGGTTTTCCAGACATGCTTCTCTTCCTTTTTTTTCTGACCTGGTGGAGGTAGACGTACAGTACTTAGGACCGATGTGTCTCCTTTAAAGGAAAATTAATTTTCCCTAATTGATGTAGGGGGTGTTTCACCGCCTATGTAAGGGTATGATCATTGCAACAAGTGGTTGCAATTGCTAACCGGTGCCAGCCGCAAGGGGCCAAAAGGATTGGGGTGCAAGTCACCCGCTCCTTCAAAGGAGCAGGAAGGTGCCACAGTGGCATCCACATCCAGAAATGGTTGGAACCTTTGGGCCAGGTCTGTCAGACCGTTACAGCCTATGTAAGTTTTCTTTTCTCTTTTTTCTAGGCAGTATGCTCCCTACTAGGTATGTAGTACATCAATTAAGGAAAAGGGGTCCCTTTTCCCCGGGCCACATACTATGTCCTAGTAGGGCCACATACTATGTCCTAGTAGGGCCTATACTTCGCATGACCCTTCCACCAGACAAACAGAAACAAAAGAAGTCGATAAGGATCAGGGGGGGGACTAGCACTGCTAGTAATAGTTCTCCTTTCCTGACCTTGATGATGGGAGGTAACATCAGTTTTCGCAAGAGTACATGTAGTGTGTTAAGTTTATTAGTAACTCTCGTACCTTTGTAACAAATTTGTAGGCATACTAAACCGAATGAGCGTGAAGCTTCATAGCAAGCTTGGTAGCTATCTGAGGATCAAGGTCAAAGTCCTCAAGAGGCTCCAACCTGTAAAGGCTGTAAATGGTGCCATTCTGTCACGCCATATTGTATCTTTGCCGAATTGGTGTCTGAGACTGTGCCACAGTGTGTTTGAGATCAGACAGTTGTTGGTTGGAGATTTTACTGATCACGGAGTATTGGAGGGCCAGTAATTGACCACTTTACGAAAAAACAAGGTCAGTGCTTCAAGATGGCAGCATAAGCTCGGAGGCTCTGGGAGGGCAAACGGCGTGGCAGCCGAACCGTGTGTGTGCGTGAGGGGGAGCAAAAGGGTAAAGTATTGAAGGCATACAGCGTAAGGAATGATGCAGCTCATGGTCTATGCAGTCGCGTGCCCTCTGTTGCATGGCTTTTGCGTTTTGGGCGAGCTGGGGAAGGTAGGGCCCCGCGCTCAACCCCGCTTCTCAAAAGTGTGTGTGCATGCCAAATTGTTGATCTGTCAATAACAGTGATCTGGCATGACAATCCACTCCGATTCTGAAGGACAGTGTGGAGGCTAACGTTGGTGGCAGTTCAGCACAGATGATGCCAGAGCATGCTGTGCTGTTGGTTGGCAGCCTCGAGCTGGCTCCAAGGCCAGGTATATTCACAGTACTTGATGGATATACTGCTGGTTGGGTGTGAATTGACTGACGTTCCGGACCATGGACAAAGGCTTTTAGGCTGGTGCTGTTGCTTTGAGCCCCCCATCTCCTTTACATCCTGTCCTACTTTTAAATGCATATCAAGGGTGGGCATCTGGTACGTTTCTTCTTTTATTTGGCACTTCCGTTACTAGTACAGCGTCAGGATGGCTAGTAGTGAGTCTTTGCTTCGTAGGGAAGCGATGAGTGAAAAGCTATCCAGGGATGGTTCTCTTGGTAAATTCCACTGGGACCTGTAGCTTTTGTGTTGCTAAGGAGTCTTCGCTGCCAATATATATTTGGGCAAAATAGCCCCTAGGGATTATAAGTCTACAACTCATAGTATGAGCAAACTTGTGAGGCTCAGTAATCATGCCTCTGCAGTTGTGTGTGAAAGCAGGCAGGGGGGGTGCCGATATTCAGAGAAAAAGAGTGAATTGAAAAACAATTGGTTTGTTATGTATTGGCTGGTGTCTACCTTGTTGATTGCTGTACCTCAAAAATGTTGGATGCACTTACATGGCAGCCAAGACAGATCATCTTTGCAGCATGTTGAGGGAAGAAGACTAACAGCTGAGAGGTTAGAACCAGCGCCCATGACTCCAGCAGCCCCTTCCCAGAGTTGCTGCACAGGAGTGCGCCCAAGAGCTCACAGAGCTCAGCATATGTTGTTGCTATGAAGCGTTAAAAGCTGGAGAGAGTAGCCAGGCTGGCCATGATATTTTGTTTACTAGGTTGGCACTTCAGGCAAAAAGAGAAGAAAAATACTATGCCAACAGCTTCGAAGAATGAATTCATACATGTAAGCCCAACAGAGGCGTAGAGGCAATTGATGCTTGAGGGCCCTGTGCTTGCTTGAAATATTTGTTTGTGTCACTTCTCTGCATCATTGCTTCCATATTTCTGAATGAGCATGGATCAGGGAAACTGCTCATTTTTGCTTGATTGAAGCTGGGTGCATCATCTTGCAACAGGGGGGTTCTGGTCATCATTGATTGATTGATGTTGTTGCATGAACTTGAAAGTGGGAGGTTAACAGTTTGTGAGGACATTGTGAAGGTTTTAATGTGCTGAGGTATATCAATCTGTTTGGGTATCTCTGCGAGGAAAATTGTCCTTAATCGCTCATTTCTGAGTATTGGGCATCACCACTTAATTTTTTGTCTCCACATGTCATTCACCTTTTATGCTTGAGACAATGGTCATGCTATGAGTCTATATGGTGTGCAGCAGTCTCTCAGCATGACAATCAGGAAAGTTGCTTGCAATCACCTAATTCCTTCCTTGATGATGAGAGGTCACATGAGTTATCTTGAGAGCACGTGTGGCACTGACAACGTCGGAAAGTTGTGCTTGGTTAGAATCAAAGTTGAATTTAGAATAGCTGTTGAATCAGATGGGATTCAAGCGGTTATTATCAAGTCGAACTGGCTTTTAGTATTCCTTGAATGAAATGGGATTCAAATGGCCCATTTGATTCAAGGGGACTCGTATCTGAATGGATCTTGAAGCATTTGTGATTCACATGGTTTTCAAATGGTATGGCTCACAGTGTTGGCCAGCTCAGTTAAAGGCTGTCTGAAGTGCCCCCAAGCCAGGTTCATGAGTACTAATATAATGGAATATGATCAAACATCTTGAAGAGACCATTGGTGACCATAATTGTGGATCATCCATGCTGGTGCGGTATAAAAACTGAAGGCATCACGCATGATGCTTAATTTCCATGCCATGGTTCACCTCTTTTATCTTCTCTTTTCTTTTCTTTCTTGGCAGATGACACAGCAGGCACAATGAACTAGTGGCTCTGCCATAGAGATGCGGCAGTCCCTGAGCTCAGACATTGCCTTGCCTCATATATATCAACTGTACAGAACTGTTACCTGTTTCACCAAAACTTTATCGCATTCTTCTTATTTCTCTGAAGTAACTTCCTTCGTCCATGCACTGTTCTCTAAGATTCAGGTCCAGGGACACCGTCACGAAGGAAATAGCATTTCAGGAACATGATACCTACATGCATCATGGTGTCCTGGGCAAGGACAAGCGGTCTCGCCCGTCCAGAGTAGCCTCGAACCATGCTACAAAGGACCATAATTCAACGCTGTGCATACCAGTTGGTTCTGCCTCGGGGCATTGGATGCTGCTCCCACTCATCCATATCCCACAGGCGCTGCTGCCTCTCTGCTTTCATCCTCACTCAGACCCAACCTTGCTCGTGTCACAGGGGGACGTCAGGCCCCTGGCTGGACGGCTGGTGCCTCAGGGGAGTACTCCGGAGCCCAGGGAAGGCAGGTTACAATGGATTGAAAAGAGATCCAATCACAGCAACCTATAGCGCTCTCCCAACTACCCGCAAATGGACAGTAACAGCAATTCTGGGACGACACAAATCTTGCATGACAAGGTTGCAGGCCTATTATGCTTTAGCCAAGCTGCTGAAAGTCATCCTTCACACCATCCTTCTTGGTGTGTGAGTCCAGCTAGACATGCTCTTAAAGAATCCACTTGCTCTTAAGGTCTTATTCCGGAGCAGGGGGCAGCTTGTCACCCTCCAGATCCTCTGAGTAATAATGAGTGATTAGTTATACTTCGTCCTAAATGGAGGAGACCCACGGCTCTTCGGGCCGGTGTCTTCTTTTCTCTAATTGATGCAGCGAGCTTTCTTGCTGCCCGCATAGTTTACCTTTTGGTGGACTTTTTGACTGATGGCTTATCCTTTAAACCCCTAGGGATCCACCTAACCTCCACTGACGAACCTCTACCTTATTTATGGGAGGCCCACCCACTTGGGGGGGGGTCCTGGTACTTGCACTAAAACATCACAATGTAAATCTCTTCCGCAATGGGCGTGAACAGAGGTATCTCTCTTGGTGTAGTCCTTTTCTTCCTGTGAGCGGGCTAGCAGCCTCACTTCTTGACTGACCTTTCACCTGATTTGAGCGCTTTAGTTTTGGTTTAGGGTTGCAGGCCTTTTAGGCTTCAGCTAAGCTGCCCTCGTTCGGCGGATACAGCTATGTAACCTAACCTTGACTGAAGGCCTTATCCTTGTAATCCTGTACCCCTGGATTTAAAATCAAATTCACACTGTCAATTCAATTCTTAAGTGGTCGGGGATTTGTCTGGTGCTTGCACTGGAGACATGCCAAATCGTACACGCCACCATATGTTTCACAGGGCATTCTCTCCCATTCTTTCGAATGTGTTCTCCCGTTCTTTTGAATGTGCATGCTTCTCTTCCCCTTGAGCCTTTGCTGGGATACCATTCTGTCACCTTGGCAAGCGCAACTGCTGCTCAGGTGCATAACTTCTAGCAGGCATCACACCCTACACAATGAATTTCTGGCGAGCCCACTCCATTGCACACCAAAGCACCTTGGTAAAGAATCTACAAATCAAGTCATATGAATTGCTGTGTTCTGACCAATCAAGCAAGCACGTTTGCATGTTTCCATTTTTTGCTTTCCTGCTTAATCGCAATTTTGGTCAGTTACCTGTGCAATTCAATTTCTTTTAAAAAAAGGAGCATGGCATGGCATGGCAGGGCAGAGATTGTTAAGCCACCTCACATAGAAGCATGATGAAGCAAAAATAGTATCAAAGAGAGGCTGGGAAAACTGAACCAAGAGGATTCTTCAGCACAATTAAATAAGGGCATCAATCAAGATACAGTTTGGGCAGGGAGTATTGGACAGGGAGTACAATGTGAATTCGTATCGCAGTTGCTGGAAATAATTAAGTGCACAATTAGTCTCTGCTTGCATGCTAAATGGGTATGTATTCATATCCTACAGTCTACAAAAAAAGCCAGCTCATTGCATGCATGCACATGGAAACATAGACAAGGCCTCTCGCTCTCTCTCTCTCTGTACATCAGTCTCCTCTCTCCTAGCTAAAGTTCCTATTACCCAGACCACCATGCCTAGCAAGTCACTTGCATGTATGCAGCACAGTCTCTCTCATCATAAAGCGCAGGCCCTCGCACAGCCCAGGCCAGTCACCGAAAAGTTCTCGCACGGGTCCCCCCCCCTATCCAGGGGAATGCATTAAGTTACAACCCCCCCAAACTTCATGCAGCAGGCTTGCGCGCGCGGCTGCGCACCTTGCCATTAGTCTTTTGATGCTGCTCCTGCTGCTGCTCCTGCTGCTGCTTGGGTGCGAGCCTGCTCACCCCACCCCCCTGGAGCAGTGCCGGAGCCAGGCCAGGCACAGCCACAGCTGCAGCCTCCTTGGGGCTGAGCTGCAATGCGCTAGGGTCCAGGTACGTGCCCATGATGATGTCCCACATGACGAAGAAGGGCTGGCTGTAGTTGGCTTTGAGGCCATGGAAGTCATGGTGCACGTCGTGGTATGCGGCGCTGTTTGGGAACACGTCGTGCAAGGGATTGATGGGGAAGCGGTAGTTGCAGTGGTCCAACACGGTCTTGGTGGTGGAGAAGCAGAAGAAGGCTACCGCTAGGTGGCAGGTCATGTTCAGGGAGAACATGGCTACGCTTGCACCCAGCGTGTCCAGCAGCAGCGCCTCCAGGGGGTGGTTGTAGAGCGCACCGAACGCGTAGGGGTACCACAGCTGGTGGTGCGTGGAGTGGCAGTGCTTGTAGAGGAAGGGGTAGGTGTGCATGGCGCGGTGGATCCAGTACTGCCAGGTATCCATGATGAACATGCCAATAAGGAACTGCAGGCAGCTGCGCACCCAGCCCACGCTGGGGTTGCCGGAGCACTGCTGCGGATCCAGCACCAGCACCACCAGTGTGGCTGCAAGCTGCATGCCGTGCTGCAAGAGCACGCGGCAGCACACATGGCCGCGGCTCACACGGTTGACCCGCTGGCTGTCGGGCTCACGGCGCGCGATCCGGTGCTTGGCCACGAAGGGGTGGGAGCAGTGGTCCAGCAGGTCATAGAAGCCCGCCACGAGCCAGTAAATGAGGATGGGCGCCAGGGCAAACCAGAACTCTACCCTGTGGACCTGCAGCAGCTCCCCCAGCGTTGACGCCGCCCTCTCCAGCACCTCCATTTTCTGACTTTGTTTATGATGCAGAATCCAGTGTGCAAATGTGCCCGCCAATATTTTTGCCCAAACTCAAGGGTCGTGACGAAAATTACCTCTCACGCGCTCGCAAGTGTGCAAGCTCCGTAGACTAAAATTTACGACGAGTCAACGGAAGTAGTGAATGCTCCTGAAAAACCCGACTCCTTCTCCTGTGCGCACTGGGGCGCACAGGCAGCAGCCCCTGCACAGCAGTCCCCTTCAGCACAGAAAGCCCGCCCACGGCCGGTCGCTGCCGCATCTCCTACCACGCCAGCACGAGTGTCAGCGAAATGTGCAAGTCCAGTTTACACCTGCCTCCAGCCCTGCCCCGCCCCCCTTGAGCCGCGAGGTAAGCAGTCCGTGCTTGCCTTGGGGCTGCTACCTGCAACTGCTGCTGCGTGCCTTTAGCTTGCACCGCCTCAGTGTCTCACCTGAAGCATTGAGCAACCATTGCTCTGCAGGGTGCACATCACCTGCACACATGCAGAAACAGGAGATAAATCTTGTGTCCTGGCAAGCCAGTGGCTTGCCTGCTCTCTACACGCGTGCGCATTGGCTGAGCTTACTTCTTATTTAATCAGCCTGGAATGAGACTGGAAATTTGGTTCGTGGGAGTGCAGGATGGGAGGAGGAGCCTTGCTCAGGGCAGACATAAAATCATGCCTTTTTGAAAGAAGGCACATGTACTTGCCGGCTCCGTGTGTAGGTGTACGCCAGCTTGGATGACTCCACCAAGTCCCCCGGCAAGCCCAGGCTGGTGGTGCTGGGCTCCGGCTGGGGAGCTGTGAGCTTCATCAAGAGCCTGCCCTCAAACATTAGGTGCGGGTAGGGGGCATGTGAAGGATGAACTTTGACACCTAGCATGCACATCAATTTAAGGCAGTCTTGGAATCCATATGCGTTGCTTGGATGCAGAAGTGTGAAATTTTGGGACGCCACTGAGCTCAACAGCAATTGGTGCCTCTCTTAGTTTCTACATTGCAGTTGACGAAACAATTTTTCCTGTTGTCAGCTGACACAACTTATGGCACTCCAATGCCCTTCATCCGCAGTGAGAAGTACGAGGTCCTCCTCGTCTCTCCACGTAACTACTTCCTGTACACACCAGTAAGTGTGAGGGGCAGCTTGAGCGGCCTGAAGCATGTGGCAGCGCCATTCCTGCTCATGCCATGTCCTGACACACAGCTCATACAAATCACGACCAGCACACGCATCGCTCCACGCACAGTGTTATGGCATGTAACCAGGGGCGTTAGCCATGTCCTGTGTGGTTGCTGCCGTCTTAACCTATGGAGCCTGGTCCGTCGCATGCGTGCGGGCAGTGGTACACACGAGCACGATCACAACGGCCCACACTTGTGCTTGGAGGGCATATCCATGTGCCCATATGCTCGCTTTGCCGCAGCTGCTGCCAGCCGTGGCCACTGGAACCATGGAGGAGCGCTCCATCGTGGAGCCTGTGCGCAACATGATTGTGGGCAAGGTGAGTGCGGCCTACCCTCAGAAGCTGCTTGCCGATGGCTGAGCGCCACCTGTAAGATGGGCTGCATGTTCCAGGGCTGCACGCAGCCGGGGCAGGGGCAGCTGATGCAGCATGGCCTGGACTCAGGTTTGTGGGCAGGGCCCTCCTAGGAGACAAAGCACAGCCCCCAGCTTCGCTGCATGGCTGTCCTGCATGGCTGTCTTGCTCGTAAGGTTGTTCTGTGGAGCGGGTATGAGCCTAATGGGTTGGGACACTCTTCGATCGTCGGCACGCTCTCAGCAGGCCAGCTCAACATTCACGGCGGCATTCACTTTGGTCCATGCTCTCCACCCTCTGATCACTCTCTGCTTAGTCACTGTGGCATGGCCACATGCTGTCTTAGGTCACTGCCCTGTTGTGCATGTGCGTGAAGCACTGGTGCGTCTTCAGCATGCTGGCGCCGCCACTTGCTGCGCTGCAGGGTGAGTTCTACGAGGCTGTGTGCAAGGACATTGACCCCGTCAAGAAGCAGTTGGTGTGCTGCTTCCCAGCAGACAGCGGCCTGGACGAGGCGTGCTTCCAGGTCTCCTACGACGTCCTGCTCATGGGGGTGGGTGCGTGGGGCCCTTGGATGAGGCGTGCTTCCAGGTCCTGTGCAACACCTTGCGTATGGGGTTGGGTGTGGCCGGGCCTTCTTGTCATGAGTGGGTACACAGCCTGCCTGCGGTCACTGGCTGCATGCGCAGCAGTGTGCGTCCGGGTCTGCATCCATCTCATGCAGCAAAAGTGTGCTGCTTGGAGGGGTGGGGCTGATCCGATGTGTGCATCCCGTGACGCCCACTCATTCGGCTGTCTTGAAGCAAGCATGCTTGCACTGTGCCCCTCCGCTGCTCAGCTCTGGGTATGGGCTGGTGTCCCCGCATCCCTTCATACTTACGGTGCAGGACCCTTGGATCAATACTGGTGGAATGAATGCGCGGGCACGTGCAAAAGCAAAAGTGTGCCAGACGAGCAAGCGCACTTAACTGCCGTGCGCCCTGCAGGTTGGGTGCGTGAACAACACCTTCGGCATCAAAGGCATCCGCGAGCACTGCAACCTTTTTAAGTAGGTTTGCCGCGTCGATGGGTATGGCAGTGGTGTGTGGCCCACGCAGAGGGGGCTGCTTTGGAAAGGGGCGCAACTGTGGCATGAGGGCGCTAAGGAGCACGAGAGTGGTGGACAACCATGATAATGGTGTTTGTTGGTGCAGTGGGTGCCTTTGAGCAAAGAGGGCCGTCCTGGGGGACTGGACGCCCACAGGATGGGCTGAGTGCACCCTCACTGCTGAGTGCACCACAGGATGGGCTGAGTGCACCCTCACTGCTGAGTGCACCACAGGATGGGCTGAGTGCACCCTCACTGCTGAGTGCACCACAGGATGGGCTGAGTGCACCCTCACTGCAGTGCCGCCACTGGCACACCAACTCCCCCCTCTCACGCAACGCGCTGCGTGCAGGTCCATCGAGGACGCCAACAGCCTGCGCCACCGCGTGAGCGAGTGCTTTGAGCGCGCTGCCCTGCCCCAGACTCCCCCAGAGGTGAGCAGGGAGTGCGCTTCAGGTGTGCAGGCGCGTGATGGGCGGGCATACCTGGCAAGTGTGCTCCTGAATGGGGCAGGCACTGGCGACTGGGCTGCTGGTTGCTGAGGCCCCCCCTGCTGGTCGGTGAATGCTAGGTTATGCACTCACGATGGGAATGGGGATGCAGGGGGGTTTCAAGGTGGCTAGTCGGAGGGCTGTTTTGTTTTGAAGGCTGGTCCTGAGTTGATATCAGGGAAGCCGGTCCTGGTGGCCTAGCTCTCCCTGCTTTCAACACCCAATAGCTTTGCTCAACTGCTATTGCTCTTCCCGAGCAGGTTTGTTGTGCTGCGCGAGTTACGCCGTGATTACAGTAAGGATTAGTGGCATGGCATGAACCGGCTATCCCTCGTGGGATGTACATCCATGTTATAACCTGCACCTATATCATATTCACATCCCTAAAGGACCTAAAGGGATAGCCAATCAATGCCGCACCATTGATCCCCATTGTGCATATTTTTAAGCGTATCAGTCTGACTGCTAATTGCTGTTCACAAGTGCACAAGTTCCATGCAGACGCTATAAGTGCCATGGACTATGCGTGCCTGCCCGTTGCCCAATGACGCTGGCACTGCAGCTCACTGCCTTACACCCTGAACTCCCTAGCTCTGTGGGCGCAAGTGCGCCATGACGCAGTGCATGGCGCACGTGGGCTGCTCCTCAATGCGCGCTGCCTGCTGTCCCCCCAAATAATTGAATTGACGATTGAAATAAAAACTAAAAAGGAAATTCAACTTTTGATCTGCATGACGCAGGAGCGGCAGCGCCTGCTGTCCTTTGTCATCGTGGGTGGTGGGCCCACCGGCGTGGAGGTTGCCGCTGAGATGTACGACATGATCCAGGACGACCTCAGGTGAGGCAACGGCCCCGCCTTAGTTAGCTGACTAAGTGAAACACATGACATGATCCAGGACGACCTCAGGTGAGGCAACGGCCCCGCCTTAGTTAGCTGACTAAGTGAAACACATAACACGATCCAGGACGACCTCAGGTGAGGCAACGGTCCCGCCTAAGTCAGCTGACTAAATGAAATACATGACATGATCTAGGACAGCCTGAGGTAGGGCCGCAGCCCTGCGCTCTCCCACCAAGACGGTAACACAGCTAGGGCAGTTGAAGGTGAGGCGGTGGGGTGGCGGTCCCTCCTCTCCCCTCCCGCGCTGCGGCTGTTGCAATCTTGGCATGTGCTTTCGATGCCTCTGCACCGGGGCGGTCCATGTCTTCTCGTTCTCGTGCACACTTACGGGTGGCGGTACACTCATGGGTGGCAGCACACTCACGGGTGGCTGTGCTTGCCCAGCTGCTCTGCATTGGATTTTCTTAAGCATGCGCGGTAGGCACGGCAGTGCAGTGCCCCGTCAACAAGGGGGGCCTGCTGGTCGCACACTGGGTGCTGTGCACGCTTAAAGCCAGCCCCTGGTGCGCGCGTGCATTGCTCCATGCCGCCTGGGGCGCGCGCGGGTTGCTCTGTGCCGCCTGGGGCGTGCGTGGGTTGCTCCGCGCCGGCAAGGGTGCGCGTCGATTGCTCTGTGCCACCAGGGGTGTTTAGTCGTCCCCCCTGCAGGCGCCGACCACTGTTGTGCACACAGCCCTTGTCGTAGGGTGCATTGGCGGGTGGGATGGCTCTGCCAAGCGCAGAGGGAGTGCGCGTGGGATGGCTCTGCCAAGCGCAGAGGGAGTGTGCGTGGGATGGCTCTGCCAAGCGCAGGGAGTGCGCGTGGGATGGCTCTGCCAAGTGCAGGGAGTGCGCGTGGGATGGCTCTGCCAAGCGCAGGGAGTGCGCGTGGGATCGCTGAACCTCGTCGGAGTGTGGTGGTGCCCTGGGCACCTGCTTTGCCAAGTGTTCTGTGTGGCTTGCTGTGCAGGGTCCCGTGAGGTACATGTGAGGTACATGTGAGGTACATGTGAGGTACATGTGAGGTACATGTGAGG
>LFCJ01003321.1_pt1 | contig 11782 bp, 15 predicted proteins | sample 643141 | NCBI WGS metagenome assembly LFCJ01 (sample SAMN03766243, study PRJNA286221) | soda lake metagenome | biome: soda lake; feature: Kulunda steppe; material: water; isolation source: sample B1-Br-g2 brine of Lake Bitter-1 | place: Russia: Kulunda steppe | collected 2010-07 | reverse complement strand
GCGAATCGTCCTACAAGGACCGGGCCGGCAAATACATGGGTCAACGGGGCGTCACACTGCCGCGCCCCTGAGGCCCGTCGATCAGCCCTCGCCGCCGAGGCCCTCGACCTCGGCGAGACGCATCCGCACGTTCAGGCTGTCGTCTTCATGCTGCTCGATCTGAACGGCCAGATAGTGCAGTGAGGGGGCACACCACAGCAGGGTGTAGCGGTCCCGGTCGGGGTCCTGACGGCGGATCCGCAGTGCTTCGAACTCACCGGCCGGGGTGCTGACCCGCTCGTAACCTTCGATGTGCAGGGTATAGGCCCTGAGTTCTCCGCCATCGGCCACCTGGTAGACCAGACGATCCTCGGACCCTTCACGATGGCCGAGGTCATGCATTAACTGCAGTGGGCTGATCACCCGGTCGATGGTGTCCGGCGTGATGTCCATGCGCCAGGGGTAATCCTCGATGTCATTGACCACCTGCAGGCGCGCCCAGTTGAACCGCAGTTCGGCCTCGCGTTCGTCGTCGTCGCCGCGTCGCTGGTAACGGTAGACATCCGGGCGGAACCCCTGCTCGGTAATCCGGCCACGGCTGGACTCTTCCACTTCGGCGCGAACCACCAGCCGAGCCGGGCCAGTGGCCCGAGTGTGGAGGCGATAGTCATAGCGCTCGGGGAAGGGCCGGCGAAACTGCAGGTGGGCCTCGCCGAGAGTGATGCCCACCCGTTGCAACTGGTAGCGCGCTTCGAATTCCGGCGGTGGCGGGCTGGCCTGGGCGGCACCGATCACCGCCAGCAGGGCCAGTGCCATCATCGCCAGTCGCCCGCCTTTCATTCAGGGGGTCCCGGCGGTTATGCAGGGCGGACGCGACAATGGCTCGCCATCCAGGCAGACCCGTCCCGCCCGCATGGCGACCCGCCCGTCCGCGATCCAGCGCACCACCAGGGGATAGAGCCGATGTTCCAGCGTCCGCACCCGCGTCTCCAGCGATTCCGGCGTGTCCGTCTCGTGCACCGGCAGACTTGCCTGGGCAATCACCGGGCCCGCATCGAGGGCCGGGATTACGTAATGGACACTGCAGCCATGCTCCCGGTCACCGGCCTGTAGCGCCCGGGCGTGGGTGTGCAGCCCGCGATAGGCCGGCAGCAGCGAGGGATGAATATTCACCAGCCGTCCCTGGAACGCCTCAACAAAGCCATCGGAGAGGATGCGCATGAATCCCGCCAGCACCACCAGATCCGGGCTGACCGTATTCAGCCGCGCGGCGAGCGCCGCGTCGTAGGTCTCCCGGTCCGGATAGTCACCATGGGGCAGGACTTCGGTTTCTACCCCGGCGCGGCGGGCACGCTCCAGGCCACCGGCCTCGGCCCGGTTGCTGATCACCCGGACGATCCGGCCTGCAATTTCGCCGCCGGCGATGGCATCCAGCAGCGCCTGGAGGTTGCTGCCGGATCCGGAGATCAACACCGCGATCCGCAGACCGGCCCGGGTCATGATCCCTCCGTGTAGCTCACCGCCGGCCCGCCGCTCGCCGCCACATCGCCGAGCAGCCAGGCCTGCTCGCCGGTCGCCCTGAGGACGTCCAGCGCGTCATTCACCGCCGCCGCGGGCACCACGGCGACCATGCCGACGCCGCAGTTGAAGGTGCGGAGCATCTCTTCGGTGGCCACGTCGCCGGTCTGCTGCAGCCACTGGAAAAGGACCGGCCAGTCCCAGCTGCGGGTGTCGATACGAGCTGCCAGCGGCGCAGGAATGATTCGGGGCAGGTTCTCGGTGAGGCCGCCGCCGGTGATGTGGCAAAGCCCGTTGAGCGGCACCTCGTCCCTGAGCCGCTGCAGGGACCGGACATAGATCCGGGTGGGCTCGAGCAGGAGATCCGTCAGGCTCTGACCGTCCAACTCGCGGTTCATGCCCCGCGGATCCCGTTCGATAATCCGCCGGATCAGTGAATAGCCATTGGCGTGGGCGCCGCTGCTGGCCACTGCGATCACCGCGTCGCCAGGCCGTATCCGGCTGCCGTCAATGATTTCTTCCCGCTCCACCACGCCAACACAGAAACCGGCCAGATCATAGTCGCCATCGCCGTAAATGCCCGGCATTTCGGCGGTCTCGCCACCGATCAGTCCGGCCCCGGCCTGGCGACAGCCATCGGCAATCCCCTTGATGACCTGTTCAGCCACCTCGAGATCGAGTCGGCCGGTGGCGTAATAGTCGAGGAAAAACAGCGGCTCGGCGCCGGTGACAATGACGTCGTTAACACACATGGCCACCAGGTCGACACCGATGCCCTCGTGCCGGCCGGTGTCCAGGGCGAGGCGCAACTTGGTGCCGACGCCATCCGTGCCCGAGACCAGCACGGGCCGTCGGTATCGGTCCACGGGCAGCTCGAACAGGCCGCCAAAACCGCCCAGGCCACCCAGCATCCCGGCCCGCCGGGTCGAGGCCACGGCACCGCCAATGCGCTCCACCAGGGCGGCCCCGGCCTCGATGTCGACGCCGGCGTCCCGATAGGTGAGTCCTTCCTCTGCGTCGCGCTTGGTCAAGCCTGTTCCTCCGCTGGCGGTTCTTCGTTGAGTATCAGTGTCCATGATAACTTAACCGTCACTGCCATCGCTCCGGGAGTCCCGGTTCAGTCTCATGACAACCCGCCATCCTGCTTTGCTTGTCCTGCTCGTCGGTCTGCTGGGGGCGCTGCTCACATCACCGGGGCTGGCCAGGGATCTGCCCTCGCCGGGCCGGGTCGAGGTGCCTGTGGCGGATCAGACCGATCGTGCCCGCCAGGCGGCGACCGCGGCAGGCATCGACGGGGTGTTGAAACGGCTGACCGGCGATCCCGGCGTTACCGAGACAGCGGCGGCCGCCGAGATGCGCGACCAGGCCGATGATTACCTGCAGGGATTCTCCTACCGGCGGGGCGAGGACGGCGATTCCTTTCTGGTGGCCCGTTATGACGTTCGCCGGCTGCGCGAAGCGCTGGTGGCGGCGGACATCCCCATCTGGCCGCAGCGTCCACCGACGGTGCTGGCGTGGGTGTCCATGGATGACGGGGACGGCCCCCGCATCCTGCAGTCGGGCGACCCCGGGGAGCTGGGGGATCAGCTGGCACACGCGGCCGCGGACCTGGGGGTTCGCATGCTTTTTCCGATCATGGATCTGCAGGATCTCGCCGCCATTTCCCATGCGGACATTGCCGCCGGCTTCGTGGATCCGGTAATCGATGCCTCCGGGCGCTACGGGTCGGATCGCCTGCTGGCGGGCCAGGTGGTGGCGCGAGGCGGTGCTGCCCGGGTCGGCTGGATGCTGGTGGATCCGGAGCAGGCCACCGCGCGGCGCTGGCGCGTGACCGGCGAGGCGGCGGGGCAGCTGGTGGACGAAACGCTGGAACCCCTGCTGGAACAGCTTCGGGAGCGGTTCACCTATCTGCCGGACCTCGGCGCCCGCGGCCGCCTGACGGTCCGGGTGGCCGGCATCCGGGATCTGGCGATCCATGACCGGGTGACCGAGCGGTTGGAGTCCCTGGCGGGGGTCGCTCAAGTGATCACGCTTGGCGTGCGCGGGGATGCGGCGGATTTCGAGCTGTCGATCAGCGTCGAACCCGATCAGGTCCGGGACTCCCTCAATCGCGATGCCCGGTTGGTGGCCACCACGGACGGTTATCGCTGGGAATGACGGGGCCGGGAGTGGATTTTTCGCAACTGGCACTGGACTTTCGGTGGGATCAGTCCAGTGATCTGGCCTGCTTTGTCGCTCAGGGCAACGAGGAAGCCGTTGCGGCGGTGGAGGCCCTGGAGACGCCCCATGCCCAGTGGCTTTTTTTCTCAGGGCCGGCTGACTGCGGCAAAACCCATCTGCTGCACGCGGCCTGCGCGCAGCGGGGTCAGGGCGGACAGGCGGCGGTTTATGTCTCCCTGGCCGAGCATGGCGGCGGTTCGCCGGCCCTGCTGGAGGGGCTGGAGCACATGGCCCTGGTGGCCATTGATGATCTGCATGAGGTGGCCGGGCGGCCGGATTGGGAAGAAGCGATTTTTCACACCTACAACCGGCTTCGGGACGCCGGTGGACAATTGATGGTGGCGGCAGATCGCACGCCGGCGGGCCTCGAGATGGGTCTGCCGGATCTGGTGTCCCGGCTGCAGGCCATGCTCTCGTTGCGCCTGACCCCGCCGGATGACGAGCGGCGGCGTCGCATTCTCGAGCAGGCGGCCCGTCGGCGAGGACTGCACCTGCCCCCGGAAAGCGTTAACTATCTGCTGAGCCGGGAGGCTCGGGACCTGTCGCACCTCATGGCGCTGATGGATCGCCTGGATGCCGCGTCCCTCCGGTCAGCCCGCCGACTGACGGTTCCGTTCATTCGCGGGGTGCTTGCCGGCTAGTTGTCCGCCGGGGTGTCGGTACCCGACTCAGAGGCGTCCCTGGCGGCCTTGGCCGCCTGGTGGGCCCGTTTGCCGTAGCGCAGCACCAGCAGACTGCAGCCGAAATAGGTCAGCGCCAGCAGCACCTCGATGCTGCCCAGCCAGCGGCCGAGCCCCAGGCCCGTGGCCGCAATCAGCCCATGCACGAAATAGGCAAGGCTCAGCATGCCGGTCCACTGCATGGTGTAGCGGCGGCGGGCCAGCAGGCCCGGCAGGCCCAGCATCAGGGGCAATAGAAAGATCACCAGCAGCAGGATGCGAACCGCCGGCGGGGGAGGGTCGAGCACCAACACCCACGCCGCCAGCAGCGCCATCAGGCTGATATAGGACGCCACCGCCACCTTGTAGAGGGGGCTGGGGGCTACGGTGGTCGCGGTTTCCCGGATCTCGCCGGCGTCACTCACGGGTGGACTCCTGTCCGCGTTTCAGCTGGATGGCGGCGCGGGCGATCCGGGCGCCGAGGCAGCGGCAGAGCTCGGCCTCGGTGTCGTCCACCGGCCGGTCGGAGTCGCCGCCCGCCAGGTGGCTCGGACCGTAGGGCGTTCCGCCGGAGGTGGTGGCGGTGAGCCCCGGTTCGGAATAGGGCAGTCCCACCAGGTACATGCCGTGATGCAGCAGCGGCAGCATCATGGAAATCAGCGTGGTTTCCTGACCCCCGTGAAGGCTCCCCGTGGAGGTGAATACCCCCGCGGGTCGGCCATCAAGAGCGCCGCTGAGCCAGAGCCCGGTGGTCTGGTCGATGTAATGCTTGAGGGGCGCGGCCATGTTGCCAAACCGGGTCGGGCTCCCCATGACCAAGCCCTGACACTCCGCCAGGTCGTCGAGGACTGCGTACGGAGCCCCGGCCTCCGGCACGGCGGGTGCGGTGGCTTCGCTGACTTCGGAGACCGGCGGTACCGTTCGCACCCGGGCCTCGGCGCCCGGGATGGATTCAACGCCATGGGCGACCTGGCGGGCCATGTCATGGGTGGCCCCGTGACGGCTATAATAGAGAACCAGAATTTCACATTGCATGGGCTGGATCATCCGGGCTGAAAGAGGCCGGTGCAAGGGGAAAGACATGACGACGCACACCGACACATGCCGGCGTTTCATCGTGACCGGACGCGTCCAGGGCGTCTGGTATCGGGCCTCCACCCAGGATCAGGCCCAAAGCCTGGGGCTTCGGGGGCAGGTAAGAAACTGCCCGGATGGCCGGGTGGAAGTCATCGCCTGCGGCGCACCCGAGGCGTTGAAGGCGCTGGAAGCCTGGCTCTGGGACGGGCCCGCGGAGGCCCGGGTTCGCAGCGTCGACTCAAGCCCGGCGGACGATCCGAGTCATCCGGATTTCGTGATCGCCTGAGAAGCGGCGCACCGGCGCTTTACCGGATAATCAATCCATGGAAATATATGGCGCCATGCGGCCAAGAGGAGCACGATGAGAACCTTCCGAATGATGACAGCCGGGCTGTTGGGGCTGTTCATGAGTCTGCCACTGACCGCTCTTGCTGAAGAGGGCGATCCGATTCTGGGTCGCGAGAAAGCCTATACCTGCATGGGATGTCACGCGATTGACGGTTACCGCAATGCCTATCCGGCTTTTCGGGTGCCACGCATTGGCGGGCAACATGCGCAGTACATCGTCTCCTCGCTGCAGGCTTACAAAAACGGCGATCGGCGTCATCCCACCATGCAGGCCATCGCCTCGACCCTGACTGAGCAGGACAAGCGGGACATTGCCGCTTACTTTGAAGCCCTGGGGCGGAGTGAAACGCCATGATCCGATCCACCTCCATCGCGCTGGGTCTTGTAGTGGGCCTGTTCAGCACCGCAGCACTGGCTCAGGCCATTGGCGACCCCGTGGCCGGCCGGGAAAAGGCGCAAACCTGCATTGCCTGCCATGGTGCGAAAGGCGCCGCGGATAATCCCGCGTTTCCGATGCTTGCGGGTCAGCATGCCGACTACCTGCTGCATACCCTGCGGGCCTATCAGTCCGGCGACCGCGTCAACGCCATCATGAACGGGCAGGCCGCCAACCTCAGCGAAGAGGACATGCGGGATTTGGCGGCTTTCTACAGCCAGCTGGAGCCGGCGCTTCACACCCCCGATCGATCGCGCAGGTAGGCGTAGCCACTGCGGTAGTCCGGATGCCTGAAGCGGTAGCCGCTGGCCACTAGCTGCTGATTGCTGCATCGCCGGCCGGCGTTGTCACTCGCCTCCCTCGGCGGTGTGGGACACCCCAGCACCCCCGCCATCCAGTCCATGATTTCGCATTGGGTGCAGGGGTGGTCGTCGGTGGCCACGTAGACGGGTGCCGGCGACGGCAGGTCACCCAGGTGGCACAGGACTCCCACGCAATCATCTTCGTGAATGCGGTTGGTATAGCGGGGCGGATGATCACCGCAGGCCCCTCCACGGCGCACCCGGCGGACCAGCGCATCCCGATCCGGGCCATAAATGCCCGAAAACCGCACGCTCACCGACCGGCCGCCATGGGTCGCGGCAACCGACTCGGCTTCCAGAAGCCGCTGCCCCGAAAAACGCGCTGGCTGCGTGGGGCTGTGCTCATCCACCCAGTCGCCCCCGGACTGGCCGTACACTCCGGTACTTGAGACAAAAATCAATCGGGCATGACCGCTGCCGGTGGTCTGCAGTGCGGGGAGCAGCCGGGACAGACCCTGGACATACGCGGCCTGATAGCCGGCGTCGTCATAGCTGGGCGGGGTCAGGATGTAATAGACCCGGTCAAGCTCCGAGGGAAGAACCGCGGGTAGCGGGGTTTCCAGCAGGTTGGCCGCCACCGGTTCAATACCGCCTGGCAGGGAGGCCGGGGACCGGCGCAGCCCGAAGACTTGATGCCCTGCCGCCGCCAGTCTCTGGCCCAGGCGGCTGCCAAGCCGCCCGCAGCCAACAATCAGGATGCGCTCACTCATTGGGGCTAGAATAACGGCTTCATTCCGTTGGAGGACAGGTCATTGGGTGCCAATCGTCTGGCGCGACTGCGTGCCACGCTGGATCGCCGCCAGCCAGACTTGCGAGTGCTGATGGAGGAGGTGCACAAGCCCCATAATATCAGCGCGATTTTAAGGACCTGCGACGCCACGGGCGTGTTTCAGGCCCATGCGGTGCTGCCGGGGCGGGAGCTCGAGATTCATCGGCACTGCTCGGCGGGGGCCGGCCGGTGGGTGCGGGCCGTCACTCACGACGACATCCAGCAGGGCATTCAGGCCCTGCAGGCCGAGGGGTTGCGGGTGTATGCGGCGCACCAGTCGCCCCAGTCCGTGGATTTTCGGCAGATTGATTATACCCGGCCCATGGCGGTGCTGATGGGGGCCGAGCGCTGGGGGGTCAGCGCCGCAGCGGCGGCTGCCGTTGATGGCCATCTCACCGTTCCCATGATGGGGCTGGTGGAGTCGCTGAACGTGTCGGTGGCGGCGGCGGTGATTCTGTTCGAGGCTCAGCGCCAGCGCGAGGCCGCCGGATTTTACGACGCGCCCCGGCTGGATCCGGAAACCTACCGGGTCACGCTGTTTGAATGGCTCCATCCGAGGCTGGCCGAGCATTGCCGAGTCCGCGGATTGCCCTACCCGGCGCTGGATGAGGATGGCGACCCGATTCGCTCCAGCAACGCCTCGAGGGCCTGATCCAGGGGCAGGTCCTCACTGGCCTCGGCCTGCCGGGATCGGTACTCCAGGGTACCCGCGGCCAGGCCCCGATCGCCGATGACGACCCGATGGGGGAGGCCGATCAGTTCCATGTCGGCGAATTTCACGCCGGGGCGGGCGTCCCGGTCATCCCACAGGGGGTCGATGCCCGCGGCGCGCAGACCGTTATAAAGCGCTTCGGCCGCCTCGGTCACCGCCGGGGAGCGGTCGGCGCCAATGGTGACAATGGCGACATCGAAGGGCGCCAGCGCAGCGGGCCAGACGATGCCGTGCGAGTCATGGTTCTGCTCGATGGCGGCGGCCACCACCCGGGACACACCGATGCCGTAACAGCCCATGATCAGCGGCTGGTGGTCGCCATTTTCATCCAGCACCCGAGCGTCCATGGCCTCGCTGTACTTGGTCCCCAGCTGGAAGATGTGCCCTACCTCGATGCCGCGATGGATCTCCATGCACCCGCCGGCCCCGCAGGGGCAGGGTTCACCGGCGACCACGTTGCGCAGGTCGGCCCGGGGCGGACGGGGCATGTCCCGGTCCCAGTTGAGATTGATCCAGTGCCAGTCGGCCCGCCCGGCGCCACTGGAGAAGTTGGTCAGGGTGGCGGCGCGATGGTCCACCCGCTGGGTCAGGTCCGCCGGCAGATCGCGGGGGCCAATGAATCCGCGGGGAGCGCCGGTGGCCGCCACCGCCTCCGCCGGCTCCGCCAGTCGAACCTCGTCGGCCCCCAGGGCGTGGGCGGCTTTCACCAGGTTGAGTTCGTCATCGCCGGCAATGAACAGCACCGCCGGGGAGTCATCGGCCATGACCACCACGCTCTTGACGACCTGTGAGGGGGCAATGCCGAGGGTCTCGCACTGCTCGGTGACCGTCTGCACGCCGGGGGTGGCGACCTCTTCGGCGGGCAGGGGGTCCGCCGCCGGGGCAGGCGGCGGCGCGCTGGTGGCGAGTTCGATATTGGCGGCGTAATCACACTGGCTGCAGCTCGCAATCTCATCCTCGCCGGACTCCGCCAGCACCATGAACTCCTCGGACACGCTACCGCCGATGGCACCGCTGTCGGCCCCCACCGACCGGAAACGCAGCCCCAGCCGCTGGAATACCCGGGAATAGGCCTCGTGCATGTCCCGGTAGGTGGACTCCAGGGATGCCTGATCCAGATGGAAGGAGTACGCGTCTTTCATAACGAATTCCCGGGCCCGCATCACGCCGAACCGCGGCCGGATTTCGTCCCGGAACTTGGTCTGGATCTGGTAATAAGTCAGGGGCAGCTGCCGGTAACTGCGCAGCTCCCGACGGAGGTAGTCGGTGATGACTTCCTCGTGGGTCGGCCCGACGCAGAAGTCCCGCTCATGGCGGTCCTTGAGGCGCAGCAGCTCCGGGCCGTACAGGGACCAGCGGCCGGACTCTTCCCACAGCTCTGCTGGCTGCACCGCGGGCATCAGCGTTTCCAGGCCGCCGATGCGGTCCATTTCCTCGCGGACGATCCGCTCCACCCGCCGAAGCACACGCAGGCCCAGGGGCTGCCAGGTATAGAGGCCGGCGCCCAGCTTTTCGATGAGGCCAGCCCGCAGCATGAGGCGATGGCTGACAATTTCCGCGTCCGCCGGGGTCTGTTTGCTGGTGAATAGTGGGAATCGGCTTGCGCGCATGCCTTCCTGTCCTGTGGGTATTGAAGGACACAGGTTAGCCGACCGGGCCGAAGGCGCCCACCCCCAGGCTTGACGCCCCATGCGGCGCCCCGTAACTTGACCGGCTTTCAACGATTCGGGCGTTGGTCAATCCGTAGCCGGGCAGGGGACATGCGACACATCATCTCCATCCTCGTCGAGAACGAGTTCGGCGCGCTGGGCCGGATCGCGGGCCTTTTCACCGCGCGGGGCTACAACATCGACTCCCTGACCGTGGCGCCCACCGATGACCCGACGCTTTCCCGGATGACCCTGGTCACCCAGGGGGACGATCGAATCGTTGACCAGATTCTCAAGCAGCTCAACAAGCTGCTCGACGTGGTGAAGGTCCTGGATATCACCGAGGCCACCCATATCGAGCGGGAGTTGATGCTGGTGAAAGTCCAGGCAACCTCCGGTGAGACCCGCGAGGAGTTCAAGCGCCTGGCCGACATATTCGACGCCTGCATTGTCGATGTGACCGACAAGACCTACACCATCGAGGTGATCGGCCGCAGCAGCAAACTGGATGCGTTCCTCGAGCTGCTGGACCGAAAGACCCCCATGGAAGTGGTGCGCTCCGGGGTCATCGGCATTGCCCGTGGCGAAAAACAAATGCGTGTATGAAACAACCACTCGGGGGAGCCATGAAGGTTTACTACGACAAAGACGCCGACCTTTCCATCATTCAGGGCATGAAAGTGGCCATTCTCGGCTATGGCTCCCAGGGGCATGCCCATGCCAACAACCTCAAGGAATCCGGGGTGTCCGTGGTTGTGGGCCTGCGCGCCGGATCCGGCAGCGCCGACAAGGCGAAAGCGGCGGGCCTGGAAGTGGCCGAGGTCGGCGATGCCGTGGCCGCCGCGGATCTGGTCATGATGACCCTGCCGGATGAGCATCAGCCGGCGGTCTACGAAGCGTCCGTGGCGCCCAACCTCAAGCAGGGCGGTGCCATTGCCTTTGCCCACGGGTTCAACATCCACTACCAGCAGATCGAGCCTCGGCCGGACATGGACGTGCTCATGATTGCTCCCAAGGGCCCGGGTCATCTGGTGCGCTCCACCTACGTTGAGGGCAACGGCGTGCCCAGCCTGATCGCCGTGCATCAGGATGCCAGCGGACGGGCGCGGGAGATTGCCCTGTCGTATGCCTCGGCCAACGGCGGCGGTCGCTCCGGCGTCATCGAGACCAGCTTCCAGGAGGAAACCGAAACCGACCTCTTTGGTGAGCAGGTGGTGCTCTGTGGCGGCATCACCTCCCTGATCGAGGCGGGTTTCGAGACCCTGGTGGACGCCGGCTATGCGCCGGAAATGGCCTACTTCGAGGTCCTGCACGAAACCAAGCTGATCGTCGATCTGTTGTACCAGGGCGGCATCGCCAACATGCGGTACTCCATTTCCAATACCGCCGAGTATGGCGACTTCACCCGCGGCCCCCGGGTGGTCAACGAGCAGTCCCGTGCCGCCATGAAGGAGATTCTCGAGGAAATCCGCAATGGTGAATTCGCCAAGGAATTCGTCCTCGAAAGCAAGGCCGGCGAGCCGCGCCTCAAGGCCATGCGCCGGCGGGCTGCGGAGCATCCCATCGAGGAAGTGGGCTCCCGGCTGCGGGACATGATGCCGTGGATTCAGGCCAACAAGCTGGTGGACCGCAGTCGTAACTAGCCGACGGTCAAACTCCCCGATGAGCGTGGTGGCCGGCGAAGCCGCTGCGCCGGGGCGGAGGTAGTCATGAACGACAATCCCGAGCCCCACGATCGCCCCCGCCGCCGACGGCGGGGGATCTACCTGCTGCCCAACCTCATCACCACCCTGACCCTTTTCTTCGGCTTCTATGCGGTGGTGGCGGCACTCTCCGGTGCCTATGAACTGGCGGCCATCGCCGTGCTGGTGGCCATGATCATGGACGGGCTGGACGGCCGGGTCGCCCGGTTGACCGGCACCCAGAGCGACTTTGGCGTGCAGTACGACAGCATCGCCGACATGGTGTCCTTTGGCGTGGCGCCGGCCCTGGTGGTCTACGCCTGGGCACTGGCGGATCTGGGGGATCTGGGCACGGTCTGGGGCAAGCTCGG
>LFCJ01003320.1_pt1 | contig 11783 bp, 16 predicted proteins | sample 643141 | NCBI WGS metagenome assembly LFCJ01 (sample SAMN03766243, study PRJNA286221) | soda lake metagenome | biome: soda lake; feature: Kulunda steppe; material: water; isolation source: sample B1-Br-g2 brine of Lake Bitter-1 | place: Russia: Kulunda steppe | collected 2010-07 | reverse complement strand
TTACATCCTAGTACTGCCGGGTTTGATGATCTGAATACGTGTTCCGGCATAGTTCTTATTTTTGCAGGTCTTGAAATACTGTTCAAAGCGTTTTCTCTCTGTGTTTTCTCCAGTTTCTCACGCCATTCGTTGTAGTTTTCTACAATTTCATAGATTATATCGCTTCTGAAAACCTCTACTCCTGTATCTAAGGCTTTCTGTTTGCCCTGTTCAGTGAAGTCGACATTGAATGCTAGTACTGCTCTTGCGCTTGGATCTTCATTTTCTACTTCAATTATATCTCCTTTATTTATGTCGCCTACTTTAGCTTTCTGTACTATAATATCTTCATCCTTTATTTCTCTCATAACTGCTTCTAAGGACCCAAGCGAATCTGCTTTAACTACTACGCCTTCGTTCTGTGTTTCAAAGTTTACTGTTTCAAGTTCTTCTTCAACTTCTTCTATAGCAGTTTCTAATTCTTCCTCTTTTGCTGTTCTTATCGGTGCTCCGGATATAACTCCTTCAAGGTCTCTTCCAGTTATTTTTATACCTGATGCAGGTTGCAATCTATCTGTTCTCTGATACTGTTTATCAAGCCTTATCTCTTTCAATGGTTTTGGCTGTAGAAGCGCTCTTATCTCTGTTGTCTTAACTCCTTCAGAAGTACCGTATACAAGCATGTCCTCTTTGTTGATAACACCGTCGTAATGTATAACGTTTATAGTGGTTCCTAGGCCTTGTTCTTGGGATACTTCTAGTATTGTTCCTTTGCCCGTCCCTCCTTTTACTTCTAGCTGGTCGCCTAGATATCTCTGTGCTAGTCCTGATACAACCATTAGTAGTTCAGGCATGCCTTCTCTTGTCTCTGCGGACATTGGTACGACAGCTACTTTTTTCTGGAAGTTGTCTACTCTGTCGAAACGGTCTATTGTTACATCATGTTCGTTGAATTCCGCCATTAGTTCGTAGATTTTTTGGTCCAGCATTTCTTTTACGCGGTCGCTCTGGTTCTGTATGTTCTTTGAGAAGTATTCGTCTTCTGTTATCCAGCCGTTTAACGTGTCGACTTTGTTCAATGCTATTACGAACGGCGTACCTGATTCTTTTAGAATATTAATTGCTTCAGCTGTCTGAGGCTGTATACCCTGATTTATATCTACTACAAGTACTGCTATGTCGCTTATTGATCCTCCACGTTTTCTTAGTGATGAGAATGCTGCGTGTCCAGGAGTATCTATGAACAGTAGTCCCGGAATTGTTAGCTCTGTATCAAGCTGTCCTAGAAGCCCTCCACATACGTCTTCTACAGTATCTATAGGTACTTCTGTAGCACCTATCATCTGTGTTATGCCTCCTGACTCGCCCTCAGTTATACGTGATTCTCTAATACTATCAAGTAAAGTTGTCTTTCCTGAGTCTACATGTCCTAGTACCGAGAGAATGGGTTGTCGAGGCATTTTTAATCACGTCTAAACCTTCAAATCGGTTACAAATTTTAAATAGTAAGAGGAAAAATTAAGAGAGGTAAAAAAGATATGTTAGGAAGAATAGAATCCTATTCTTCTTTATCTGTGTAACGGTGGTTCCGTTTCTTCTCCCAGTTCTTTTCACATTTACCTGAGCAGAAGAATACTCTTTCACCGCTTGCACGGATAAGCATCTTCCCTTTGGACTTCTCTACTTCTTTTCCACAGTAAGTACATTCCATTGTTTTTATCCCTCCATCTGCGTTTCCTTGATATGGACAACGTCGTCTTCTCTGATCGGTCCTCTTGTGTTTCTTACTAGAATCTTTCCTTCTTCGTTGCCTTCAAGGATTCGGCAGCGGATTTTTCTAACTCCTCTGTGTCCTTGGTCTCCTATAACTTCAACTACTTTTGCCGCTACCATTTGATTTCACTCTTTATTCGTCTTTATCTAATAATTCAAGGGATTTTGATGCAACATCTTGGACTTCATCATCTGCTTGTCCTGTAGATGTTATTGCTACTGCTGCGGATTGTACTCCTACTCCAGCTGCTAGTCCGAGTTCTTCTCTTTCTGGTACGAAAGTGTATGGAATATCTCTTTCTTCAGATAGTGCTGGTAGATGCATTACAATTTCTTCCGGTGAAACGTCAGATGCTATTACAACTAGATCTGCTTCGTTTCTTTCAATAGCTTTAGTTACTTCGTTAGTACCTATAACTACTTTTCCGGTTTCGTTTGCTTTTTCTACTGTGTTGTAGATTTTTTCTGCTAGGGATTCTCCTGGTTCAAATTTTTGGTATGCCATTATGTTTAGTCACCTTTCACGACCTTGGATCATCAAGGCTGTAACTAGAAAAACGTATAGAACTTTTTTATACCATCTGTAAGATGGCTTCTAACCTGTGTGAAGTAAAGTAGATTCTTATTGTCTTTCAGGATCAAACTCAGATAGTTTCTCGCTTTCAATCCAGTCTAGTTCTTCTTCAAGCTCTCTTATGAAGAGATTCAGATCATGTTTCTGTCTATCATTAACAGGCTCTATCTGTCCTAGTTCCTCTATAAAGTAGTTTTTCAGTAGTTCTAGAAGTTCGTGCTGAGAGTTGCTGTCTTTGAACTCTTCTAAGTATTCTATCAGCGTTTCTTCTTTCATACCTACTGAGTCTTTTCAGGACTTATAATATCTTTGACACTACCTCTGTCTTTTTCAAGAGCATGTAAGAGTTCTTTTGCCTCTCTTTCAGTTTCCTGATCTTCCTTAATACCGTTCTCCAGTCTGTTTATTACTTGGTCTATTTCCTGTGAGATGTAACGCATTTCATGGATCATCTCTTGGGCTCGCTCAAACTTTTTTCTCTTGATAAACAACGGTCCCTTATCTATTTCAGGCACGTCAAGTTTCTTAGTCTTTGGAGGTTTAGGAACCTGTTCTCCCAAGTTATTTCTGCCACGCGGCTTTTCTTCCCTCTGCTCTTTACGTCTTTGTTTTCTCTGTTCTGCTTGTTTCTGTTCTCGTGCTTCTTGTTTTCTTCTTCCAGTTTCCGGAATTCCTCTATTGTCTCGGGAAGCTTGCTCCTTCTGAGGTTCTCTATGAGGCTCTTCCTGAGGCTTTCCTTCCGGGTTTAAAGAGTTTTGCTGAACTGGACTCTGAGACGTATCTGGCTCAGTATGCTCGGTTTCACCGAAGTTTTCTTCAAAAGACTGGTTCTGAGACTCTGTGCTGTTAAGAGGTTGCTTTGTATTGTCTTGAGAATTAGTATTATCCGAGAAGGTCTGTGTTTCCGGCGTGTTCTCGGATTTTTGTCCTTGAGGTTGGTCTTCAAAACTTTGTAGCTCTTCTTCTAGCCCCTCAATATCACCTGTTTGCGCATCTTCTGTAGAATCACTATCTTTTTGGTGTGAGGTATTTTCACCGCCTTTACCTTGATTTATTAGTTCTTTGATATCTTCCATATTTTCTTCCAACTTCTCTTTATCTTTATCTCGGAAACCGAACATAGCTCTATTTTAACCCTTGACTTTCCGCGGGTTTAAATATTGCGGTAAGAATTAGTTGAGATTGATTTACAGACTCTAGTGCAGTTTCTTTACATGTTCTTCAGAATCTTCAATAAAACTGTCTATACGGGACTCGACTTCCGTATCCCTGAGTTTTCCGTCTTCAAAAATGTCTCTGATCCGAGATATCTGTATTGAAGGTCCTGGAAAACCCCCTAAAGCCAGTGTTATATCGGTTAGATGGCTTAGACACCTTACTCCTCCGAAACCTCCTGCAGAAGTAGTCATGTAGGAGAAAGGTTTATCGTCGTATTCAGGATAAAGATAGTCGAGAGCGTTCTTCAGTACCCCGGGTATACTATGGTTGTATTCAGGAGTTACGATTATTATTCCATCAGCTTTCTCAACTATTTTACTGAACTCTTGGATGTCCTCAGGCACCGGTCCTTCGTCAGTATAACTTCTGTTACCTAGGAAGGGTATTTCCTTTTCTTTGAGATCGAAAAGTTTGGAGGAATGGTTTTTATCCTGTATAAGTTCTTCGAGTTTTTCAGCTGCATGTATACTTTTTCTATTTTCTCGAGTCGAACCTACGACAATTAAGAATTCCATTATTCCTCTTCTTCGTCTTCTACTACAGGCTCAGTTCTGAAGTCGTCAACGTTGACTTCAGTCTGATCTCCTCTTGCTTCTACTAACTGTTTAGCAAGTAGATAGTACACAAGACCAATCGAGTTTTCTGCTTTATTATTTGCAGGTATTACATCATCTATCCCGTCTAAACTATCAGCCGAATCTGCTAGAGAAATTACAGGTATCTTAGCATCTTCTGCCTCATCTATTGCTTGCGCATCTTCTTCTGGATCTGTTACGATAACTACTTCCGGTTCGATAAAGTTGTCTGACGCCGGGTTTGTAAGTGTTCCAGGCATAAATCTTCCGTCAATTACTTGTGTTCCTAATGCGTCTGCGAAAGCTCTTAATGGTCTTTTAGCCGCTTCTTTTCTTCCTACTACAAGGATGTCTTCTGGATTGTATTGTGATAAGAATTCTGCAACTACTCTTATTTTTTCATCTGTCTGATTAAGATCTAGTACTGCTAACTGGTTCTTTTTTACATGGAATACGTATTCTTCCATATCCTTGTTCTTACCCTTTGTACCGATATGTACACCGTGGGCAAGATATTCATCACGGTCGACTAAAAGTTCTTCTTGGCTCATAGAACTCTAGTTAAAGAAAAAAAGTTAAATAAGAATTCAATAGAGTCACCTGTTTCTAGAGTTCTTGGTTTATCTCAGGCTCTTCTTTTCTATCCCAAAGTGTTATCAGACGGTTTAGTTTTGCGATCCGGATATCTGCTAGCCCTGCTTTTATTATAGGACACTCCCATTCTAGAGCTAGATCTGAAATTGTGTGATCTGTGGTCTCTCCGCTTCGATGAGATATTACAGGAGTATAACCGTTTTCCTTCGCTAATTCTACGGTTTCTCGTGCATCCGTAACTGTTCCTACCTGGTTAGGCTTGACAATTAGAGAGTTACATGCTCGGTTGTCTAGTCCTTCCTGTAGTCTTTCTTTCTGTGTTACGAAGAGATCGTCTCCACAGATAAGGATCTCTGGATTTTTGGAAGTAAGCTTTGCGTGATAATGGAAGTCATCCTCATGAAACGGATCCTCAACATATACGAGATCAAACTCGTCAATAAGTTTCTGTAGGAACTTCATATGTTGATCTGGCTCGAATTTCTGCCGCATTGAGGACAAGTTATATTTACCGTTTTCATACATTTCTGAAGCCGCTACATCTAAACCTAGCCTTGCATCATACTTGTCCGCAACCTTTTTCAGCGCTTTAAGTGTTTGTTCATCATCCATAGACGTTATTAATGCTCCTTCATCATTCATCCCTAAAATTTTCTGACTATAACGCTCTTTGAGCTCTTGGTATATTTTAGTATTTGTTTCAACTGCTTCAGGAAATGTTTCAGCGTTAACAGGCAGAACCAAAAACTCTTGTATAGCTGTATTACCTCCATGTTCTCCTCCTCCAATTACATTGCTTAACGGTAGGGGGAATCTATCGGAGTGTTGGAATCCTTCAGCATTTTTGAATGCAAAACTTGATGCTATCGCCACAGATCCTAGCTCTGCAAATTTCTCTTCTCCATCAATTTCTCTCAGTTTGTGATCAAACTCTTCTTGTGTAAGATCTCTATCTACTAGCTCTTTTAGCTGCTCTTCTTTTAGGTCTAAGTGTTCTGGTACAAATGCTTCTGCTTCGTGTCTACCGGTTGATGCTCCTGAAGGTGCTTTCCCAAGAACATTGTTTATTTCGGCTTCAACAGTAGGTTTTGTACGAGAATCAATTATCTCTCTGAGCTGTAAATCTTCTATTTTCATATGTAGAAAGTTGTTAACGCTGGTTTAAACGAGTAAGGAAAATGAAGAAAAGATATAGGGAAAAAGATCTACCGTTTTACAGTTATAGGCAGTCTGTTTTCTTCCATTTCTTTCTTTGCTATATCTATAGGTTCTCTGCTATCTGATTCAACAAATGTTGGTGCGCCCATTGCGATTTGTAGGCTTCTTGCACCAAGTATTCTTGCTCTTTCGTATCTTGTGTAGTCTGTCATTAATATTCACGTTTATTTTATCCGATGTAGCCAAGGTCGGAGCTACCTGAATCCTGTTCTTGGCCCTGTTGTTGCTGTAAATTCTGAAGTTTTTTAAGTACTTCCTGTGATTCCTGGACTTTCTCATCTAGGTCCGAGAAATCAAGATCTATATCCAGTATGTTTTCAACTGATTTCAGTACGGACTCTGTTGCTTTTGGATCACTCATTAGGAATCCAGGTGTTTCTCCTAGGATACAGACGCCTTTATAGTCTTTTTCAGCTGCCATAGCTAGGATAAGTCCTGAAGCACCTACTATCTGTCCTATGTCATGTCCGAAGTCTACTCCGGAATCCGAGTATTCTTTTTTGAACTCTTCTTTTGATACTGCGCCGTATACGCTTGGATCTTCTACAACGTCTCCGGTACCGTATCCTCCAAGAGTTATTACTTCTGAGGCTTCTGCTTTCTCTACTAAATCCATTATTTTCTCTGCTACCTCGTAATGTCCTTGAGGGTTAGATGCTTGCGCATTACCTTCAATAAGCACTAAGTCTTTACCGTTCTCGTTTCTATACTGGTAAATATTGTTTTTAAGAAGATTTACAGTCTTGTCATCTTTTATTATTGTGTAAGGCGGGAAGTGGTGCGAGTATAGCTCTCCAACTTTTTCTGCTTCTAAATGGTCTGCTAAGTAGCTTACTGTCGTTTTTCCTATATGCCCGATTCCTGCTAGGCCTTCTATAAATACAGGGTTTTCGACATCGATTTCTTTGTCAAGTTCTAGTCTTGTTGTCATTTGTTAATTACCTCTCTTTGTTTTTCTCCGGTATTTACCGTACCGGTCTGGGAAAGAAAACTTCGGTGGTCTTGCTTGGACTGTTTTCTCTTCACAGTGTTTGTCCTTTAACGTGTAAGAATTGCAGTTCGGACACTTTTTAATCATCGGTCTATGCTTTCGAGAAGTTGAACTTTCCATCAAGCTCGTCAGCTTTTTCACGGAAAATCTGTACGGCTTTATCCATTCTTTTTTTGGCTAGTTCCGAGTTACGTCCCCATGCTGTTATTGAGTATTTTGGGGCGGAAAGATAGTTTACTTCTACCCCTTCTCCTATTTCAGAGAACGTCTGTTTTATTCTTTCGATACCGTTTCCTTGAGAAAACTCTAGCTCTATTTCGCCTTCAAGCTTCTCTTGTTTCATGTTGATGTTTTCTTTAGCGATCTCCTGTACTGTTTCAACCATCTCTTCATCTAGGAACTCTAGTAGTTTGTCCTCTTCTCCTACAGCTATTTCGAAGCCGTGGAAAGATGTTCCAAGTCTTTTCTGCATTGGGAAGACTACTTCTTCGAAAAGCTCTTCTTTGTCTTTTCCGGTTCTTTCAGCTAGTTCATCGATAAATTTCTCAGCCTTCTGTTCTTTTTTCCAGCGGCCCATTGCTTCTCTTTTCTGGTTGTCGTTAACTCTTTTCAGAGATAGATCGATGGTTCCTTCGTCCTCTGCTTCAATTACTTGAGCGACAGTTTTTTCGCCTTCGTCAAGCTCTTTTCTTACGTCTTGAAGCCAGGATCTTGAGACCTCTGAGATATGGATTAATCCGTTTACGTCTTCGTATTCGTCGAGTTTAGCGTATGCAGAGTTCTTGTCGATATCTGTTATTGTTACTACAACAAGGTCTCCTGTCTCAGGACGGTCTTTGTACCAGCGCATAACCTATTCTTAAGATATCAGTTTTAAAAGTATATTAACTGGTTTAAAGGTGAACTCTGTACACATGGTTCTCGATACTTCTCTCGTATTCCACCAAGTTTACATTATCTGTATCAAGATGGTGCTCAACAATTTGTTTAATATGGCTTCTTTCGTTAGGACGTAACGGCTCAGAAGTTCTTAAGGTTCCAGAGTCCAAGCAGTAAGATTTATCTACCGCTTCAAAATATTCAGAGAAAGGCTCTTCTAGACCTTCCAAGTTTTTCAGCATCATACGCCTACTTTAGAAATCCGTATTATAACATAGAACGGCAGGAAAGTAAAAGTAAATATTAAAATAGGAAGTTACTCAACTTCTAGCTCTTCAACGATACTGCCGTGTAAATCGGCTTTTCCGCCTGTTGAATGTGCGATTACTTCGCTACATACAAGACAGGTTACATCGTTTGAAGGATGTGAGAACATCTTCTGTTCGTTTCCACATTCGCCACATTTGACTTTGAGAAAGTTTCTGGCCATCTGATTCACCTTTCAATCTCTAATTTTGAGGTTCTAATAGGGTTTTTCGGCTTGTAACTCTTACCACATTCCTTACATGTGAACTGTAAGTCCTTCTTCTCTGAAGTAGGGTTCTTACGTCCTCTGCTTCTGATAGCCGGATTCTCGTATGGGAATGATCCGTATCCGTGGTCAATTTTTCTTTGTCTTTTCCGGAACTTCTTCCTCATAGGGCTATCGCGTCGGTTAGTTACCTCTTTTACTGTCTGTTCTGTATGTTCATCACAGTGCGGACAGTAACGTCTCTGTTCTTTTGGAATCTTGACCATACCAAAAACTCGGAGCTTAAACTTTAAAAGTACTATTACTTGGGAACAATTTCTGTTCCTTCACAAGTTTCAGGTTTTCGAATATTTTCTACAGATCCTTTGAAAAGCCGGGTATTTATTGAGGATCTGTCTATTATATCGACAGCGGTACCATCAACTAGTTCGTGTCCTCCTGCCTCATTGTTTCCTGTTATAACGTTTCTGAGGTCCTGTGTGGTTATCTTTTCGAACTTTTCTGCACCGGATTCTGAAGGATCACGGTCGTAAACATAGTCTACACTTGTAGCAATATAGAGGTCGGCTTCAACTAGTTCTGCAGCTATAGCTGCTACTGCATCAGTAGAATGTCCCGGTGTTAAACCTCCCATTACAATGTTTTTACCTGTAGATGCTGCTTCGCGTATGTCGTAAGCGGTTTCCGGTATTGACGGGTATACGTTTTCCATTGCAGTCATCAAGGTTTTCGCGTTCAGTCTTGTCGCTGTTATTCCTACGAGATCTTGTTCTCCTTGGTTTCCGAATTTTCCTGCAGCTTTAATATATGATTTAAGGTCTCCTGCACCGGTCACAACTAGAACTTGTTCTTCGTGAGAGCTTAATGCGTTTGCAAGTTCTTCTAAATTAGATAGATTTCCTGTTATAAGTGATCCGCTTACTGCAAATACTTTAACCATTTTTTATTCAACTACCTCTGCATTTCCACGATTTACAAGTATTTCTGCATTGTCTTCAGGTATTTCTACTTGTTCTCCCTCTTCGAAAGGTCCATAAGACTCTAAATCTGTGCCCATGAACTCAGGAACTCCTGAAACAATCTTTACTTCTTCATAACCATCTTCAACTGTTTCTTCTTCATCTTCAGCAGTATCTTCTGTCTCTACTTCTTTTTCTACCTCGACTTCTTCTACCTCTCTTTCACCGTTCACAATCTCATCAACTTCCTCAGAATAGGTTCCAAATACCTCTTTCACATCCAGATAAAGCTGTTTTTCACGTGGCAGAAGGTTGAGTTCTGAAGCGTTTATATCTGATTTAATAGCTATTCTCGCGTTTTTTACTATCTTCTCACGTCTTAGCTCAATTATTTTATCGAAAACTCTTTTCGCATTTTTGTACTCTCTAGATGTTGCCGACTCCTTTTTTCTTTCTAAATAACGGCCTACGTTCAGGAAGAAGTTATTATCGAGGTTGGAGAGATTTTCTTGTCTTTTCTCAGTTTTCTGTATCTTTCTGAGCTCGCTGAATGTGAGTGCTTCTTCCGTCATTCTTATGTTAAAGATGTCAACATCAAAGTTTTTTATCTCCGCGGTACATCGTTATTCAAAACACTGCTGCACATGTTTTTTGTAATAACTCTTTCTTTTGTACTCCTTACCGCAGTAAGGGCATTCTAAAACGTCTTCATCCTCTTTATCGGATTCTCGTTTCTTTGCTTTTCTGAAGGCGTAACTTACAGGGTTTGGAACCTTTTCTTCTAAAGGATCTCCTTCATATACCTGCATATCTTTGTAGTAGCCGTTTGAGTCGTAGTTAGGCGGAGGCACATCTTCTCCTCTGTCACGGTGCCACCGGAGCTGTGTCTTAACATAGGAGTCTTGGAGCGGCTCTTTATTTCTCTCGTTCCAAGACCATATTTTGGACTCTATATCACTCCATGAGTATCCTACTGTCCTGTAAAAATTAAGTAGGACGAACAGAGCTCGTTTCCTACCGTCTTCTAAGCCTTCTAAAATATTTTTTATTGTAGGCGGAAAGTATTTTTCTGGTATCGCATCTTCTGGCCTTTCAAACTCTCTATTAGCTCTTTTCTTTCTTTCTTCTTCTTTTTCCTCTTCTTTTTCTTGTATGAAGTCGAGTGCTTGTACAGCTAGGTTTGTAGCTTCGCCTTCGCCACATTCAATCATAAAATCTGTTTCAAAGCTGACTTTTTCGAGTTCGGCTTGTTCCTTTTCAAAGCCTTCTATCTCCTCAGGTTCAATAGGCAGTGATACCAGCCAGCTTCCATCGTGAAGAGAGTAAGGCATTCTAAACAGGTGTCTTCTTCCCCAGTCGTTTTCTATATCTGTTACTTGGTAAGGATCTTCTCCTTCTTCGGTTTTCATATCTTCTGCATACCCGTGTTCTCTAACAAGTTTTCGAAGATCATCTTCCAAGTTGTCGCGGATATAGCTTACTATAGCTCTTGGAAGTCTTGGATAATGCATTGAGACGTGTTCCCCTTGGATATTTCTGGGTAGTGCTTTCTGTTTAACAGATATGTGGAAACCTCTATTACCTGAGAACTTTACACCAATATTTTCTATCCCGTGTTCTCGTAGCTCTTCAACAACTAGTTTTGCAGTCCTTTTAGCTAATTCAAAGCTATGGTCACAGTCAATATCTATTATTAAGTCCCATCCTTCTCTCAAGTTATCCAAGTTTTTTACTTGGTCTATTAGAAGCGGGTTACGCCATTTTTCTACAGAAGAGTGGAATGCTACAGCACCATCATCAACGAACTGTTTGAAGTCTCCTGGAAAGTTTATTGCGTCAGGTCTCCGTCCATAACCGTTTTCGTAAGTAGGTGCTACTTCACGGTATTCTGCGACCTTAACCATCCGTTCTATAAGCTCTTGCTGCTCATAGTACTGTCTGATCTTCCAGTCTTGAGGTTTCTCCCCTTTCCCCATGCATTAGTTTTTCAGAGTAAAGAGCTAAAAGACTGACCCTTTCACTCTTCCTCAAAGTTCAGGGCTATAGAGTTGATACAGTAACGTTTACCTGTAGGTTTCGGTCCATCATCAAAAACGTGTCCTAGATGGCTTTCACAGCTTGAACATACTACTTCTGTCCTGTCCATACCATGGCTTCTATCCTCTATGAACTTCACACTTCCTTCTAAAGCATCGTAGAATGATGGCCACTGGCTGCTAGAGAACTTTGTCTCCGAGTCAAACAGTTTCTGTCCACAAGCCTTACATCTGTAGACTCCTTCTTCATCTTTGTCGATATAGTCTCCTGATCCTGGAGGCTCAGTACCTTTCTCTCTAAGAACATTATACTCTTCTTCCGAAAGTTTATTTTCAAAGTCTTCAGAGCTCACAGTTTATCAAGTTCTGTCTTAGTAATTAAGATTTAGATTTCTAATGGATCTCTAAACTTCTCTTCAGGCTTTCTTAGATCTCAAAAATCCGGCGGTACAACT
>LFCJ01003319.1_pt1 | contig 11784 bp, 10 predicted proteins | sample 643141 | NCBI WGS metagenome assembly LFCJ01 (sample SAMN03766243, study PRJNA286221) | soda lake metagenome | biome: soda lake; feature: Kulunda steppe; material: water; isolation source: sample B1-Br-g2 brine of Lake Bitter-1 | place: Russia: Kulunda steppe | collected 2010-07 | reverse complement strand
CTTCATGTATCGCAGTTCAATCGCGACGTTCCCGAAGACGATGTCCCTTTTATTGCGTTCGAGAATCGAAAGAACGGGCCCGGGGAAGTGTCGCTACTGTATGGGCTGGATATCCTCGACTCCAGAATCGATGAGCTGGCGACCGATGAAGCATGGACCGGATATCTGTTCCAATCCCCACAAGGATCAAACCCACACGTCACACGGGACACAATCCGCAACTGGTTCCAAACCCTAGCGGCGGATGCCGACCTACCCGATCGAATCGAAGGGGAACGACCAAGTCCACAGCTCTGCCGTCGCTTCTGGTACGACACCTACACGGCGGTACTCGAGGGCGTTCTCGATGGTGTCGAAGAAATAGCCACAGAACAGGGAAGTAGTGATCCTCAAGTGGTTATGCAAAATTACCTTTCAGACTCTCGATCTCGACGAGTGCGCCGGGAATTTATGCGCGAACAACTGCACGCTGCCTTCGGAGAAAGCAGATACCCAGAGTGAAAGAGCAGGTCATACAATGATTCTGCTCTGGTGAATCAATAGACTACACCGACTTGATCCGTTAGAACTAGAAAGTTGAAACGGGAAACAGCGGATGGTCCATGTGCAAAATCTTCCGCTTCACCGAGAAGGTAGTGACGTTGGCTAAAAATACTACTAGTGGCCAAGGCCATCGTGTTCAGTTAAGCGAAGTCCACCAGACGGCGAAGGGTTGTAACCGCGCTTCGGAGGTTCTTGATTCGACGTGACTGATATTATTACTGAGCGAGGAGGTGCGTCTTTTTACCTCTCGAAAGACACGTTTGACAGCGTTCCGATTTCCGTGTTGTTCGGATCGAAACCGGAGCCCAATTCGCTGGGGTTCTGTCGCTAGATGCTGGCCATGATCGACGAGAGACATGGCGTCATCAACATCGTGTTTCTCACGAAGTTCTGGTAGGAACCTCTGTGTCAATGCGGTCGTAGTCGTCATAAACAGCCGTACGTGCGGGAATTCGTTTGTGTCGGGGTTGGCCGCGGCATATAGCCAGAATTGTTGGCCGTGGCTTCGGATCATCGTCTCGTCGAGTGCAAGGTGATATGGACTCGCATTGCTGGCCGGTTGTAGATCGGCTTTCTATACCCTGTCGTCGACAGCTTTCTGCGACCGTTTGACACCGAATATCCCTAATAATAGAAATATAATTAAAAGCGATAATTCTGTAAGGTGCAGCCGAATACCAAACTTCATCAGTTGGTGCGGCGTCCGCTCTCGCTCCACAAAATATAATTCGATCCAGTCGCTATAACCGTTGAGACGGTGATCTTCGCCATGAACCAGCTGAAAATTATCTCGCATTATCTTTCAGCTTAATTAAAAATAATGTTTTGCTGACTTATGATGGATATGAAGGAAAAACAGCCAGCCTTTGCGGAAAGCTTCGAAAATTAATCGGCTCAGTTATTTTAGAAACTTGAATCGAGTTGTTCGGCACCCTCGTTGAGCGGTGCTAAAGCAACATTGGGAGCAGACGCCGTGTCCTCGATGTGGAAGTCGGACTATTAGAACGTGGGACCACTCCGATCGAGTCTGATATCGGAGCTGCCAATTTAAGTCCGCCTATACCCACAGTACGTACCTCAAAAGATTTTGCCTGCGGGAAGGTGTCTATTCTATCGGCTTCATCGTATCAATCCGTGGTATTAGCCGATTAGACTGCTGTTCAACGCGGCACACTAGGCTGGCAGCTAATGCTAGTTTATATATATTAGCAGCTAAAGTAGTGTTACAAGGGAAAAGTACTATATTCGTAATTCAAGTTGCAACATACATTCTCCCAAGCTAGAGAATTCAGCACGCAATTAAACGAGTATAAACAATTCAAATCATAAGATATTATATGAAACTCATTGTCCACGGCGGCGCCGAAAGTGCCGCAGCCGAACCCACAATTCGCCAGCAGACACTTGACCATGCTGTCACCACTGGACTGAAAACAAATAAACCGGTCGCAGCAGTCGAGAGCGCAATTAACATTCTCGAAGCCTCACCCCGTTTTAATGCCGGAGTAGGCGGGGCGGTACAGGCTGACGGCGTTGTTCGAACCGATGCAGGGATCATGACAAGTAACCTAGCCGTCGGTTCAGCGTGTTCAATGACTGGCGTCAAACAGGCCGTCAGCGTCGCAAGAGCAGTATTAGACCACACACCTCATATCTGCCTCTCCGGAGCGCAGGCAACAAACTTTGCGAGCGCATTCGGAATTGAAACTGATGAATCTCTTCTAACGGAGGCGACTCAAACACGATGGGAGGAGGCTGATCCACCACAGTCTGGATTAAAAGACCAGCTAGCGTGGGTCAAACACAACTTTTCAGGGATGGATACCGTCGGTGCTGTCGCAAGCGATGGGGAATCTCTCGCTGCGGCAACCTCCACGGGTGGCCGCTGGTTCGCTCTCCCTGGTCGAGTGGGTGACGTGACGCAGGTTGGTTGTGGGTTTTATTGTTCACCCGCAGGTGGCGTGAGTGCGACAGGTGCCGGGGAGGATATCGCCCGTATCACTCTTTCACGCACCGTTGTTGATTACCTACAAGAAGGCCACTCCGCCCAAACGGCAGCGGAGCGCGCGATTTCGGACTTTGAACAGCTTACTGACTCTGAGGCCGGTGTAATCGTCTGTGGGGCTGATGGCTCACTTGGTAGCGCATATAATACCGAAGCGATGCAGGTCAGTTCTGGATCAACGGAAGTGGATTATTGACCGACTGCAGTTAGTATTTTGTTGGCACTTTCAGCGCTATTTGTTGGAGAATTGTGACCGTATGCTCAACAACAAGAGCAGCACAATCTTTGCTCACTTGGCTCTGGTGAATCACTAGACTGCGGCGACCTGCCGTGTAGAATCACGTCGCTCGAGGAGTCACGCTGGAACGTATTTGCCAGGGTCGTCGAGGATTCAAGCAATGACGAAGCAAATTGACCCTCTCACACTTCCGGTAATCCACTAGAACTCGACGCTGTATGGCGATTCACCAAAGCCGCTCACTTGAAAGTCAATCTCAAATAGGTTTGTCCTCGGCTTACACAGTTCTCCGATTCAACAAGAGTCTTGGCCAACTTCAGTTGGAAACCGATGTTCAGTACAAAACAATCTATCAGCACATCGCGCTTCACAAGGGGTGTCAACGTTGATTGAACTCATTGACCCAGTTGAGACCAATGAACAGACGTACCAGTAGGAACTTATCAATCTCTGTCGAACACACTTGCCATCTTCAGTACCCTATTGCTACGCCATCTTTTCTCGGTTCGGTGGCGCCAACGAGCGTCGAACCGGTTCGCCGAACAAACTGAGCCCCACCGAACATCGACGGCGGCAACACACTCACGTCGTGGCCTTTCCGAGCGAGAGCAGTCTGCTCTTTTAGGCGCTCTTCGACTGCCAGTCGTCCTGATTCTCGGTACCGCCACCGTGGCGCATCCAGGGCTGCCTGTGGGGTCATCCCATAGTCGATTACGTTTGAAAGGAGTTGAACCTGCCCCTGGGGCTGCATATACCCACCCATGACGCCGAAGGCTGCCCAGTCGTCGGTCCCGAAACGCGCCAGCGCCGGAATCAATGTGTGGAACGGACGCTTTCCCGGTTTCAGGCTGTTGGGATGATCCGGATTCAGGGAAAATGACGCCCCTCGGTTCTGAAGGGCTATTCCGGTGTTGCCCGCGACCAATCCGCTGCCGAACCCCGAAAACCGCGAATTGATATAGGAAACGACGTTTCCTTCCTCGTCGCCAACAGTCAATAACACGGTATCTGCGTCTTCCGCATAGCTATTTGGCACGCCGACGGCCGGCTTCTCGATCGCCTGTGCTCCAATAGCCTCAGCACGTTCTCTAGCGTACACTTTCGATTCCAGTTGTGGGACCTGTTCGTACTCGGGGTCGGTGATATACCGGTGCCCGTCAACGAACGCTAGTTTCGTCGCCTCGGCGAACGCATGAACACGCTCAGCGGAGTCGTAGGGGTGGCCCCCGGCATCGATTTCCTCCGCAATATTCAACGCCTCAAGCACGATCGCCCCCTGGTTGTTCGGCGGGAGCTCAAACACTTCGACGCCACGATATGTGGTGCTGAGCGGTTCGACGAACTCAGGTTCGAACGCTTCGAGGTCGTCGTGAGTTAGTAAGCCACCCTGAGATCGAACTTCCGAGACGATCGCATCGGCGATTTCTCCCTCGTAGACAACGTCTGCACCCTCCTCAGCGATCGCTTGGATCGATTCGCCTAGCCGGGGTAATCGAACGCGTTGCCCCGGACCAGGAGCAGCCCCGTCGAATAGGAACGCCTCCCTCGCGTGTTCGTCTGTAAACAACTCCGGGCCGTCACGCCACTGCTCGGAGACAACCTCCGACACCGGATAGCCCTCAATCGCGTAGTCGATAGCTGGTCCCAGGACGTCCGCTAGCGTTTTTTTGCCAAATTTCGAAATCGTCGCCTCCCATCCTCTTGCGGTGCCCGGTACGGTAACCGAAAGAGGCCCGAGGTGGGGCATCTCAAGCGTCTCCTCGCGAGCTATCTTATCAACAGTGCCGTCAGAATCGGGATAGTACGACTCGACATCTGTGGTCGTCCTGAGAGCATCCCTTACGGCGTCTATTGTCGCTTCCTCCGGTGCACCGCCACACGATCGCATCGCACCGACCTCGCCGTCGGCAGTTCGATAGAGGGCGAATACGTCACCACCGATTCCGGTTGAGGTGGGTTCGACGACATTGAGGGCAGCGGCGGTCGCGACAGCCGCGTCAAAGGCGTTGCCGCCGTCTCGAAGGATTGAGACGCCCGCCTGAGCTGCCAGCGGCTGGCTCGTAGCGACGATCCCACCAGTAGCAAATACGTTCGATCGTCTGGAATTGAATCGATCTATATCTACGTTCATAGTGTCTTCTTTATCTTTCGTGAATTAAATCTATCTGTTTCCTTTGTAGCTGTGCAAGTGCCCAGTTGTCCTGCTACTAGTTTAGAGAAACATGACGTTTCCCAGAGAGTATCACTTCGCCTGCAACGGGTCTTCTGTCATGGGTTGTTATCGTGGACTACACGTGACATCTATTCCCATCACCGATATAGAATGGGCCGGTGACTCCATCGTCTGCATCTTATTCAATTCCAATATGAAACCGGACGATCGGGCGGTATTATATCAGATTTAAATAGTATCATCAGCCTTTCCCGATCGATTTAGGTGCGCGGACCAACGATAGCGCGTCGTGATTGGAGCTCTCGGAACCACGGGACGAGCGATCGGTATCGCGCTAGTTAGAGACGGCCGCGGCTGGATTCTGTTGTTCGTCGCCACAGGCTGGGTTCTATCGCTTGGAACCAGATACGTCTTTCCGGTTCTGTTTCCGTATCTCCGGGACGCGTTTGGCCTCAGTCTCGCTACCCTCGGCCTCTGTTACACCCTACTGTGGATCGCCTACGCCGTCGGCCAGTTTCCCAGCGGTATTTTAGCAGACCGTCTCGGTGAGCGGACTGTTCTGGCGCTCAGTATGCTCCTGTCAGCCGGGACGGTTCTCGCTGTCGGCTTGGCGACGAACGCGATCCTCCTGGCAGGCGGGATGATCCTGTTTGGGTTTGCGACGGCACTCTACGGCCCGACCCGTTTTGCCGTTCTGACAGACCTCTATCCAAAGTACGACAGTACCGCGATTGGTCTCACACAGGCGGCAGGAAGTCTAGGGAATACGCTAATACCTGTTATCGCTGGCAGCCTGGCGGTCTACACCACCTGGCGGGCCGGATTTCTATATCTTCTCCCGTTCTTCCTCCTTACTGGGTTCGGTTTGTGGACGGTACTTCCCGCGCGGCCGACATCCACCTCAAGCGCCCGCGACGGAATCTCCTCTGAGACCGCCCGACGCGTATTTGCCGCCGTTCAAACCGCGAGGACGCTAACACTCACGGGTATTCTGGCTACAACCATGTTCATAATCCAAGGGATTTCAAGTTTCTATCCGATTTATCTCATCGATGTAAAGGGGCTCACGCCGGGTCAGTCAACTACCGTGTTCGGTCTCTACTTTGTCTGTGCGGCGCTCGTACAGGTGCTTTCGGGTGCATTGAGTGATATTTACGGCCCCCGAATCGTATTGGCAGGAACGACAGCGGTACAGATTCCCGTTTTACTCTCGTTACCGCTCACCTCCAGTTTGGGCCAAATCATCTTGGCGACGGTTCTGTTGAGTAGCCTGTACAGTGCCACGCCCGTTGCAACACAGCAACTTACTACCAGCCTGCCGGCAGCGATTACGGGAACGGGCCTTGGCCTGCTTCGGACGGGGTACTTTTTAATCGCAGCACTGGGATCCGTTTTTATTGGTACTGTCGCTGACTACGGTCTGTTCGAAGAGGCTTTCCTCGCACTACTTGTCCCCGCCACTGCCGCCCTATTGCTCTCACTTTCGCTCTCGCACTCACGCCAGTCCTGAACTCACAAGCACAATCATAGACTGCGTTCAATCAGTCACGGAATCTGCACAGATGCTATCGTTCGTCCACTTTCTGTTTAAAATAGTCCAAGTAGTGAACCCCTCCTATTAGAGAGTCCGAAGAACAAACAAAAAGTATATCGGTCTCATCCTCTTCGGATACATCAAATGCACGTCGCAATTATCGGCGGAACCGGTGACATCGGTGAGGGACTAGCGCTCAGGCTGGCTCGTGACACGACCCACACTGTGATCGTTGGCTCTCGAGCGGAAACAAAAGCCGTAGGCCGCGCAGATGACTACCGGGACATTCTCGGTGAACGAGGGAACGACCCGTCGCTCCTCGGCATGGACAACGAATCGGCGGTCGAAGCAGGTGACGTCATCGTCGCAGCGATACCGCCGGAGTATATCGAATCGACCATCGAATCGCTCGCTCCGGTGCTTACTGCAGACAAGATTCTCGTCACACCGGCGGTCAGCATGCGCCGCGATTCGGCGGGCTTTCACTTCGACCCACCGGCTGCCGGTAGCGTCTCCGAAGCCGTTGAGGCAGTCGCTCCCGCGTCCGTCCCTGTCGTTGGTGCGTTTCACAACCTCGCCGCTGACGCACTTTCAAATGTCGACCACGAACTCTCGGCTGACGTTCTGCTTACAGGTGACAGTCCTGAGGCCAAAGCCGTTGTCGGCTACCTCGTCGAATCGATAGACGGGCTTCGCCCACTGGACGCCGGCCCCCTCGCGAACAGCGCTGCTGTCGAAACGGTGACTCCGCTGCTGATCAACCTCGCTATACACAACGACGGAATGCACGACCTCGGCGTGCGATTCGAGTAAACCGCTCGAATCGGGGCAGGTTGGCAACTGCCCAGAATACACTACTTACTGCCCCACTCGCCGTCGGCGATCACCTGGCGAATTTTCGGTGACAGCCACTCCCGGTCGGGGACCGGCGGCTTTGGCTCGTACTCGTTCCCCATCCGAAGCATTGGTGGGAGGTACCGGTCGTACACCGGGAGCCGCTCGGATAGAGGTACATCCCCGTAGGCTGCAATCGCGCTAAGCTCCTCAAGTGCGGGCCAAGCGTAGCTGGGATTGATGTGGTCGTCGGTGATCGGTGAGACGCCGCCTAGGTCGTCAATCCCACAGTCAAGGAGCTCCCGAGCGGGTGCAAGATTCGGAGGTACTTGAATCGAAACTTCCTCGGGAAGACAGTACCGAGCCATCGCCACTACTCGCCTAAGTGTCCGGCATTCCGGGGTATCCCCGCGCCAGCGGCGGTTTTTTACTACCGGCTGGATGATCACTTCCTGAATGTGGCCATACCGCTCGTGGAGTTCACGGAGGACAAGTAAGCTCTCCGCCCGATCGCGCCAGCCTTCACCAATACCGACTAGTATTCCAGTGGTAAATGGAATCCCCAACTCCCCAGCGTTTCGGATCGTCTTACACCGCCGGGCCGGTGTTTTAGCCCGCGGTCCGGCGTGAGCGTTGACGTCAGCCGTTGTCTCCAACATAACGCCCATGCTGCTGTTGCAATCGGCTACGGCCGACATCTCTTCATAAGTCTGATCGCCCGGATTACTGTGTGGGAGCAAGCCCTCCTCAAGTGCGATTTCACATGCTTCCCGGAGGTAACTGTGAATGGACTCGTGCCCCAACCTCTCGAGTTGCGCGTAGATGCCTTCGTATCGCTCGTCGGGGTCGTCACCGAACGTCAACAATGCCTCCGTACAGCCGGCATCAGCCCCAGTACGGACTACTTCCCGAATCTCTTCGGGAGACATGAGCGTCGCTTCGCCTGGCGGATCGAAATATGTACAGTAGGTACAAGTGTACCGGCAGGCCGTCGTCAGCGGGACGAACACGTTCCGGGCGAAGGTGAGTCTCTGGGCCGGTTCGACGTCGTCCGGGCCGACCGACAACAGCGTCTCGATAGCCTCTTCCTCAAGCGTAAATTCAAAGCCGGAGCCGAGATTGAGGCCCAATTCGGACGCGTGGCTCATCGGCTCACCATCCGCTTGCCTGCCTCAAAACGTCGTCCGTCTCGCTCAAGAGTAACGCCACCGGTGTCGTCCGTCTCCACTGAGAAGCCAGCACTTCGAAGCCACGCTCGAGCAGCTCCCTCATTATGGACAAGCACTTCGACCAGGTCCGTCGGTTCGTCGATGTCAGTTCCAAGTACAAACGAATCTACGACGGAAAAATCTGCCCCAATGGCAGCCGCCTTCCGTCGATTGGTTCGAAACGAGGTGCCGTGGTAGGCGACCCTGAATTTGTCATGTCGAACGACGACTGCGTTTGTGCCGACGCCGTTGCCGGGTGCAATTACGACCTCGCCATCCGACGTGAGTAAACGCATGAGCGCCTCCGCTGTTAAGAGCGCTAAATCAGCCATGATGACCGCGACATTACCAGTCGAATCGGCGATCACCGCGTTCACCGCCTCGGTGAGCCCCCGCTCGTCGACGACGACCGGAACATCGACTGCGACAGGACTGGGAGCGACGACCGTCGGCTCGAGGCCCACACTATCGACCGCCGTGAGGACGTCCTTGAGCATCGACCGAGCGAACTCTCTACGCTCTTTCGGCGTCAACACGGGAGAGAGCCGCGTTTTCGGCGTGAAAGTATCGAACGGAATTAATAGACGATACCGCTGTTCGAATGGAATCTCACTCATAATCGGCGATCAATGGTGTTCCGTCAGCTTTAGGTCCGAGCATCGGTCCGATAAGGTCGTCGGTCGGGTCAATACGTCGCCGCTTTCGATAGTCAGTCGAACGCTCGACCGGGATGCGACCGATGCTCGCGACCATTTCGGCTAGGTCGGCGAAGCTCCGGTACTCGCCGTAAGTTCCACCGGCACGCTTGGTGATCTCTTCAGAGAGGATCGTACCCATAAAATCGTCGGCTCCACAGGTGAGCATCTTCAGACCCTGAGCGTCGCCATATTTGACCCACGACGACTGGATGTGCTCAACGTTGTCCAGAAAGAGTCTCGAGACGGCGATCATTAACTCATCCTCGTCGGTCGTTGCTCCTCCCGAAACGAGTCCGTTTCGTACTAAGGGTGTGTTCTGGTGGACGAACGAAAGCGGGACGAATTCGGAGATTGCACCAGTTTTGTCCTGCAGATCGCGTACACGGTCAAGATGCAGCACACGATGCATTTCGTTTTCGACGTGGCCATACATAATTGTCGCCGTCAGTGGTAAGCCGACGGCAGCGGCGGCTTCCATTGCCTCAAGCCACTCGCTAGTATCGATCTTTTCTGGACAAATAATCTCGCGCACTTCGTCAACCAAGATTTCAGCCGCCGTTCCTGGTACCGAATCAAGACCACTGTTTTTGAGTCGTCGGTAGACCGTTTCGTAGGACCAGTTTGTCCCTCGGCGCGCGTGATAGGCCTCCTCAGGGGTCATCGAATGAACGTGGACGTCGCCAACGCTCATCGCCGAAACCTGTTCGCAGTAGGTTCCAGGCGCGGTCTCATAGCGTTTAGGTGATTTATAGTTCGGGCCGCCGTTCTCGAGAATTTCACGGTGCTCACTGTCCAGCGCGAAAGCAGGGTGAAGCCCCGAGACTGAACACACCTCGTAAATCCCGTGCTCTACGGCCTCGGAAACGATCTCGCGGGACTGGCTAGGTGATTTAGTGAAGCCGTCGGTCTCTCCATCATAATCAACTTCGAACTGCTCGGCCGTATTCTTAAAATTGCAGAACAGACAGCCGGTATCACACGCCGTCGTGACATTATTATTGAGATTTGAGACAAACGTAACCTCTTCGCCGACGACCTCGGCACGACGCTGGTCGGCTGCCTCGAGCACCTTTTCTTTTCTCCGGTGGTTGATTCCGGGGAGGTCTGTGCCCGTCGTAAGCAATTCGACACCATCAGCAACCGTCAACCGTTGTCCGTTTCTGGCGTTCTCGAGAGCGTTCTCGAACGACTGATCCGTTTCTGGACGGTGCCGGAAGTGAAATTGAGAAGCGGGTGCTGACGCGTGACGTTCTGGATTCGATCCCATGCCAGCATATTTTATTGAGAATACTTAAACATTCGTTCTCCAATACAGTATATAATTGAGAGTGTCAGCTCAACCTGAAGTCAGAAATTGTGTTTCGCCGATGGATGGCATTTTCACTCAAAGATGGATGCGTGACTTTTTACTGTGACAACGTTAGTGGCCCACGTTAACTTCTATACGTTTGAAATAGACATGAATCGTATTCTGCAGGAGTAAATTATATGTTTGACTACTCTAGTGATGAGTTATGAATAGAATTTCAGAACAGACAAAGACGGTCGATTCTGTTGAACGCTCACTCGAGATTCTCGAGGAGTTGCGTGAACAGGGCCGAGGGAGTATCACAGGCCTCTCAGAAAGTCTTGGCTTTTCGCCCAGTTCCGTTCACAACCATCTGATGACGCTCCAACAAGCCGGCTACGTAGTCAGGGAGGGCGACTTGTACAAATTGAGTCTTCGGTTCCTCTCTCACGGCGAGTTCGTCAGGAAACAGATTCCGATGTACCGTCGTATCAGAGAGCATGTCGATCTATTGGCCGAAGAAACGAACGAGAACGTCTCGTTCATTGTCGAACAGCAGGGGCGAGGTGTGTTCATCTATCGAAAGAGCGGGGGCCGAAAGTTGTTGACTGCCGAACCAGGTGATTCGGCACCAATTCACTGTCTGAGCGGTGGGAAGGCGATTCTCGCGGCGCTTCCACCGAGTCAAGTTGAGCGGATACTGGAAAACAACGAACTCAACCCGATGACCGACAACACAATCAGCGATCGAGACGGTCTGTTCGACGAACTTGAAACAATTAAGGAACGGGGGTACGCGATAAACAGAGGTGAACGGATCGAACGATTACAGTCAATCGCCGTCGCCATCAGTGGAAACAGTCCCGAACCGATAGGTGCGATTGCCGTCGTCGGTCCAAAACACCGGATGCAAGGCCAACAAGTTCTCTCAACAATCTCCGATCAACTCCTTGCAACGGTTGAAGAGATCGAACTGAACACGGTCGAATGAATACAGCGCCGTTGGCGCTGTCTATATGAGGGTTTGAGGAACGAACAGGTGGAAGCGAGAAGTATCCATGCAACTCGCCAACCTGCTCACAGAAACCCTATACGTGGATGGGCTTGAGGCTTGGGAGGACGAGCGCCCCCCGACGTCCGTCAGGGTGTTCCGGGTACGCCTGCACTCGCTCAGATTATCAGTGAGAGAAACGACCGCCGTCTTGCGATGGCTCGGTATTGAACGCTCAAACGGCGCTATCTGGGCGTGGACGCATCGGCTGG
>LFCJ01003318.1_pt1 | contig 11785 bp, 14 predicted proteins | sample 643141 | NCBI WGS metagenome assembly LFCJ01 (sample SAMN03766243, study PRJNA286221) | soda lake metagenome | biome: soda lake; feature: Kulunda steppe; material: water; isolation source: sample B1-Br-g2 brine of Lake Bitter-1 | place: Russia: Kulunda steppe | collected 2010-07 | reverse complement strand
TGACCTCCTCAGCTTCGATATCTTCGACATCGATACCCATCTGTTTCATCATCTGTTCCATCTTGCGCGGGTTGAGTCCGCCGCCTCCTCCAAACATAGGCGAGAAGTCGGCACGGGCGACCTTTTAGTTTGTCGTTCCCGTCGGAGTAGATGACAGGTTGTACGCAGGTGTCTCACGTGTCGATCGGTACACCCTCCCGAACCGAGACGGCCATTCCGGTCTCGAAATCACCGATCGCCGCCCCGTCGAGTTCTGCACGGCCAACGGCGAGGAGTTCGCCGCGTTCGTGGACGACCAACACCTCATCGCCCGGCCGAATCTCCTCGCCAGCCTCGAGGACGAACTTCGAAAAGACGTTTTTGCCCTCGCGGACGAACGGTTCACTTTCGTCGTCGACGACCACCCGATAGGCAGGGTGTGCAAGCGCCGTCGTGAGTCGGCGACCACCTTCGATTCCAAGTGTAAACCGACCGTCGATGCCAAAAGAGACGATTCGACCCGTCTCGGCGTGGACCTGCTGTGGTCGCCCGGATGTCGTCCGCTTGATCGACAGCGATTCCGTAGGTGGGAACAGCGCCTCCCCAGCCCCGCCACCGAACTGATACGCTGCAATCGTCCGCAGGCTCTGTAGATCCGCGTTCCCATCGGCTGACTCGCTCATTGAACGAGGTTCGATCTGAGCGGTGGAAAGCGCTTCGACCTGGTTTCTCGACCAGCGCCGACCCACAGGCGAACGTTATTTCTCTATCCAATGAGCTGGAACAATCTATCAGGGCGGTTATATACGGTGGGTGAAAACCCACGCATAATGGATCTGATGCAGATCGTGATCGGACTCGGACTGCTTGCGGTCAGTGGAGTAACGTTCGTCGGTCCCTCCGGACTCGATCCCGCGGTTCACTCCCTGTTGACGGCGATTGCGTTGCTCGTGGGTGCGGGCGTCCTGTTTCGGACCGTCGCTCGAGAGGCACAGGTTTCCTAAGCGATCAGAGCAAGAAGGTTTCGTGGCGTTCGCTTAAATCGAGAAAGGCATCAGCCGCCTCGATGAGTTCGTCGGCAGTTGAGGATTCGAAACACATCACTTCGACACGGACGCCCTCGTGGCGGAGATGCGAACAGAGCCGAGAGAAATCACCATCACCCGTACAGAGGACGATCGTATCGACGTGGTTTGCAAGCGTCACCGCGTCAAGGCTCATACCGACGTCCCAGTCTGCCTTTTTTGTCCCGTCGGAAAATCGCTTGATGTCTTTGATCTTCGTCTCGAAGCCGATATCGACTAACGCCTCGAAAAAGCTCTCCTCTTCGGGAGAATCAGCCCGGATGACGTAGGAAATCGCTCGTGTTAACTGGCGATCCTGGACGGCCTTCTCGAGGAGCGATGAGTAGTCGATATTTCGGCTATAAATGCTCTGTGCGGTATGATAGAGGTTCTGTGCGTCGACCAATACGGCGACGCGTTGGCCGGGATGAATTTCGGTCACGTTCTATGCAAAGACGAGACCGCACTAAAAACCGACCCGTTTGGTCGTCGGAGCTGGTGGATATCAGCCAGCGTCTCGGGCGATCGGCCTGACAGAAAGGGATCGGCGGCTGACTATTCGGTCGGGATTAGCTTCGCAGTGCCTGGATACGCTTTTCGGTCGGTGGATGGGTCGCAAAGATCTGCTGTATGAGGCTTCGGTCGCCGTTGAAGATACACATCGCGTTAACCCCGCTGTCGTCGATTCGGGATTCACGTCCCTCGGCACCGCGTGAAATCTTCTCGAGCGCTCGAGCGAGAGGATCACCGCTGCCGATGTACTGGCGGGCGGTGTCGTCGGCGACGTACTCACGATATCGTGAGATGGCCATCAGGAGGATCATCACGAGCATGTTCGCGATGATCGAGGCAATCCACGCAATGACGAAACTGCCGGGGTTGTCTTCGCCGAGCATCTGGACGGCGAAGAACGCGGCATAGCCCACGACAGTCGCGATTGACTGGCCAAGTACCATCATGACCGTATCACGGTTGCTCAGGTGGGCCAGTTCGTGGGCGATGACGCCCTCGAGTTCGTCGTCGTCTAAAATCTGCATGAGTTCGGTTGAGACGACGACGATGCCAGCACCCTTGCGGCCGGTCGCGAAGGCGTTGGGGACGCCCATGTCGGCGACCATCAACCGGGGCTTTTGCATGTTCATGTCCCGGCACAGCGAGTCGGTCATCTGGTGGACCTTGCGAAATCGCGGGTCGTCTTCGGGCATGTCCTCTGCGCCGGCGCTTCTGATCGCCATCCACTTGCCCAGTTTGTACTGAAACGCGGGTAACAGCACGATACTGGGGATCAACACCAGGATCAGGCTGACTCCGAACAGCGCCGAAAAAAACAGCGCCGTGGCCAGATAGAGGCCAAACAGGATGGTCCCAACGACTGCCATCCGCAGTTGTAAGCCGATGTTATTCATGTGCATCCAGTAGTTAGTCGTCGAACCGTTAAAATCCGCCGATCCAAAACACAAGACGCGCCCGGAATGTCAAAATTAATCAACATAGATCGACCAGTGGCTAATTTTAAAACTTTTGACTGTTTAGGCCGGCAACCCGGTGACAAACGAGTCGCAACCTCTCAAAACGACCTCAGGCCCCGAACGAATCTATCGTTGGACGGAAGTCACAATCAATAAGTTCCGTCGGCTCGCTGTATCCAGTATGATCCGCGTCGCGTTTCGGACTATCACGTTCGTAGGCAGCGACGCGGCCGCTCGTTTTTCGAAACGCAAACGCTGAGACCTGTGCTCGCGGCGGGAGTGACACCCCGTCCCGGGCGCGATTCGGCGCACACAGTTCGATCGATGATTACTCGGCGGTCGCTTCCATCACTGACCAACAGCCGCGACGGCAAACCACCCACAACCATACAGAACCCACCATGACCCAACTCGACCTCTCGGGCGTCTTTCCCGCAATGTGTACGCCCTTCGACGACGACGAACGAATCGACTTTGAAACGCTCCAGCATGATGCCCAGCGACTCGAGGCCGCAGGCGTCGACGGGCTCGTCCCCGTCGGCTCGACCGGCGAGTCCGCAACCCTGACCCACGACGAACACGTCCAGGTCGTCGAGGCCGTCATCGAGGCCGTCAACGACGTGCCCGTTATCGCCGGGACGGGATCGAACAACACCCGCGAAGCACTCGAGCTCTCAGAGCGTGCGGCTGAGGCCGGTGCCGACGGCTTGCTCCTGATCTCACCGTACTACAACAAGCCCGAACAGCGTGGCTTCATAGAGCACTACCGTGCGATCGCAGACGCCGTCGACGTGCCACAGATCGTCTACAACGTCCCCTCGCGGACGGGCCAGAACATCGAGCCCGAGACGGCCGGCGAACTCGCTGCCCACGAGAATATCGTCGGCTACAAGGCTGCAAGCGGCGACCTCGGCCAGATCAGCGAAGTCGTCGAACGGACCAGCGAGGAGGAGTTTGCGGTCCTCTCGGGTGACGATGCGCTTACGCTCCCAGTCATCTCGGTTGGCGGGACGGGCACCATCAGCGTCGTCGCAAACATCGAACCCGAACGCACCTGCGCGATGGTTGGAGCCGCACTCGATGGTCACTACGACCACGCTCGAGACCTGCATCACGAACTTGGACCGCTCTGTCGTGAACTGTTCGTCGAGACCAACCCGATTCCGGTCAAAGAAGCAATGCAGATCCGCGGCTACGGCCCTGCTCGCCTTCGCTCGCCACTGACTCGCCTCGCCGAGGAGCATCGCGATGATCTCGAGGCGGTCCTTGCCGACCTCGAAGACGACGCTATCACCGTCGCCAGCCTCGAGCCGGAGGGTAATCGATGACGGTACAGATCGGCGTCACCGGCGCGACCGGTCGGATGGGGACGAACGTCGTAGAGACGATCGAGGCCCGTGAGGATTGTGCGGTCGCCCTCGCAGTCAACCGCGACCCCGGTTCGGAGATGGTCGCAGGCGTTCCGATCGAGCCAGCCGGCGAACTCGAGGAACTCCTCACAGAGCACAACGTCGACGTCGTCATCGACTTTACTGGCCCCGAGTCGGCACTCGAGTACGCCGAAGCCTGCGTGGCCGCCGAGGTTGCGTTCGTCACCGGAACGACCGGCTTTTCTGACGAGCAACGTGAAACGCTCGAGGCGACGGCCGACGATATTCCCGTCTTGCTCGCGCCGAATTTCGCCCGCGGCGTCCAGGCACTCGTCAATATCGTCGGCGATGCCATCGCGAATCTCCCGGGCTACGACGTCGAACTCGTCGAAACGCATCACAACGCCAAACGAGACGCTCCAAGCGGGACGGCAAATAGACTCCTCTCCGAAATCGAAGCCAACGGCGACTTTGCGGGCCGAAAACACGGCCGTGAGGGCTTCGATCCCCGTGAGGACGGTGAAATCGGTGTCCACGCCCTGCGGGCCGGCGACGTAACGGGCGAACACGAGATCATCATTGCGGGCAACCACGAGGAACTGCGCCTGACTCATCGGGCGGAAGATCGGGGTGTCTTCGCCGCAGGCGCGGTCGACACGGCGGTCTGGATCGCAGGAGCAAAGGCAGGTTGGTACGACTTTGCCGACGTGATCGACGAATGAGCACGCTCGAGACAGACATTGACGAGCTGTGGGATCGTAAACAAAACGGCGACGTAGATGCGGAAAGCGCTGGCGCAGACGATCTCGACACGCTCGAGGCCTTCCTTTCGGCGCTCGAAGACGGCGAGATCCGCGCGGCCGAAAAACGCGGCGGCGAGTGGGAGGCAAACGGCTGGGTCAAACGCGGCATCTTACTGAATTTCGGCCTTCGAGAGAATCAGGCCTACAGCTATGGCGGCGTCGACCACTACGACGTCCTGCCGTTGCGCGAGACCGAGGATCTGGGCGCTCGAGGCACCCGAAATACGCCCGACGGGACGACGATCCGGCGTGGAGCCTACCTCGGATCGGACTGTATCATGATGTCCCCGAGTTTCGTCAACATCGGCGCACACATCGGCGATGGGACGCTCGTTGACTCCTGTGATACGGTGGGATCGTGTGCCCAGATCGGCGAGAACGTCAAACTCGGCGCGAACACGCTGATCGGCGGTGTCTTAGAACCCGTCGAGAGCGCGCCCGTGATCGTCGAAGACGGCGTCTCGCTCGGTGCCGGCTGTCGCGTCACCTCGGGCTTTGTCGTTCGTGAAAACAGCATCGTCGGGGAGAACACCTTACTGACCCCGCGAATCCCCGTCTACGACCTCGTCGAGGAGGAGGTAGTCTACGGCGAACTACCCGCAAACCGGCGGGCGTTTACCCGCTTTGTCGAATCCTCCGTCAGCGACCACGACCTCTTTGCCGGCGGCGCGTACAAACCGGCCGTCGTCGCCACCGACGTCGAGGAAGAAACCCTCGAGGCGACCGAACGCGAAGACGCCTTACGGGAGTAAGGGGTTTTGCTGTTCAGGTCTCTGAACGGTTCCCGACGGAGAGGCCTGCTGGCGAAAGATCCTAGCGATTGTATGCAATGTGTATACACATGAGTACCTCGATTCGAGTGTCCGAAGAGACGAAAGCAAAACTCGATCGCCTCAAGCGAGACGACGAGAGTTTCGATCGATGACGTTTCTCGACTCGTCGGTCATTATCGACATGCTCGAGGCGGTCGAACGAACCGACGACGGGATCGCAGTCGACATCGACGGCTACGTCTGATCGGATACGAGTTGTGTAGCAACTATATTGACAAACATAGTCTAATGGCCGAAACACTGATGTTTACTACTGACTACTAGCGTCTGAACGATTAAAATCCACACTACAATCCAACCTATGGTTGAAAATCAAACTATGGATAATAACAACTTGCACGAGATCACGACAGATAATAACGTTCCTCACTGCTCGGCCGGTCGTTCAGACCCGGTCGATCGCTCGAGTACGGCGGGATGGATAGACGAGGTCTGTGCCCTGCTGGCAGATCGGGGTCACAGATATGTTCTTTATTCGCTGGCCGAAGCCGACGAGTCGAGTATTTCGTGTACACGACTCCTCGAACTGGCAAACGCCATCCAGGAGGCCGGATCGTCGGCGGACGAGGCCGGCCCAAGGATATCCGAAGCCGAGTTACATCACAAGCATCTCCCACGTCTCGAGGCGGCTGGCGTCATCGAGTACGACCGCCGGGAAGAGACGGTTCGGTATCACGAGACGACGCCACTTCGGACGTGGCTCGACCACGCTAGATACACCGAAACCGGAACCCTCCCGAACGAGTGAGACCGAGAGTCCTCTCCTTGCGGTGATCGGAAAACCCAAATCCTTGAGTTCTCGCGGTCACTTTGAGTCGGTAATGACGACTTTCGATGAGTCGCCGGCGGTCCGTCGACTCACGGACTGGGACCTGCCGCGACTCGAGACGCTCGCTGACGAGTATGGAACGCCGCTTTACGTGATGGACTTAGATCGCGTCAAAGAAAACTACGCCCGCTTTTCGGCGGCGTTCCCCGACGCCGAGGTCATGTACGCCGCGAAGGCACACACAGGCAAGGCCGTCTTGGAGGCCGTCCTCGATGTCGGCGGCGAGATCGAGTGTGCCGCCTGGGGTGAACTCGAGCGGTCGGTGCAGGCGGGCGCGGATCCGAACGCGATGCAGTATACGGCGGTCAATCCGCCGGATCACGACCTAGATTATGCGGTCGACCTCGCGGCCGAGAATCCTGGATTAACGATCACGATCGGAGCGACCGACACGCTCGATCGGCTGGCCGAACGTGACTACGACGGCCGAATTGCCATCCGCATCAACCCGGGGATCGGGACGGGCCATCACGAAAAAGTGGCCACCGGTGCGGACGCGAAGTTCGGCATCCCCTACGAGCAGGTACCCGAGGTCGCCAAACGGGTTCGCGAGGAGTTCGACCTCGTTGGCCTCCACTCCCATGCCGGCAGCGGCGTCCTCACCGAGGGACTCGAGGACCACTGCAAGGCAATTGCCCGCGTCGGCGAGATGGCCCGCCGGATCGACGATTCGGACCTCGAGTTTGTCGACGTCGGCGGCGGCTACGGCGTCCCCTACCGTGAGGACGACGAGCCGCTTGATCTCGAGCGAACGGCCAAGATGGTCAGAGACGCTGTTGGTGACGTCGAGGCGACGCTCAAACTCGAGCCCGGCCGGTATATCGTTGCCGACGCGGGACTCATCCTCACCGAGGTCAATACGATCAAAGAGGCCCCGGATTCGACTGTCGTTGGCGTCGACGCGAGCCTGGCGACGATGGTCCGGCCGGCGATGTTCGGCTCCTACCATCCCATGTTGAACGTGAGCGCCCCCGACCGCGAACCACACCCGGCCACCGTCGGCGGCCCGGTCTGTACGAGCGCCGATGTCTTCGCTCACGACCGGCCGATCGCCCGCCCCGAACGTGGTGACATGCTGGCCATCGGCAACGCCGGCTCGTATGGCTACGAACTCGCAAGCCAGTTTCACTCCCAGCCACGGCCCGCCGAAGTCGGCCTCGAGGACGGTGAGGCCCGCGTCGTCCGTCGCCGCGAGACACTCGAGGACGTCACTCGAGTTGAACAGTAATGGACTTCGACATCGCAGACTTTCACGCCGAGGCGATCCGGACACCCTCCCACGAGGACGTATCGGCGATGCGAGAATTGCTGTGTGAGACCCTTCGGGAGGCCGGCCTCGAGCCGACAGTTGACGAGTTTGGGAATGTGCTCGCGAGCAAAGGCAGTCCAACCGATGACACATCCCACATCGTCCTGAATACCCACATCGACACCGTTGCCCCCCACGTTCCCTACGAACGTGATGGTGACGTCGTCTGCGGCCGTGGGGCCTGTGACGCGAAGGGGCCACTCGCTGCTTTGCTCGCGGCGTTTCTCCGCCTCGAGCCGACGGCAGGTCGACTCACACTCGCGATCACGCCCGATGAGGAGACACTGATGACTGGCGCGGCCGGTCTCGCCGACCGACTCACCGCCGATGGCTACATCGTCGGTGAACCCACCGACCTCGATGTCTGTATCGCCGCCCGTGGCCAGTGTGAGGGAACGATTACCCTCGAGGGAGAGGGTGGCCACGCCGCGAGCGTCCCTGCCGACCGGAACGCAGTGTTTGGCTGCTCGAGTGTGCTTTCGGCGCTCGAACGATTCGACGAGGCAGTCGGCCCCGGCGACGATCCCATCCTCGGTGGGCCGAAACTGACTGCAACGATGCTCGAGGCCGGCGATGCACCCAATCGCGTCCCCGAGACCGCAACTGTGACCTTCGACAGACGGAGCGTTCCACCGGAGACGAGCGAGTCGTTTCGCGGAGATTTAAAACCGTTTCTCGAGGAGCGTGTCCCTGACGGGCTGTCGGTGTCCGTCGATCTTATCCGTCCGGATACGCCCTTCCCGACGGCGTTCGTTACCGACGAAGACGAGCGATTGGTCGGAGTGCTCGAGGAGGCAAGCGGCGGGGCAGTCCGGCCGTTCGGTGCGGCGACCGAGGCCGGGTTTTTTGCGGCCGACGCGCCAACCGTCGTCTTCGGGCCCGGCGTACTCGCCGACGGGGATGGTGGCGTCGCCCACGCCGAACGCGAGTACGTTCACTTCTCGGATATCGAGCGAGCTGCGGACGTTCTCACAGAAGCTCTACGGGAACTGGTCGGGTAACAGAACGATACCGTGTGTCTCTGTGGAATAAAAGTGCTATTATCCCGAGAGTATCCGGAAGCTGTGAAGAAACTATTATTATCCGTTCGTGGGAGTATAGGGGCCGTCGATTGCGCTATTGACGGCTGAGGGACATGATCCACGCCAGTTCGATCCGGGCTGATGGATGGCTCGGGAAAGTGACAGGGCAAACGATTGGTCGGGGAGCGCTCGAGGGTGTAGGGGAAGCGAACCGACAGAGACAACCAACGCCGAGACAGCGGCGTCTCGAGGGGGTGATCGACGGTGAGTAACAGCGTCGTCGTCGCCCAGATACTGGGCTGGCCACCAGAGTTGCTGGCCGCGATGATTGTCGCCGCCTTTGCCGGTGGCATCCTTGGGGCCGCTTTCGGTGCGCTGCCGGCGTTCGTCTTTACCGGCGTTATGGTCGTGGCGGGTGAGATGGCCAGAATCTCCGGGATGGTCACACTCGAGGAGGGGTTTGGCCTCGGTGATCCGGCAGGTGTCGTGACCGCCGAAATTGCCTTCGGCGCGTTTTTTGGTCCACATATTGCCTTCGGCGGCGGCGCGGCTGCGAGTGCCTACGCCGCAAAAAAGGGATATATGGAGCCTGGCTTTGGCGGCGGCTGGGGATACCACGATGCGAAGAACATCCTCATTGCCTTCGGTGGACGCTACAATGATGTCTTGCTAGTCGGCGGGCTTTTCGGCGTCGTCGGCTTTCTCGTCTTTTTCGTCTCTGATGGGCTTGGGTTGCCCTGGGATCCGATTGCGATGGGGGTCGTGCTGTCGGCGCTGGCCCACCGACTCGCATTTGGATACGACGTGGTCGGGACGGTTCGAGGCGACGGAATTCTCGACGTCTCGCCGTTCGAACGTGAGGACGAACACGAGACTGCCGGGCAAGCGGGCGAGCCGAATCCGCGACTCGACACCGAGCCGTGGCTGCCGTGGTTCTATCGGTGGTCCGGTGTCGCCATTGTCGGCTTCGCTTTCGGCGTCCTCGGCGGGCTTACCTTCTGGGCGACCGGGAGCCCGTATCTGGCCTTCGGTATCAGTGCCGCGAGCCTGATCTTTCTGAACACCGGCATCACCGAAGATTTCGCCATCTTTCAGATTCCGGTGCCGGTAACTCACCATATTACTTTGCCGGCCTCGACGGCTCCGATGGCCTACGCCGGGCTCACGCTGGCCGACGCGACGCCGAGTACCGCCCAGGCCGAGCTCTTCTTGCTGGAAGCGATCGTACTGGGCGCAGTGTTCGGTATCCTCGGCGCGCTGTTCGGTGAACTCTCCCAGCGGCTGTTCTACATGCACGGTGATACCCACTGGGACCCGCCTGCAACGAGTATCGTTGCGACGACGTTCGTCATCGCTGTCCTCGCGCTCGTCGGCGTCTTCCCGACGTCGGGGTGGGTGCCGTTGCCAGTCTAGCACTACTTCTGGGGTTTATTCGGGTCAGAAACGATAACTTACAGTAAATTCATTCGTTTTTACCGTAAGCATCTGTCATGCCACCGAATGGATACAACAGTCTGACCGTCTCTGACGAAGTGATGGAGCAACTCGCCCTGGTAATGGCTGAATACGACTGTGACAGTTGGTCAGATACGATCGAGACTGCCACAGCCATCGCTCTTGAGCGTGATGAAGCAGAGTTGGCGCAGATTCTTGCAAATCAGTTATCAGATTGACCGAGTGAACCAACGATCACCCGAGATTTTACTGTAAAATACGGCTATATTACTGTAAAATCTCGCTATTGAGGCGATTAAACCCCGGAAGTACTGCTAGTACTCCGCCAAGCGTCGACTGATGGGTCGAACCGACACCCACCGACTGGTTCGACCCATCAGTTCAGGCTTGTCAAAGCACTAGCGGAGGCAGGCTGCAACGACCGCAAGCATCGTCTCACCGCGTACCTCCTCGGCAAAGAGTGGAACGCGTCTGACAGCTGTCCCTCGAAAGAGGTCCTGAGCTTCCGCCAGCGCTTTTTGTTGTACATCCCAGCGACGCTGGCAGAACGCACAGTCGTCGAGATTCGGCTGGAGAAACGCACCGTCGACGTCGTCGGTGACGTCCGAAAGCGGCTCCATGACCCGGTTGACGACGACGGTCCCGACGGGAATGTCGAACTCCTGAAGCTGGGCACGCAGCCGTTTTGACTCGAAGACGCTCATCTCCTCGGGGACGAGGACGATCCGAAAGTCCGTCCGCGTCGGATCCTGGAGGGCCGCCCGGAGACGCTCGATCCGATCACGCAGTTCGTCTAGATCCTCGAGTCCCTCCTCGGGTTCGGGCGGCTCCTCGCCGCCAAACATGCCTTTTATTCCCTCGAACATGCCACCGATGCGCTGGCGAAACTGCAACAGTCGGCCGACCATCGTATCCATGATTTCGGGCAGCTTCAGGAGCCGAAGCGTATGCCCAGTCGGTGCCGTGTCGACGACGACCCGATCGAACCGAGGGTCATCGAGATATTCAAGCAGCAGTTGCATCGCGGCAGCCTCGTCTGCACCGGGCATCGAGCCACCAAGCAGGGCATCCATCGGGTTCTCCTCGCCGAGCATCTCGCCGAGTCCACCCAGCCCGCCGAGCCCGCCCCCTTCGGTGTCGACGAACGCTGCCTGCCCGTTTTCGATTGCTGCCTCGGGATCGATCTCGGCGGCATACAGTGGGTACTCCTCATCGATTCGCTCCGGTTCGGCCGGCACATCGCGCTCGAGCGTATCGGACAGCGAGTGAGCAGGGTCAGTCGAGACCAGCAACGTCCGAATGCCGCTTTTGGCACTGTCTATAGCCGTCGCCGCCGCCATCGTCGTCTTGCCGACACCACCTTTGCCGCCGTAGAGGACGTACTCGGGGCCCTCGAGCGGTTCGTCGGCTGCATCGACCGTAATCGTCTCCCGCTCGTCGCCGACGGAGTCCGTCGGCGTCACTTCGATCGTATTGTCCTCGGCGACCGCCTCCTCAGTGTCGTCGGCCGGCTCGACGTCGAGTCCGCTCATGGCTCCGCGTAGCCTGCCCCGACACGAGTATTCGTCGGTCGCCTCCGAGCCCGCCACCGACCGACAAATACCTTATATTGTGTTAAGAGTTCGTACTCTGGGTACCACTCTAGCGGAAAT
>LFCJ01003317.1_pt1 | contig 11787 bp, 11 predicted proteins | sample 643141 | NCBI WGS metagenome assembly LFCJ01 (sample SAMN03766243, study PRJNA286221) | soda lake metagenome | biome: soda lake; feature: Kulunda steppe; material: water; isolation source: sample B1-Br-g2 brine of Lake Bitter-1 | place: Russia: Kulunda steppe | collected 2010-07 | reverse complement strand
CGACAGCATTGAAGTCGCTGGCATTCGTTACCTCTACTGACGGCCTTTTGCTGGCAACAGCATTACTGTGCATTCAGGCCGTCACTACCGGGCTCCACCCGGTTTTAAATACTCGAAACGGGACAGGCTGCACCAACAAACCACGCTGGCTGTTGTTCATCGAGAAAAATACGCTTCCAAAGGGATCAACGCTTTCGAAGACCACTCAGGCCCGAAGATCATCGCCGCCTGCTGGGCGAAGAGGTTGTTGACGAGCACTTCCAATTCGTCCGGTGGAACGGTGTAAAGCTGAGCGAGCGTGTAGTCGTCGGAGTACGTTCTATGAGTGGTGTCAGTGGCGGTCTTAATGGATTTCTGATCGACAGCGGCTTGCAAGAGTGTGCGACGGATGCTCCCAGTGTCGAAGCCGCAGCCTTCGACTCCAGAAATCGGTGTCTCTATGAACAAACTAAGCGCTAACTTTTCGAGGTCAAAGGCCGTAAAGACGATGTCTGGATGATTGAGGAACTTCATACACCCATCCAGACGCCCTCTGAGAAGCTAACCTCATCAGTTGAACTACCCGCTGACTGGCTGGGTACTACCGAATTTGGGAGTTCACTCTCGGATTGGATCGTGGATTGTCACAAGTTTTGTCCCGTCTGGGAAGGCCGGCTCAACTTGAATGAAGTCGATCATTTCTGGGACGCCCGACTGGACGTCCTCACGATCTAGCAGCGACGTTGCTTCCGATCGGAGAGTAGCAACGCTTTTGCCTTCCCGACCGCCTTCGTATACCCAGTCAGAGATGTATGCTACTGCTTCGGGATGGTTCAGCTTCAATCCTCTTTCCTTACGTTTGCGTGCCAGTTCTGCCGCCATGAACACGATCAGTCGTTCGTGCTCTTTTGGTGTAAGGTTCATTTTCGGATCACTCAGAGGAGATAGCGTTGTCCTAGGGGTACTTCTTCGACCGGATCACAACTGATGATTTCGTCGCCAATACTCACCTCATAGGTTTCAGGATCGACATCAATATTCGTTGGACAGTAGCTGTTGTGGATCATATCGCTTTTTGTTACCGTCCGGATGTCCTTCACAGGAACCAGTTCGGTCTCCAGGTCGAACTTCTCTTGCAGGTTGTTTTCTATCCCAGCTTTGGAGACGAACTGGAGACTGATCGCCTCCGGCGCTCTACCGTGGGCTCCGAACTGCGGTCGCTGTACCATTGGCTCTGACCATGGTGAAGAGGCGTTGGCTTCACCGGTGTTAGCCCATGTCGGGAACCCTCCTTTGAACACGAGTTCGGGTTTGATGCCGAAGAAAGCAGGATCCCACAGAACGAGGTCAGCAAGTTTGCCTGGCTCGAGCGATCCCACGTACTGATCGATTCCCGACGTAATCGCAGGGTTGATAGTGTACTTTGCGATGTAACGTTTAATTCGAGCGTTGTCGTTACCTGATCCCTCGTCCGCGGGCAACGGTCCGCGCTGATGTTTCATGCTATGCGCGGTCTGCCAAGTTCGGCTGATCACTTCGGCGATCCGACCCATACCCATCGAGTCACTCGCCATGATGCTAATCGCTCCCATATCGTGGAGGACATCCTCAGCGGCTACTGACTCTGCACGGATACGTGAGTCCGCGAATGCCACGTCCTCAGGGCTGTTTGGATCAAGGTGATGGACAGTCGTGATCATATCCAGGTGTTCGTCAAGAGTGTTGACAGTAAAGGGATTAGTCGGGTTCGTTGAGGAGGGGATGACGTTTTCATGGCCGACGCCCTTAAGTATGTCAGGAGCATGGCCTCCTCCCGCACCCTCAATGTGAAACAGGTGGATATTGCGTCCTCCGATCGCCTCGAACGTGTCCTCGAAAAAGCCCGATTCATTGAGAGTGTCAGTGTGGATGATAATCTGGACGTCCATCTCGTCTCCGACGTCCAGTGCTGTGTCAATAACTGCGGGCATCGCTCCCCAGTCCTCATGAATCTTGAATCCGCAGGCTCCCCATCGGGTTTGCTCCTCGATTGCCTCCGGATCGTGGGTCGAGGCGTTGCCGTAGAAGCCGAAGTTCATCGGCCACTCTTCAGCGGCCCGGTGCATCATCTCTAGGTTCTCCGGGCCGGTTGTCGCAATCGAGAACACTGGCCCCGTTCCGCCTCCAAGCATTGTCGTGATACCTGCCGAGAGGGCGTTCCGGATAAGATTCGGATCCATGAAATGCAGATGGACGTCAAGTCCACCAGGAGTCACGATCATTCCCTTGCAGTCCCAGGGTTCGGTGTTACCACCGATGACCAGATCCGAGTCGATGTAGTCCATCGTCTCTGGGTTACCAGCGTTACCAATTCCTACGATCCGGCCGTCTTTGATACCGATATCGGCTTTGACGATCCCCAACACGGGGTCGATGATCGTCGCGTTGGTCAGAACCCAGTCGATCACGTTGCTGTGGCTCGAGCCGGCAGCCTTCCCGAGCCCGTCGCGAACTACCTTTCCGCCGCCAATCACCGCCTCCTCGCCGTGTTCGATGTAATCCTTTTCGACCTCTGCGATCAGCTCGGTGTCCCCAAGCCGGATCTTGTCTCCTTCGGTCGGACCAAACAATTCAATGTAATGCTCCCGTTCAAGATCACGTGGCATCGATTACACCCACTTAAACCCTTTTTTCTTCGCCCGTCGTAGCGCCTCCTTTTTTCCGGACTCGCTTCGGAGGCTCCCTTCGGTGAGGCTGTTCAAGCCTGTAACCCGCTTTGTCCCGCCCAGTTCGACGAGATCAACTTCCTTATCTTCGCCGGGTTCAACTCGAATTGAGGCGCCGGCGGGGAGATCCAGCCTCATTCCAAACGCTTGTTCACGATCGAATTCGAGAGCCTTATTGACCTCGAAAAAATGAAAGTGGGAACCGATTTGGATGGGGCGGTCTCCTGTGTTCGAGATCGTCACCGTCGTCGTCTCCCGCCCTTCGTTGATTGTCACCGGTTCCTCGGCTGGGATAATCTCCCCCGGGACGATTTCGTCACCGGTCATTGTTTATTCCTCTACCACCACTGTCTACTTGGCTCCGCGGCCGGGCAGCTCGTCGTTGTACAGTACTTACTTCTAATTCGCGGTCATACGAATACCACGGCATGTGCATCTGGTTAGTAATTACAACCATACATAACCTTAACCTCCTAATCATAGGAAAGTCTTCTAGGAATTTAATTACGCTTATTTCGATAAGTCGTAACATCAATTTCGATGGGAGATCCGTAACCAGTCAACGATGGATGAGGGGTCTGCTCAACGGCACTGATGGGATGAAAGCCTGCTAAGTCCCCACAGCATGGAGTACGAATGGGGTGGCAAAGGCTGACAACTAGACAGCGCATTCAGCGCGTGGCACTGATTGGCCTACATGCCAAGGAAGCACCATCATGAGGCCAAGCCCGACTGCGCCAGCAGTCAGGCGACGACCTCGAATAGGTGTGGCTCCCTCCATGTATTTCCATCCCAGAGGAAGCCATATACTACCTCGGAATCGACGTTCATAAACGTGACTCGTACATCGCTGTGCTGGACGAAGATGGTGACGTCGTTGAAGAGGTTTGCGTCGACGACTCGCGGACTGAAGGGAGTATCTCGAAGCATGGAAGTAGTGACTTGCGATGGATTCTTGTTCAGTGCGCGAACGTTGCTGTGAACAGGTGTAACGATCCATACCTAGGACGGTTCTATGCCCGGCTAAAACAGCGGAAGAACCATCAGATCGCCATCGTTGCAACGGCTCGAAAGCTGCTGGTCTCAATCTATCACATGCTCACTCGAAAGGAGGTATACGATCCACCAGGGGTGAGTGCCTGAGGACCGCCGGAGAGCATCTCGACGTTACACTCGTTAACCCATCAAAGAACAGGATCATCGCCGATGCGACGGCCAAGACCGATCGCATCGACGCCAGACGGCTCACACATATGCTTCGGGCGGACATGCTCACTGAGAGCTACGTCCCGTCGGACGAGATCCGCACAAAATAGTACTACGGGAAAGGTTTTGAGGAGCGGGTGTTCAGAACAGCGGTCTTGGCGTCAGTAGCTGGACTCCACCGATTGGATTCCTCAATAGCTTCCCTGGATCACTATCGTTGCGGGATCTCGTCCGAACGAGAAAGGCGCTTGGCGAAGAGCGGACAGCTGAGAAAAACCGCGTCAGAGCTGTCCTCAACCGCACCGACAACGACTACGACAGCGAGTTGTTCGGCCCAACTGGGTGAGAGTACCTCTAATGATGCCTTGTTGAACGCAAGACAGCGTCGGGGTGAGGTTGACAGCCTACAGCGTCATGGCGTCAGAGACAGGTTTTCGAACGCAGAAGATGCAGTAGCCGCAGCTACCGTCGTTTGCTGAAGGGTCAGAACTATGGTATCTAACGTTCTTGCTTCGGTGACGACGGCGATGCCTCTCCCGGATACGTCCGGAGAAGGGGAGCAAGCGGCGAGCCCTTAACTCGCCGCCTGCGTCAGGTTATGGATGATGCACTTCCGTGTCAGCTCCCGGAACTGGCCGTGCCAGCTCCGGGAGCGGAGCTTCTCGCCGTCGTCTTCCTTTAACTGCGAGAAGCCGGTTTCACTCATCCAGCGCTGGTTGTAGTCTTCGTTCATCCGGGCGTTGTGGGCCTTTTGCAGTGGTGTCTGCTCCCTGTGCTTGATCAATGGTCGCGTTGAGTTGGAGCGACACTCCTCACGGAGGTCGCTCCACGAGTAATTCGCATCAGCGGACAGTACACGCAGGTCTTCTGCCGGAACGCAGAAGACCTGCATCCCGATGTGGCCGTCCCACGTTTGCTGCGTCGTGTAGTGAACGTCCTTGATCGCTAGCGAGTTCACGTCGATCAAGATCGTCGTCTTCATCGACTGGAACGAGTAGTTCGCGCGGTCGCGGTAATGATGGTTGGTTTGATCGCGCTGGAACCCACTCGCGTCAATTGCGGCTTCACCACTCCAGCCCGCCTGCTCCGCCGACGTGCGGAGCAGGCGGCGGAGTTCACGCATCCGGTAGTCTTGCTCCCACCGACAGAACGAGCTGTAGTGTGGTGCCTCGTCGAGTCCGAACACAGCGAGGACACGCGGCATCTCGTTGAGGTAGTCTTCCGTCTCGCGGAGGCTCTTCTCTAATTCGACACGGTACAGAATTAACGCGATCTGCACCCATTCGGCGTACCCGTCCGCGCCGTCCGGCGCGGCGGGTACGTCCGGCTAGTCAACGTGCTGTTTGGCAAGGTCTCGACACATCCGCGCAAGCCGTCTGAGCGATGCCATATCGCCAGACGGCGTCCGTTTGCCGGTTAATCTGACGGAAGATCACTGTGAGAGTGTCTGAGACCGTCGTCACTCAGCGGCAAAACAAGGCAGCCAACGTCGAGGATCAGCTTTGTCGGTTTACTCGTTCATGAGCGAAGTACCGATAGCCAAGCATCGCGTTGGGCATCGCTGTGAATGCCGTGTTGACTATCGTCTTCGAACGAGTCGGCACGGTCACTCCAGAACTCTCTGACGACCGCTTTGACATCTTTGACCGGTTGCTTTGATCCTGTCTAGTTATCGAGCATGATCGACTCGAGACCGTATCGCGATTCCGTCGGATGGGGTTCGTAGCCGTTGACTTTGTTTGTGGTCGCGATGATGTTCGTATAGCTTGTCAGGACGGCGATCGGGGCGTCCTTGAGCACAATCGACTGAACCTCGTGGTATAGATCCCGTCGCTGCTCTCGACCCTCGAGTTCGCGGGCTTGCTCGAGGAGTTCGTCGACCTCCTCGTTCTCGTAGCCGTGGTGGAGTGCCGCCTCGGAGTGGAACATGTCCGCGAGCCTGTCGGGGTCGGGATACCACAGCGTCCCCCAGGAGGTGAGATAGGCGTCGAAGGAGTCCTGGGAGACCTGATCGAGCATCGTGCCGTACTCGACGACGGAAATCTCGAGGTCGATGCCGACCTCGGCGAGGTGGCCCTGAAGCACTTCGGCAATCAGCGGGAGGCTCCGGGCGTCGAAGGTGACGACCTCGATTTCGAAGTCCTCACCGTCGCGGGTCCGAACTTCGCCGTCGGCGTCGTTCGTCCAGCCGCCCTCGTCGAGCAACTGGCGGGCCTCGTCGGGATCGTACAGCGATTCCTCGAGGTCGGGGTCCGCCCAGTCGGTCATCTCCGGGGAGATGGGGCCGATGGCGGGGTCGTCGACGCCCTCGAGGACCGACTCGGTGAGCGTCTCCCGGTCGACGGCGTAGTTCACCGCCCGCCGAACCCGCTCGTCGTCGAACGGCTCGGATTGAGTGTCGAAAGTCAGGAAGCGAATCCGGGGGATCTCGGGCGTGTAGACCTCTATCCCGTCCGTGTCTTCGAGGTCGCTTACGGTCTCCTGGGGCAGGATGCGGGCCATCTCGAGTTCGCCGTTCTCGAGGCTCATCCGGCGAGTCTGGTCGTCCTCGACGACTTCGTAGCGGACGGTCTCGATCGAAGGCACCTCGCCGTAGTAGTCGTCGTTCCTGACCGCCCGGAGCTCTACCCCCGTCTGTACCGACTCGAAGACGAACGGACCGGTACCGATCGGTTCGACGAGTTCGCCGTCCTCGAAGGAGCCGGGGCTCAGGATCACCGCCTCGTGCCGGGAGAGGTGGGCCGGCAGTGGAGCAAAGGCCGACTCGGTCTCGACGGCGACAGTCGCCTCGTCGACTTCCTCGACGGCCGTGATCGGCACCTCGGCGAACGCTTCCGACTCGACGGTACGCTCGAGGGAGTCGACGACGACGTCAGCGGTGAGTTCCTCGCCATCGTGAAAGACCACGTCCTCGCGAAGCGAGAACTCCCAGCGGGTGTCCTCGACGCGCTCCCAGTCGGTCGCCAGTCCGGGGGCGGGTTCGGCGTCGTAGTCGACGCTCACGAGCGCCTCGGTGATGCCGAGTCGCCTGAGCGCGTGGCCGTCCTCGAGAGGGTCACGGCCGACGTCCCAGGGCGAGCCGATACGGAAGTCGGTATCGTCGTCGCCGGCAAGACAGCCCGCGAGTGCGAGCGTGCCAGCGCCGAGGGTGGTTTTCAGTGCGGTGCGTCGATCCATCGTGAAGTCTGCTTGTTCCGTCATGTTTCAGTATCGGTTAGTTCTCGTCGTGTTCGTCAGTGAGTTCGTCCGCGTAGTGACACCGGGTGTTGGCGTTCCCGACGGTCTCCCAGGCCGGCTCGCTCTTCGCGCAGTCGTCGTCGGCCAGCGGACACCGCGGATGGAACGCACACCCCGTCGGCGGATCGGTCGGACTCGGCGGCTCACCCGCCAGCCGGGCCCCGCCGGCCGTCGATTCGCCGTCCGGGATCGCCTCGAGTAACGCCGCCGTGTAGGGATGAGCCGGCTCCGAGAGGACCTGGCTCGCCGGGCCGATCTCGAGGAGTCGCCCCAGGTACATCGTCGCGACGCGATCCGCGACGTGACGGACGACCTCGAGGTCGTGGGAGACGAACAGGTACGCCAGATCGAGCTCGGCCTGGAGCCGTGCGAGCAGGTTGAGGACGGTCGCCTGAACCGAGACGTCCAGGGCGGCCGTCGGCTCGTCGAGCACCAGAACGGCGGGGGAAACGGCCAGCGCCCGGGCGATCGCCACCCGCTGGAGTTGGCCCCCCGAAAGCTGGCGGGGATACCGATCGGCGTACTCCTGTGGGAGTTCGACCAGCGAGAGCAACTCCTCGACGCGCTCGTTCCGACGGTGCTCCCCCCAGCCGGCCTCGAGGAGCGGCTCGGCGAGTGACTCCCCGACCGTTCGCTTCGGGTTAAGACTCGTCCCCGGATTCTGGAAGACGACGCCGACGTCAGCGAGCTGGTCGTCCCGCCTCGAGTCGACGTCGCCAACGGGGTCGCCGTCGAGTCTGACCGTGCCCGCGGTCGGCGACTCGAGGCCGGCGATCACGCGGGCGAGCGTCGACTTCCCACAGCCCGATTCGCCGACAAGCCCGAGGGTCTCGCCGGCCCGGAGCTCGAGGCTGACGTCCTCGACCGCGGTCAGTCGCTCGTCCGTCCCGAGGAGTCGGTCGACCAGCGCGTCGGCAGTCCGGAAGGACTTGGTGACGCCCTCGAGTTCGAGGACGGGCCGGTCGACGGCGCTCCCGGACGGGCCGGTCGTGAGGTTCGTCGGCGAGTCCGTCTGGACGCCGCGGTCGACTGCCACGGCCGCGTTTCGTCCCCGATCGCCCGGACTCGGACCCGGACCGGCGATCGGATCGGCGGTCGTGGCCCCACGCATCGCCTCGAGGTCGGCCTCCCGTGCCTCGGGGACGCCACAGCGAACGGTTCGTCCGTCCTCGAAGGCGAGGGTCGGCTGATCGCCCTCCCGACACTCCTCACGAGCGAACGGACACCGATCGACGAAGACGCAACCGGCCGGCGGCGGGGAGCCGTCGGGTGGACTCCCGCCGACGGTCGGCAGGGGCTCGCCCGGTTCGGATCGGCCGGGGAGACAGCCCAGCAACGCCTTGGTGTAGGGATGGGCGGGCCTCGAGAGCAGTTCTCGAGTCGGCCCGGATTCGACGACGACCCCGTCGTACATGACGACGATCCGATCACACAGCTGGGAGACGACGCCTAGGTCGTGGCTGATGAGCAAGAGGCCCATCCCGTACTCGTCGTTGAGCGTCGCGAGTCGCTCTAAGATCGCCGCCTGCGTGGTCGTATCGAGCGCGGTCGTCGGCTCGTCGGCGATCAGTAGCGAGGGGCGGCGGGCGAGGGCAATCGCGAGCATCACCCGCTGGCGCATGCCGCCACTGAACTGGTGGGGATAGTCGTCGATCCGGTCTTCGGGCCGGGGGATGCCAACCTCGCGCAGTAACTCGAGGACTCGCTTCCGGGTCCGCTTCGAACCCACCCGGGACCGAACGCCTGCGAACAGTTCCCGAAAGAACGGCTGATCGTCGGGGTCGCGATGGATACGAAGCGCCTCGGCGATCTGCTCGCCGACGGTGTAGGCCGGGTTGAGAGTCGTCTTGAGATCCTGGAATACCATCGCGAGTTCGCGCCCGCGTAGCCGCTGGAGCGTCCGGTCGTCAGCTGCAGTCAGGTCCGTTCCGCCGAATTCGATGCTGCCGCGTGTAATCTCGCCAGGGGTCTCGAGGCGGACAATCGAACGGGCGGTAACGGACTTGCCACAGCCGCTCTCGCCGACCAGCCCGACGATTTCGCCAGCGTCGATCGAAAAAGAGACCCCGTTGACCGCATGCACCGGGCCGGATCGGGTACGAAACCGGACGTGAAGGTCCGAGATGTCCAGACGCATTCAGGATCGCCTCCGTTCGTGTTCTCCAAGGTGGTCGGGATCCAGGACGTTACGCAGGCCGTCCCCAAGGACGTTGAGGCCGATGACGGTGGCCATGATGGCGATCCCCGGCGCGGTGACGAGCCATGGGGCCGAGCGCAAGTAGTCCCGCCCGCCCGCGATCATCGTCCCCCACTCGGGCGTGGGTGGCTGTGCGCCTAGTCCAAGAAAGGACAGTCCGGCGGCGGTAAGCACAATCGTCCCGAGGTTCATCGTCGCCAGGACCACGACGGGGTTTACCACGTTCGGCAACAGGTGCCGCCGGGCGATACGCCGCCCTGGCGTGCCATAGAGGCGGGCAGCCTCGACGAACGGCCGGCCTTTCACCTCGAGGACGTTCCCTCGCACGACACGTGCATAGGAGGCCCAACCGACGAGCGAGAGTGCAATCATGACATTCCGAAGGCTTGGACCGAGCGCACCCGCAATCACGAGCGCGAGCACGAGTCCCGGGAAGGCCAGTTGAATGTCGACCAGCCGCATCAACGCGGTGTCGACGAACCCGCCGAGATAGCCTGCCAGCAGCCCGATCGTCGTCCCGATGACGACACGGACGGCCGTCGCGGCGACCGCCAGCGCGAGTGAAACCCGAGCTCCGTGGACGATTCGCGTTGCCACGTCACGTCCAAGCGCGTCGGTCCCGAGTGGATGAGCGAGCGAGGGACTCTCAAGGCGGGACTCGAGTGCCTGTGCCGTTGGATCGTATGGGGAGACAAGTGGGCCAAAGACGGCGACGACGGCAAGCACACAGACGAGCGTCCCGCCGAAGCGAATCCCTGGGTTCGTCCGGAGCGACCACGCGAACTGTGTGCGGGTTCGCTCGCGGAGCCTTTCGAGGACGGCGTCCGAGGACCACCACATGCGTTCGTCGGCGTGGCGCTCGCTCACGTGCCCTCACCCCGTTCGATCCGCGGATCGAGGATGACGTACGCGAGGTCGACTAGCTGGTTCGTGATTACGAACGCGACCGCCGTCACGAGCACGACCCCCTGCACGACCGGGTAGTCCCGGGCAAAGACGGCGTCCACCAGCAGGGTACCGAGTCCGGGTCGCTGGAAGACAACCTCGACGACCACCGCACCGCTGAGGACAAACCCGAACTGGAGGCCGACGATCGTCACAACAGGGATTAAGGCATTTCGCAGAGCGTGTTTGTACACCACGAGCCGTTCGCGCACGCCCTTCGAGCGGGCGGTGTCGACGTAGGCAGTGTCGAGGACCTCAAGCATCGACGTCCTGACAAGCCGGGTAACGATCGCCGCCAGACCGGTTCCAAGGGTGACCGCCGGGAGTACAAGATGGGCGAGTGTGCCCGCCCCCGATGTGGGGGTGAGCCCGAGGTGCAATGCGACGAGAAGGATCAACAAGTAGCCGAGCCAGAAGTTCGGCATTGAGATGCCCAGCAGGGCGGCGAACTGGCTCGTCCGGTCGATCCAGGTATCACGATGAACGGCACTCACGACTCCGACTGGGATCGAAAGTGCGAGCGAAACGGCCATCGCCGCAAGTGCAAGTTCCACGGTGTTCGAGAGGTACTGGAGCAAGAGCGTTGTCACTGACTCCGAACTAGTGTAGGAGGTCCCGAGGTCTCCCCGGAAGACGTCGGTAAGCCACCCGACGTACTGGACCATGAACGGCTCGTCGAGGCCGTGTTCAGCCCGGAACCTGGCGACCTCGCTCTCAGAGGGGGGACTCCCGCGTCGCTCGTGGAGGATCGTGTGAGCTGGATCACCGGGGGTGAGATAGATCAACCCGTAGGTGATCAAGGAGACGCCCGCCATCACGAACGTCAGCGAACCCAGCCGGGAGAGGAACGCGCGTAACATGGCTACCGGATAACCTGAACCATCGTCATTTTCATCACCGTATCCGGATCAAATGCACTCGATGGACAGTAGTGTCCGACCAGCATGCAGTTCTCAACTGATTTAACACATGTTGACAGTACGGAATTGATTTGCCTTTCAAGTTAACTTGTGATAAAAAAAGTGAGTTTATAAACTTTTGGATGTTTGACCCGGGATACGAATTGGAATTGGTCTTTATTATTGATGGTATTTTGGATTCATAGGGGAGTAATTACTGCTCTGTTGAATTGATGGACGGCGTCGGGATAGACCGTAAAATTGGTGCAGATGAAGCCGAGGAAGTCGGGTATGGTGGAAGTCGACATCCTCGACTTCATGAGGAACTGTAAGCGTCTGGCTAAACAAGCGTTGGGGAAGCACGCGGGCGAGCCCGACGAAGGTGGGCTCGCCCGCTGGAAGCACGTCGTCATCCACTGTTATCGACGTGAAGAAGGCCACAGCGTAGTTGGATAGCAAGACCAAGATACACCGCTCAGTGATGCCTCTCGTCCTTACCGCAGGAGGCCAAGATGACAGTCTCAATGCGCGGGATCGATGAGCGTTCGAGAGTTGATTCTTCCTATTTGTGCCTGAAAATCTATGTACGGAAGCAGCACAGCGAAGAGAGAACCGTCTG
>LFCJ01003316.1_pt1 | contig 11787 bp, 20 predicted proteins | sample 643141 | NCBI WGS metagenome assembly LFCJ01 (sample SAMN03766243, study PRJNA286221) | soda lake metagenome | biome: soda lake; feature: Kulunda steppe; material: water; isolation source: sample B1-Br-g2 brine of Lake Bitter-1 | place: Russia: Kulunda steppe | collected 2010-07 | reverse complement strand
TGCATATGTTGCACCTGGTGCGCCTGCATATGTTTCAGCTGCATATGTTGCACCTGGTGCGCCTGCATATGTTGCAGCTGCATATGTTGCACCTGGTGCGCCTGCATATGTTGCGCCTGCATATGTTGCACCTGCATATGTTGCACCTGGTGCGCCTGCAAGACAGAGGGCTGCAATCACCTGACAGAATTGGCTGCTCAGGCCTTGCTTGCAAGCGCGCCCTGCAGGTGTGCAGAGTTCTTCATGCAAAACGGCCACTACGACAAGGCAGTGAAGATGACAGTGGCGGCCGGGCGGCACACGCAAGCCCTGGAAATGGCGATGCAGCATGAAGGTGTGGGGGGAGGACGCGTGGGTGCGAGTGTGTGGCGATACGTGGCTGTCGCTGCGGGGAGGTGCAGGCGTGTATGTGTGCATGTGTGTGCACAGTGCTTATTGATGTTGAGCTCATGCGTTGCTGCGTCTGTGTGTGTGTGTGCAGTGCCTATCGATGCTGTGCTCAAGAATGGCCTGTTGGGTGTGTGTATGCAGTGCCCATTGACGAGGAGATGGCAGAGGCGATGACGCCCGCCAAAGGCTCCATGCCCGACGCTGACCGCAACGTGGTGCTGCAGCAGATTGCCAAGGTTGCCAAGCGCCAGGGCGCGTGGCAGCTGGCCGCCAAAAAGTTCACGCAGGTGCGCGCTGGCAGGCCAAAAGGTTCACACAGGTGCGCGCTGGCAGGCCAGAAAGTTCACGCAGGTGCGTGCTGGCAGGCCAAAAAGTTCACGCAGGTGCGCGCTGGCAGGCCAATGTAGTTCATGCAGGTGCGCGCAGGCAGGCCACCGCCACTGCTGGCAGGCCAAAACGTTCACACTGGTACGCGCTGGTGGGCCATCGCTGCTGCTGCCGCTGCATCCCCTGCTGCCACGCTGCCCTGGATTTAAGTAAGGGGCCCAGCCATTGCAAAGATGGTGGAAATTGCTGAGCCCTCTGAAGGCTGTGTAAGGGTGGCTTGCTGCACGGCCCTGCCGCCTGCTGCTTGGAGAGAGGGTTCTGCTCAGGGGAGCATGAGGAGAGGGGCAAGCTTGGGTGCTTGTGGCAGCGCCTCTGCCCTGGATGTGTGGGTGAGGGTGCCTTGGGGCCCAGTTGTCAGGGCCTTGGCCCTTTGACATAAGGTTGCTGAAAATCGTACAAATACCCCGTGTTATTTGGCTGATTTGGCCAATCAGCACAGACTTTGGCAAATCCACTGCGTATAATCAGCAACCTTTGCTCATGGCCTGCAGCAGCACTTCAGCCCTCAAAAAGGATGGGAAAGGACTATATGGTGCAGGCCCACCCTCAAGCCATTGCTTCATGGGCGTGGGCACCCCGTCAGGTTTGCTTGGCGCCATCACAAACATGACAGCATTGCATGCGTGCGCGGCAGCGCAAGGCGAGCTGCAGCCGACCCACGAGCCATGCCGCATGGCTGTAGGCACTCCCTGGTAGGCCGCAGCTTGCCGCATGCCGCCATGCGTGCTGCGCTGTGTGGCATTGCTGACCATATCATATGGAGGGGTGCCCCCAACTCGCACTGCCAAATGCACTCCATGCTCGCCATGACCAAGGCAGTACTCCTGGGTGCAAGAAGGACCTGCGCAGGTGGTTGGTGACCCCGTTGTGCGTGCCATACACGCTGGCGGCAGGAGGCAACGCACACCAACAGGAGTGTGCCTTCCACTGCTAAGGCCTGATTGTTGTCTTCTGCTTCCTCCCCCAAGCGAGCATTTATAGAATGCGCACGCTCTGCTACGCATGGGCGCGCAGGCGGGAGAGAAGGTGAAGGCCATGAAGGCCCTCCTGCGCAGCGGCGACAGGGAAAAGATTGTGTTCTTCACAGGTGCGGCTACAGAGTGGCACAGCGCCGCACTTTCTCCATGCTCTCTCTCTCTCTGCACAGGAGTGGGTCATCACTGGCAATTCCCCACAGAGTCCAAACGCACACCCTCCTTGGAAGTGCAAGAACTCCGTGAGCACGGAGCCGATAGCAGCCCCATGTGCGCGCCAGGAGCTGCGCAACAGGGGGGTTGGCCTGATGGCCGCAAACTGCTCTGGACTGTGACAGTGAATGCATGTGACCGCATGTGACTGGGTGATTTGCAGGCGTGTCGCGCAACAAAGAGGTGTACCTGATGGCCGCCAACTACCTCCAAACCCTGGACTGGCACTCCAACCCAGAGATCATGAAGAACATCATCACCTTCTACACCAAAGCGCAGGTGCGCAGCATGCGCTGCGCTGTCCGCCTCTGTGTCCGTGTGCAGCGCACGTGACAAGGGAGCAAGCCCCTTCTTGTGCCTGATCAGGCACCATGGCAGCACTGGCAGGCGCTGTGTGGGAAGTGAAGTGTGCTCTCTAGCCAGCCGCGCGCACTGGGACGGGTGCAGTGATGCTTATAGGTGCAGCAGCGAGTTGAAAGTGAGGGTTAACTGCCAACATAGGTGCAGCAGCAAGTTAGTAAACATCTGTCCGCAAAGAAAAGGGCAACTCATACAATGTCTAAAAAGGCCAGTATCTTCTGCTTAGAGTACGATGACCCAAAAGTTGATCAGATGACATCCGTCTGTTATGAAGAATCAGCGGTTGTTTCGGGCTTGCCACGTTCATGGGGTGGGCAGGCTGGCGCGCCACTTGTTGTTGGGCCCTAGGGTTTGGAGCAGTGTGGAATGCACGGTAGTGGTATGGTGCTGCTGCTGGCTTTTGGCTGTGGTGGAGCACACATGGCGCTGGGCAGAAGGTGCTGGTATCTGAAGGGGGCGTGGTGGGGCGCCCTGTTACAAAGTCAGGCGCCAGAAAAAAAGAAATCGAACACAGTGTTCTTGGGAGTCAGCACTGCATGGACATCAAATGGAAGGTCATAACATGAGCAGAAGTGGTGGTGGTGGCCTTGGTTGGATGTGCCCCCGTGCACCAGGCTTGCTTGCCGGTGTACTAGACTCGGGTGCGCCTGCTATGCACCAGGCTTGCTTGCCGGTGCACTAGACTCGGGTGCGCCTGCTGTGCACCAGGCTTGCTTGCCAGTGCACCAGGCTTGGTTGCCAGTGTACCATACTCGGGTGCGCCTGCTATGCACCAGGCTTGCTTGCCGGTGCACTAGACTCGGGTGCGCCTGCTGTGCACCAGGCTTGCTTGCCGGTGTACCAGACTCGGGTGCGCCTGCTATTCACCAGGCTTGCTTGCTGTGGTGCGCCCCGCTGAAAGCTCCTGATCTTGGCACATAGGGGCCTGGGCGTATGACCTCTGTGGAGATGTTGCTCCCTGTCCACGAGAGGTGGCTTCTTCACAGCATTCAGTGCATGTCGTGTGGATCCTCTGTGCATGATGTGAAGGTGTTGCAGTGCGTGAAGCACCCTGTGTAGAAAGGGTCGTGTGCGTAACGTGCATGTGTGGGTGGTTTGGGTGCGTGAAGCGTCCTGTATAAAGTGTGACGTGCGTAATGTGCATGCGTGGATGCTGCCCTCCTTGCTGCGGTTCCAGGACAGCTCAGTCCTAGCCTACAGGCTCATTGCCCAGCTTGAGGCATGTTGTGTTTTTATGCACTGTTGTGCATGTGGTTTCTTTTGTTGGGCAGCCTTCCCTGGATTGATGCATAATGTGCTCCTGTGCGTGCTGCGCATGTGCGCTGCCTGTACTTGCTTGCTGTAGGCCATGGACAGCTTGGCACTGTTCTACGAGTCCTGCGCGCAAATCGAGGTCGACGAGTACAGGGATTACGACAAGGCGTTGCAGGTCAGTGCAGCGCATTTCCAGCCTGCTGCTTTGTCGTGGTGCAGTCCAGGGCTACATGGCACTGGCATGCCGCATTTGCGGCGATGCAGGCGCTTTGCGGCCCCCTAGGTTACAAGTGTGTGGTGAGAATCTCATCCTGGTCGTTCGTCCGATTGGTCTATGGAGTGTCATTGTCAGACAGGAAAATATGGATCCAGGGTGTTGTCATGCCCTGGGGTATCATAGAGTATCCTTGCACACGTGTGAGGCTGTTGTGTGCGCACATAGCAGCACACTCCCATCACCAAGTACCGGACTTGTGTGCGCACATAGCAGCACACTCTCCCATCACCACGTACCGGACCTGCGCACATAGCAGCACACTCCTGTCACCAAGTACCGGACCTCTAAACAGGCGCTGCAGTGGGTGGTGTGCTTCTGGGGGTTGTGCATCCGCGCACACACACGCTCGGTCCTCTCTGTGCTTCATCGTTACCTGAGACTGGCAGCGCATGCCCAACAAAAGCATTGAGTCAGCATATGCTCCAGGGGCAAGGAAGCAAACTGCGCATTGAACTTCTTTGCGTGGTAGGAGAGGGGCCGCCAACACAAACCCAGTCCTCCTTCGTTCTCTTGGCATGCTCCCCAAATTGTGCTCCGCGTCTTTTGGCAGGCTTTGCCAGGTTACTAGATTGTCTCTTTCCGCAAACCTTTTGGTATTCTGCCCTTGTGGCTGCAGGCGCTGAATGAGGCCCTCAAGTACCTAGGCAAGTCTAACAGCGACGACGCACAGCTCAAAGCTGCACAGGTGAGGCCCTTTCCTGTGGGTCCCACGGAATTGCCTTCCCTTACAAGACGTTCTCAAAAAGAGGTCAGAGGACGACGGGCATACCCCCCTCATCCTCTTTGCTAGTTCAGGGCGTCATCGGACCCTGGTGACCATCCAATCCAGGTTGCTGTCCAAGGGCTTTGAGCCAAGGGCATTTCCTTTTGCCAGTCCTGCGCGTGTGCTGTGAATGACGAGTCCTGTGTCCCGCAGGCACACGATCATGTTCATATCGTGGGGTGCAATGGTAAGGGTGCTGATTCACATACCAGAGTGACTGCGTGCCTGCTTATAGCAGATTGGCGGGTCGTCTGCCACTTATTTCTTGAGCCCCTGAGAAGTGCTATGCGAGTTATCGCTCTGCTTGGACAGTGCTTGCGCCTCTCAGGAACACAAGAGCGTCGCTGGAAGCCGCTGTGCTTTGATGGCGTTTGCACCAAGCCTGATCCAGCACGCTGTACCCTTACCATGCAGTCCACCATGCTGTGTGCTAGCCCAGCATGCTGTCACTCCTTTGCCTTGAATCCATGCATTGATCCCAACCATTGATCCCGACCAGCTCCTCACTCCAGGGCCAGGCACGCACACAGCTGAGGGATTGCGCAGTCCTTCCGCGACGATGGCACTCAGCCTTGCACCAAATCACACCAGCACCGCTCATGCTCTGCACACACGCTCATGCTCTGCACACATCGTTCATGCTCTGCACACCAGCACCGCTCATGCTCTGCACACATGCTCATGCTCTGCACACCAGCACCGCTCATGCTCTGCACGCACATGCAAGAGAAGCAGGATTGCATCTGAGGATGCTGACTCGCTTCCGGAATCACACACAGCCCTCACACTTCCTAGCACCCTGTTGGCCAAGCTCATGCTCTGTTCCCCAAGCCCCTGCCAAACCCCCAATGGTTGACGCTTGCAGATCCAAAGCCAGATTGCAACCATGGAGAATTTCGTGGCTGCGCGCTCCATGATCATCTCCCAGCCGCAGCAGGCGCTGCAAATGTGTGAGCAACTGCTCATGAGCATCACTGATGACACGCTGAGCGGCATCCGCGTTGGGGACGTGTTTGCCCTTATGGTACGAGCAGTGAAGGCCGCAAAGGACTGACGTGCTCCTCTGATGGACACTGCCTTGTGTGCCTTGTGCTTTATGGCAGTTGCTCGAGTCGCACTGGCATACACTTGTGCTGGGGATGTTGTGGCAAGCCTCCAGATATTAACACAGTGGGTCTGTGTGTCTACCCTGTATAGGCGGAGCGTAGCATGCGCTGTACATGTACTAAGGCCTGTTGCTTTCATCCGCGCTGTGCCGGCTGTGTGCAGGTGGAGTACTGGTATGAGCAGCAGAATGGCCAAGAGGCATACAAGCTGATTGAGCAGATGCGTGCCCGCGGTGTGGAGGTTGCTCCGTACTTGGACCATCACATGGTCGAAGACATCCACCGGGTGAGTTGTGGTGGCTGACGCCCTTTACTCCGCGTGCATGCACGTGCACGCACGCACACACACACACACGCGCGCGCGCGCGCGCGCACACACACCAAAATTTGCTGCCAAACCCGCCAAACTCACAATTGCCCGTATGCCAAGGTTCCAGTCATGCTGTGATTTGCTTGAGCAAATTGCCCACCTCGTTGCTTAGCTTCTTTTAAGGCAAAGGACATAGTGCGCGCTTTCCACATTCTTAACTTAATGCTGCTTGGCACCTTGCCCTGCACCTTCTCTTCATGTTCAAGGGTGAATGCTGCCTTCTCTGGCCATGCCTAGCTCAAGCATGCGGCGCGCACACAAAACCTTCAATTTTTTGCCTAAATAAATCAATCACTTGCATGCAGATGGTTGGCATGCAAATGCCAATGGATGCCGCAGCAGCTGGCCCTGACAGCCCTGCATATGGTACAGCACAGCAGTATACTGCCCAAGACGGGTATGTGGTGGAAGAGGAAGAGATAGAGGAAGAGGTATAATGCTCGCTGACTCCAGGGTTGGCGCACTTGGCGGAAGTGTGCCTTTCCTGTGCCTTCCTGCTTGCCTGCTGCAACCTATCTGGCAGTGAAACGCTATCTTTTGAAAGGCCTGGTGCAACCCTCCTGGCAGAGCTGGTTGGAATGGTCCAACATGCCAACAAACCGTTCCTCAGGCGTCTACCGTATACAATGCTCAACATTTCCCACTGAGTCGTCATTGTTTTGTATGGATCATGCTGTGTTGTGTCTTAGCCAAATTGATGTCCAAGACTGTGTGCTTTAGGTCTGGCAGTTGTTGCCAACAAGTGGTTGGAAGTGTTCTACCAACTCTGGGTGTTTGGAGGGCCAGTAACTGTGAAATCCTGGCTTTGATTTGCAGAACAACGAAAAGAAAAACTACGCAGACGGTTGAACACCCTGCATCAATTAAGGAAAGGGAGACACCGTGTGACATTGTCCGAAGTACCGTATGCCAAACTCCAAGCAGAGAGGGAAATAAGTACACCTGGAAAACTCCACCCAAACTTCCACACAGAGCAGGGGCAAACCAGACATACCCTCCCACTAAAGCAGGTCCCAAGCACGCAGCCCAGGCCCATCTCCCTGCCCACCAGACCGAGAGGAAGAGCAAGCATAGAATAGGTTAGGTTAGGTTACATAGCTGTATCCGCCAAACAAGGGCAGCTGCGCTGATACCGAGAAGGCCTGCAACCTTGGCCTAAACAAAAGAGGCGCAAACTCAAGAAGAAAGGTAGAGTCTGGGAACTAGAAGTTTTAGTGTAGACACGAAACTCAGTCAGACAAACAAGCAATGAAAGTTTAAGGGCACGCCAAGACAAGGTCGGACAGGAAGAGCAGGCTAACTAAGGATAACTAGCTACTGCAAGCACAGAATAGTCCAACAGGGGTCAATACCAGCTGAGCCATGCTCAGCAATTTAAGCCCCCCCCTACGTCTTAGAGGTTCCCCTCCTACTCGGAGGCGTGAGTAATGTCTCAGCACAGACCCCCCACTGCACACGGGCCCCGCCGGTGCTCCCACACGCACAGGGCCCTCTCAACGGGAGGATGGGTACGCAGTTATGCAGCCCCAATACCGAGACACTCCACCGAGTGCACGTTGCCCGCCAGTGGCTTCTGTGGCTGCCGCTGTGCGACCTTCCTTCCAGTGCCCAAGCCAGCTCCAAGGCTGCTGCTGCCCCCAGGTCAGGTTGGGGCCTAGTGTTGAAAAACACTGTATGAGTCTAACCCGGTGTGGTGGACACACCGTTACAAAGGGTAATCGAGATGCTCATACATCGCCACCCTTCACACTCAGGCCACCTGAGCGACTGCCAGTGGAAGATCAGTGTGATGATAACTATCCAGCACCACAGGCACAGAGAACGAATGAGCAGCGGCAGCATCATAAGCAAGCGCTGGAGGCTCAGGGTTGCAACAAAGTACACAAAATGTCCTTGTATGTACTAATTGTAAACTTGTATGTACTAATCTTTGGGGGAATGTCAGCAAAGTCATACTGAGGCTACATAAAGAAGTCTGGGCCTTGATCACTCTCAAATCCAGAAATCAACACACTCTCTTCAGCATAACACTGCTCATCAACACCAAAAGGATGCTACAGTCACTCCCTTAACAAGTCACAAGTAAGGGTTTGTGTCACGCTGAGAGACTGCTGCATCCAAACAATATTCCTAGTAGCGGCATGGCCATAACATGGCCATAGCGCAACTAACCTCTGGGCCATAATTCAGCACAAGCTAGCACTGTGCTTATCTGGGGTGACATTAAATGCCTGGCCGTCACTGACAGGCTGATTGGTTTGCTTTCTCAACAAACTTGTCATGGAGGAGAGGGATCATCATGATGTCCGAACGGAAATCCCCCAATTCCCATCCAGTGGGAAGCTTTAGCAACTCATGTCCCCTTACCATCACAAGAAGGACAAGCTCGAGTTTACACCAGGACACACCTCTCCCACAACTGCCATCGTGCATATCTTTGTTGGGCCAGTCTTTTCTTGTCTTTCTACAGACCAGGGTGATAAAGATTTAACATTGCTTTTCCTGGGTCCTCAACATCAAATACTCCAATCCACCTGCGTTGGTTGTAGGCTCGTTCATTTTTTCCTTGTGTGCTGATGCAATTCTTGGCTTTACCACAGTAACCCACACCGTCATTGAACGGACGATAGAGAATAGACACTGAGAATGCAAACAGTTAGTATAAGTAACAGGGCCACCTTTGATGAATAATTTGCTTTCTATGAGCAGGCCAGGGGTCACACTTCAAGACTGAAGCCTTATTCCTTGTAATCCTTAGAGCAAGGCCACCTTCCGTGCCACCACACACCTTGGTGGCTGGGACAATCTGGAACGAAAACAGTATTGTCCTGCAGCTGGAGCTCGGACACTCGTAAGAAAATTGAAAAGCTGGCATCTAAACTTCACTTTCACGCAGCGTACAACCTAAATTGAAGAACCACTCAAGATATCGTGAGTTGGGGATACACAGGCTGCTGCTGGCGGTACAGAAATCAGAGCTGGAGCCAGGAGTGCTGTATGAGCTTGAAGGTGTATGGCAGGAAACCCAACTACCCTCATTACTCAGACCTGAGGTACACTCTTGATTGCAGTGGGGGCTGAGGTAGTCTGTTAGCTGCTCTAGTGGCCCCTTTTAGAAAACACCATGCCAATTACGCGATGCCTATCGACCAAAGTAGTACTTCAAGATACTCTGCTCTCTCTCTCTCTCACACACACACAACACACATAACTTTTACACCAACACTCTGTACTTCCCTGCTTGACCTCTGCAACATCGCATGCATGAGCACTTGCACATTGATGCATGAGCTGCCCATGGCACTCATCCTACATCTGCATGCATACATAAATCTGTTGTACTTGTCAGGAGGATTTGCGCAGCCTGCCGAAGGTCAAAATCTAAAGGATCCAAGCCTCATGTACAAAAAAACAGACTCAGAACTGTCAATTACTGCTGGTACATGCAATCTAGTGAGCGCCGGCCATACATCATACTATCCTGCTGCGCACACCACTGGCCTAAAGCAGCTTGATGCAGCGCAACCCATCACATGCACACCTGCCATGCCAAATGATCGCCAGGCCTGCACAACAGCAGCGGGGCATGCCCTGGAGCCTGAAAAGGTCCAAAAACATAGTGCCTGGAGTGTCATATAATACAACGCATGGCCAAGTGTGACCCAATGCCAGCCCTGCTCGCTGAGGCCCCTGCAGTGCACCACAGCCATGAGCCCAGAAACCTGGCAGCGCACCACAGCCACAGCCACTGGTGGGGGCGCGCTCCCGCCCTTCAGCGAGCAAATTTGGGTGGGCACCAGGCAGGCAATAAGGCTTTGAGCTGTGGCGCCCCTCCTGCCTGTGGCGCCCCCACGCTCAATGACTGCGGCGCACCCCTTCTCACTGTGGTGCCGCGCCAAGGCTGTGCGGCCGCACAGTGTACCCTGGCGCCGCGCGCATGAGCAGCACGTACACCAGCGACGACGCGGCGACGCCAACAAACCAGGCACACTTGTACAGCGCACCCCACATGGGGTGCAGCCCAGACACCGCCCCCACTTGCTGCAGCAGCCCGGGCAGGCACGGCATAACGCCCGATGCGAGGGCTGCCAGGGCGGCAGGATTCCAGCCGCCCTGCAGGGCACAAGCACAGGGTGCAAAGAGCTTGAGGGTGAAACCCTCGCACAGGCAGGTGCTGCAGGTGCTGCAGGTGCTGCAGGTGATGCAGGTGATGCAAGCGGTGTATTGGAACCCTCACGCAGGCAAGTGGTGCAGGCAACACAGGTGATGCACAGAATGCAGGTGATGCAGGCGATGCAGGCGGTGCGCGCAGGAGCGTCGCTGCCCGCCCACATGCTGCCCTGTGAGTAGAGGGCAGAGCTTGGCATCTGAGTGCGCTGCCCCTGCTTGACCGCCTCCCCACCCGTGGACTGGACCTGTGTCCGCCTTGCCCCATGTGTGCCCTCCCTCGCCCTCCCCACCTTGTACCAGTACACCGACTGCTTGCCCTGCTGGTATAAGCCATCCAAGTCAAGCTGGCGCTTGCGCACAACAAAGTAATCAGATATGATGATGCCGATGACGGGGCCCAGGATGGCTGAGTACCCCACGAGCCAGGTGCTGATGAAGGAGGAGGTGGACGACACCTGCGCAGGCACAGTGCAGCATGAATGAGCAGTGCTGGCGCGGGCGCGCAGGAGCCAGCGTGCATGTGTGTGGGCTTGCGTGGTCTTACGTGTGCATGTGCAGATGCCTACAATTTTGCGAGCGTGGCTATCGTACTGAAGGTACTGAAAGGTAATGATGAGGAGAGAGCAGGCCTTCTGTCAACAGGAAGAGAGGAGGACATCAGCCGAGCGCAACCAGGCACGGCACGCAGCGCACGCGCACTGACAACTCATGGGTGCCAATTCCTGTTATATTCATGCTTTACTCATGCGCCCAAACTCAAAGCTTTGCGAGGCTAGATGGCCGCCCCAAGGCTGGCTGTGAGCACAGGCATGCCCGCTCACAACACGTGAAGTAGTTTCCAATGCACGCGCATCAGAGGCTCACGACACGAGAAGCGGTTTCCAATGCACGCGCATCAGAGGCTCACAAGCTTCCAAGGCTGGATGGCCGCCCCCAAGCCGGCTGTGATCAGCGCTCCCGCCTGGAAGCTGACGAGCCGTGGGTTGATGTTGATGAATGCGTTGGCAGGGGCCACAATGTTTGCAGCCACATTGGTCGTGAGCGTTGCGGCTGTCAGGCCTGCAAGGCGTGGCAGGGGCCACGACAGCCATAATGTGCATTGCCGTGTCGGTCATCAGCTTCGTCTGTACCTCTGCAGTAATTTGCTGTCAACCTGCAGAGAGAACTGTGGCAATTAGTGGATGCGGCAACCTTGACAGTCAGCACTTCTGAGCTGAGGGTCTGTGCGCCACCAGGACAGGCTGTGGCCCTGAGATGCCACACACACAAGGGTCAAAGCTCAAATGCATTCTCTGGGCAGCAACAAAATGGTGCAGCAGGCCTGAAGGGGGGTGTGGCATGAGGTCCACAGCTGTCGGCACATTGTTGAGCACAGCCTTTGTGTCATCACGCCGCTTTGGAGTCGCATCCGCACTCGGTACATCATGGAGAGCACAGCTGCTGTGTCATCACACCGTTCTGGAGCTGCAACGGGTGCATGCAAGTCGCACCGCCTGCGCCCACGCTTCCCCTCTCCACCCTCT
>LFCJ01003315.1_pt1 | contig 11787 bp, 13 predicted proteins | sample 643141 | NCBI WGS metagenome assembly LFCJ01 (sample SAMN03766243, study PRJNA286221) | soda lake metagenome | biome: soda lake; feature: Kulunda steppe; material: water; isolation source: sample B1-Br-g2 brine of Lake Bitter-1 | place: Russia: Kulunda steppe | collected 2010-07 | reverse complement strand
CTGGGGGGTGTACAACCCCAGCAGCATGTTCCAGTGCAGGTGCGGTATCGGGGGACATGGGGGTGTCGGGGGGCGGGGGGACTCTGCCTCGAGCACATATCAGGGATGAAGAGTCCAGGGGACAGGGACTCTGCTTCAAGCGTGCTTTCATGGGAGTTAAGCGGGGGGACGCGCTGCCAGACTTGCGTCAGTTGTGGCGTACGCAGTTTGGGGGGGGGAAGGCTCTGCCTGACTTACGCCAGACATAGAAGTAGCAGAAGCAGCAAGAGGAGGAGGAGGACTACAGTTTGGGGGAGGGTCTGCATCACCGCCAAAACACACATCGGATATGATGATCGCTTTCCATCCTGCACCGCCCCGCAGAGGGCATGCACAGCTGTTAAGCTTGCTGGCCTGTTGCTTGGGGCCGCCCTTCCCAGGATCATGCAGATGCACAGGTGCCTCGCATGCCGACTCATTTGGACCGCTGTGTGCAGGATCATGCAAATGCAGGCGGAGGTGGAGAGAGGCAGCCCTGAGGAGCGCGCATGCTTCCTGGACATGCCCAAGCTCATCAGGCTGAGGGTGCAGCAAGCAACCAGGCTGAGGAAGCAGCTGGGGCTGCCGGGCACCACCACAAACGTGTACAGGTGGGCTGTGCAGCTGGAAATGCAGCATCTCTGAGGGTGTACAAGTGGGCTGTGCGGTTGCGAGTGCACCATCCCCAAACACATACAAGTGGGCTGTGCTGCAAATGCAGCATCCGTACTCGTGTTCAGGTGGGCTGTGTGCTGCAAATGCAGCATCTGTAAATGTGTTCAGGTGGGCTGTGCAGGTGCAGCTGCAAAGGAAGCACCTCCATCTGTGCTCTTGTGGGTCCTGCAGTCTGCCAGAGACTGCCACAAAAGTGGGCTGGTGGCTTTTGGCTTCAGCAGCTGGGCTGAGTTGGCCAAGCTCCTAACCACAGGAGAGCGGCAATGCAAAATTGATGAGGTTTAGGTTGTTTGATGTATGCGTGTGTTGGCTGTTCATGCCAACAAAGGTGCTCCTTGAAGTGCTGGCTTTAAGGTTTCAGCAAAGAGTGCGTTTGTGAGAGGACGTGTCTGAGCAGGAGGAACACTGAGAGGTGTAATTGCCTGGAAGGCTTATCATAAATCTCATAATGACAGTGCCGTGTGATGAGGAAGGACGTGTGACACAAGAGTTTTTTGTGTAGCCCGTTGCTGAAGTTCATGCTGTATCCTTTACGTCACTCGTCACTGAAGTGCGTGCTGTGTCCTATGCGTCACTCGTCACTGAAGTGCGTGCTGTGTCCTATGCGTCACTCGTCACTGAAGTGCGTGCTGTGTCCTGTGGTACTGCCATGAAACCATAGTTACAAAGCACTTGAACATGCCAAGCCCACGTTGGTTTGCCTAACAAGGGCGCGTCTTTGAGTGTAATGGCCATGTCTGGCCATTTCAAGCGCATTTGAGGGGTAACGGAACAAAATCTCTGCACGTTGTGTTGTGCTTCAGCAGCACAAGATCTGAAAGCTCTCATGAGCTGCCATGACCATAGCTTATCCTGACATGGTGCGCGGTTTGGTGTGCACAAACATTTCCAGGCTTGTCAACAGTGAAGGAGATAGACTGTCAGGCGTCTTAGTTGACGTTCTTGGAGATGTGGCGGTGAGTATGATGCTCTGATTACTTTTGCTTGAGTCCAGCTGTGCATAAAGATCCTGCGTGACAACACATGCACATCTCTCTCTCTCTCTCTCTCACTCTCTCTCTTACACACACACACACGCAAGCACATGGGTGTATATACAAGAGTAGGGTGGATAAGCATGCTTTTTTGCAAGCAGTTTTCTGTCTGTAGCTGAGTGCACAAGTCAATAGATCTTTGCGAGTCAGATTCCAAATCAATGGTCTGTTTAGTTGCTTGCTGGACGGTGTCCTATTCTTTTGCGCTGCTCACCATCCTCTTGCTCTCTGTGTGTGTGTGTGTGTGTGTGTGTGTGCGCCCGCGCGTGCACCGCAGGTAGTGCAAAGTGTGGCCGCTTGGGCAGAACGATTCAGGGCTGATGTTGTGCGTGCAGTCCAGGATGTGACCGGACTGAGCCATGTCGCATGGAGGCCACAGGCGGGCATCCTGAAGGAAGAGGGAATTGAGGTGAGTAACGAGGGGCCGTGCATGAACCCAAACGTACAATCCCCACTTGCGTACACGCGTGCACGTATGCGCGCGCGTACTGACTTCCATGCATGGACACCTAGTTGTATATTAGCGCACATGCTACCCACAAAGGAGGTACACAGTGAGTGTTGAAGCAAAGAAGACTTGCCCAGGCACAGAGCGATATCCTGCGGTACTTATGCGTAGCGCTGACATCGGAGGCTCTGCAAAAGCTGAAGCAGGCTTGGCATCTTTTTGGACGCAGGTAGCTGAACAGGATGATGTAATAGCAGATGCGCAAGATGTTAAGTCTGAGGCCAGCAGCAGCAGTAGCAACAGCAGGACAGGAGATGCAAGTACGAGCAGGCATGGATTACCAAGGGAGGTAATTGTTCATGAAGGCGGACTCAAATTCCATGCATCGCCTCTTGGAGGCCAGAAGACAGGCTTCTATGCAGGTGTGCATTGGGGCCTTACAGACGTTTAGGCCTCTATGCAGACTTGGGGTGCATTCTGCGTTGCATGGCCTGTGGTGTACATTTCAAAGATGCCAAACATGCTCAGAATAGCGCATAAAATGTTAGCTTTAAACTGCAGGAGCATGGGGTTGGTCTTTTTGTCTGTACGATTTCAGGCCTATTGTGGTCAACCATATTGTGTGCATGCTACGCTCTTGTTGCCTACGCCCATTGCGCTCTTTGGCACATTTGCCTGTTTTGGAATCAGTCATTGAGACTGATTAGCTTGATACCAGGCATATCTTTGCGCGAGATGTGAAGATCCTGCTTTGGTCATGCCAGGTGTCTCGTGGCTTGCAATGGCCGTGCAGGGTTGAAAGCATGGACTTACTGCAGCAGAGGATCCATCCTCTGGTGCGCTATCACTCAAATCTTTTATGCGCCCACACGCTCTGCAGATCAAAGAGAGAATCGGGCTTTTGTTTCGAAATTGTGCTCAGGGAAAACAGTGCTGGACCTCTGCTGTTATAGGTGGGTGTTAATTTGCTACAGTTGCCTCGATGGTGAGTTGGACTGACAAACCGCTCTGCCTTGGAAAATGTATTGCGTGTGTGTGTTGTTAAAAGTGGGCAAATATCCGCGCATGTCAGACTACGCAAGCAAGGTAGTCTGCGTTTCTGCTGCCGAATCTTTGTTATTCATCATTCTTGTTCTGAATGGTCCTTATGTTCTTTTCATGTAGTGGTGGCTTCGCTCTGGCGGCAGCAGCAGCAGGGGCAAAGGAGGTCGTAGGTGCGGTACCCTGTAGCTATGCTTCCACGCTTTTCGCATCTAGCACTCTCCTCTCCTGGTTTTGTAGCCGGTTATGGTTCATGAAACAATGGCTCACCTAACCTGCCAGTAGAGTTCAGGAGTCAGACAGGAAGTCTGACTGCGCGGCAGGAATTGGTTTGATTGTTTTCTCGCGCCACCAACTTACAGTCATGTCCTGGAAGAGTTTTGCATTACATGTAGTCCACTACTTGTGTCCCGCCTTTGTTTCTTCAAGTCAGCATGGTCATGATTAAACGTAGACACAGTCTGCCATTCTGATAACACGTAGACGCAGTTTGCCTCTCTGCCCTTGCATGATGTTGAACGACTTGGTGCAGGTGTGGACACTTCGGCGCCCGCGTTAAGCATGGCAACAGAGAATGCAGAACTCAACAATTTTAGCGAGGTACTGCCTTAGGCTGTCAGACTGGACAGGAAGACTCAGTGCTTCACCTGTCCTTCATGATGTCCACAAAACCCTGACGAACAATCTGAGTAATCACTTGCACATGTGGGTTAATTTGGTGGGAGACAAATGAGCTCTGATATATATAAATATGTATATATGTGTGTACACATGGTTTGTGCTATTTGAATTGCTGTTGTCGGTCGGAACACAAATACCAACTGCATGGTAGCAAAAAGCTTGTGAACAAGTTACGTAGGCAAGTGCGCACATGAATGTCCACAAGCACTCGCTTGGCAACAGCCATGACTTATCTTGCACAGTTTTGCGCCGCCACGCACACAGAGCCATGTGCGCTTTGTCCGCGCGGACGTGGATGCCTTTATGCGGGAAGAGCTGGAAGCGGGCAGGACGTATGACATTGTCGTGCTGGATCCTCCCAAGCTGGCACCCAACAAGAAAGGGCTGCCAAGGGCACGCAACAAGTAAGACTGCCATAAGCACCCAACAAGAAAGGGCTGCCAAGGGCATGCAACAAGTAAGACTGCTGTCACCCCTGCGCATGCATGTGCTCATGTGGGGGCGAGTGTCTGCGATTGTGCGAGGCGCGTGCGCCAGGGATTTCAAGTACTCGGGTGTGGGAGGTTCAATTCGATTGTGTGTGTGTGTGTGTGTGTGTGAACAAATCGACTTGTACATCCTTGGCGTGCGCAAAACCGATCAATGCATGCGATCAGGTGTTGTAAATCAAGTTGTGCCAGGCAGGCCAATGCTGCAGGCGGGTCGAAGAGGATCTGATCTGTGGTCTCTGTGGGCCTGGGTCTTGATCGGGAGGCTGCTTGCTGCCTGTAGCTTGAGTTGCTCCCTGCAGCTAGCCATACTTTCTTCAGCTAGCCATGCAGGCAGCCTGTGGCTGCTGTGTTGTTCTTTAGCCCATAGTGTCCCATAAGCCTATGACCTCTCCAAAATGGCCGACTCATGTAGCCAACAGGCAAGCTGCAGTTGTCCTGATAAGACTGCATGTTGACTTGCTGACTAGAAGCAGCAATTTGTACAGTGCCCCAGATTCGTCTATGCTGATGATTGCCGAGCCTCCACCTGCAGGTATTTGAGGTTGAATACCAAAGCCATCCAGTTGCTCAAGCCAGGTGGAATATTGACTACGTGCTCTTGCTCAGGTAGGATCGGGGTTGGGACAATCTAAAAGACATGAGGGCAAGGCTAGCAGGCAAAGCTCAGCAGTGCTGTCGTGTCCTGTTAATTTTTTTGGGGCACTCACTCGCCCTCTCCTATCCTGGCCTTTCGACTGGTGCAAGAGTTGCGAAGTACCATACCGGCAGTAATGCATTCCTGCGTGAGGGATCGCGCTCTCCTCTTACTCTGAACCAGCTGTGCCAGACAATTTCCAGCGTTAGGGTGCATTGGATGTCTAGGTATTTTCCAAAGAAGTGCATGTTTTTGTGCTACTGTACCCAATTTGGTTCTTCAAGTGCCACAGGCAAGCCACATGCAGCTCAGTATTTTTCGCATGCTCAAACTGCTGTGACTTGTCAAACTCGCCGCAACTGCGCCCTGCCCTCCCTGTTCTATGGCCTGTTCACTTGGATGGAATGAATTAGATGGACCTTGCACCCTGCCCTGCCCTGCCCTGCTCTGCTACGTAGGCGCTATGTCGCAGAGCGGCGAGTTCCTGCCAATGCTGGCGGATGCGGCACTGGGGGCTGGTCGGGCAACTTCAGTGCTGCGCGTGGCAGGAGCAGCTGCAGACCACCCGCTGCACCCTGCGTACCCTGAGGGCAGGTACCTCACTGCTGTTACGCTCTGCGTGTACTGAGCGCCGTGGTCTTACAGTTGTACAGGCTGGGCAAAAAGTACACACAGGCATGAGGTCAAGCTGCAGCTGCCTGAGCATATGAGCACACTACACGAACTGCATCTGCATCTGTGGGTGGCTTGGATAAATTGAGCTACATCTTGGCTTTGATATAGGTAAAGACTTTCTGTGATCTTCCCAGTTCTACCATACCAAACAAATCGGGAGGACCCTGAGTGTGAATGTCAGTGGATATGCCTATGCCAATGCCTGCAAGTGGAGTTGTCTTGGCCTTGGCTACTTTATGCTCTAGTCTGTGGTCAGCAATTGCTGAAGAGGATTAAACGTGCACTGACAGTGGGAAAGGATTGGCGCTTCCACCGAATTCTCGTCCTTGTTGTGCTTGTCACCAGTACTACTGGCGAGTTTTTTTCCCAAACAAAATGCAGTTTTGACAAGATATCTGCAAGTTTCCATACATCGGAAAATACCAAGCCACTGAGGGTCCCTGCGTGCACCAGGGTAAGGCCAGTACCAATTTGGTACCATGGTGCCGGCAATGTATATAGCTGCGCGGGGCACTTGGGAAGTGTGTATGTCATATTTGCAAACGCACGTCCATACAATTGAATGAGAAATAGACAGATTACTTGCATGTAGGGTTGCTGAAAATAGTGTATGCAAATGAAGTATCTTTGCTTGAGTGTGCGCTAATTTGCCAAGGTATAGGAGGTGTGTATTTGGTATTCAGCAACCATTCAAGGAATTTACTTAGTGCGCGTGTTTGGCAATGCACCGGCAGCCCAGCTTAGCATTACAAGTTCACCGCCAGCCTGGCCGTTAGGCCGATTGGTTTGTCGCACTCGTGAGCAATGTGTGTAACTGTAGCACTGATCCACTTGCCAGGTATTCATTGATCCTGTGATAGATGACACCTTGGTATGCCTAGACAGAAATATGGCTTGTGAACTTCGCGCCTTCATGGATGAAGAGGAGAACGTGTTGCTGTGTTATGGCTGTGGCACCTGTGGCACACACTGTGGCACCTGTGGCACCTGTGGCACACACTGTGCTTAAACCCAACCATGAGCAGTTTTTCATAAGGGGACTGGCTATGTCCTAGATGCCAACATGATGGTGTAACAGTGGCTAAGCTGCACCTTGCATGTTCTTAACAGCACCTAGAGTTTAGCCCCTTATTGAGAGGGAAGCTTGTGTCCTTGTTTCAAGATGCGGTGGGACGAAGGCGCACCAAAGGCTTCCAGGCCTCGCTGCACAGAAGTATCTTGAAAAACGACTCAAATCTAAGTGCTTCAAGGCTAAGTTTGATGATGGTAGGCATGGTTGCTTCAGTGCGACTTATCCCTGATGAAACTTGCATGCAAATGAGCTGACAGGACAGTGCGCAGTGAAGCCCCACCGAATGGCTTTTCCCTCACCACTTTGGCCTGGCCTAGTAGGGCCTACTAGGCAGAGACTTACTACTAGCCGTCCAGATGTAAAGCTAGAAACGGAATGCCTGCTTAAAGAATAAACGTACCAGATGCCCACCTTAGGTATGCATTAAGCAGTAGGGCGGGGTGCAGGGGGGATGGGAGGCTCTTAGCGACAACAATAGCCTACCAGCCTATGTCCAGGATCCGGAACTCCAGTCAGCTAACATTTTAGCTGCTGCACATCCATCTCATGGAGGTCAAGTAATGCAAGGACACCAGGTCTAGGAGCCAGCTCGAAGCCGCTCACCATCAGCACAGCACGGTACGTCGACACCTTTGCTGGGCAGCGACTAATGTACTAGTAGCCTCCTTGCTATCCTTCTGAGAGGGGGGGCATCAATTACAGCCCTTACAGCAGGGAGCCTCTTAAGAGCTTTGGACTTACTCCTCATAAGCTACCAAGCTTGCTTTGAAGCTTCATGCTTATTCGGTTCAGCATGCTCATAAACTAGTTAGTATATATATAAACTAGTAGTCTGGTGGGGTTAGACATATAGTACTTCGGACGAATGTGTCTACTTTTCCTTAATTGATTTAGAGGGTGCTTCACCGCCTAGGTAGGGTAGTTTCTCTTTTGGTGTATATCTAAGTACCAGATGTGATCACGTCAGGTGTGGCTATGACCTTGAGAATACTTATGTGACCTCTCATCATCAAGGACAGGAATCGGGTACTGCTAGTCACCCTTCGACGTCAGATGTCTGATCCCCACTAACTTCTTTCGTTTTAAGTATGCTGAGTCATAAGGTGCATAGGCCCTAGGTTGCCCCTTTTTCTTCTAATTGATGTTGGGAGTCTTTTTGTCTGCATACTAGGTAGTACATAGTGAGTAGTTTCTAGTGCAGTGAAGACACTTCCTGCAATTATGGAAAAGGGAGCACCTAGGGCCTAAGAAACGTTTGCCCCCTCCACCAGATGGTCGGGTGGAAAGAATATGCACGTGGGTTGTTGTGCTTTATACCTCTGTCGGGGGTGATGCCCTGGAGCTTTTGGGTGCACGGTTGTCATGTCACGATGATTTAAAGTGGGTTTTGCCAATTCTGAACACCAATCTGAGTCCTCTCACAGTGGTCAATTGCTGCAGTCCGACCTTATTTGGACAAGGGCTGATTCTGCTTGTGCCCTCTAAGGCTTGCAAGCCAATCCTCTTTTGATGTTTGACCCTTCTTAGGAGCGACTCAGCATGAAACTTGTCCAGGCATGAACTGTCTTTGCCAGCCAGAAAGTAATCCATTTTTGTTGCCATGAAACAGCGAAAAATGAAATCACCTCCACAGAATGAATGCAAAACCATTCTGAATGCAAAACCATTGGATCTCGCTGGTTGTCGATTTAAATTATTTGAGTGGTTATCTTGAAAAGTTATGGACCAAACAGGAAATGCTCTCACGCTTCTGTAATCCACGCCTCCAGCAAGCTCCCTTCCCCTCCTTACTTCCCTTTACTTGCCAGGTCTCGGCTTTTGTATTGCCTGCTGCTCCCCGCATCTCAGCCTTCTCCAAGATGTCCAGTACGTGGACAGGTGGGTTGCCAAGTTTTCCTGTTCTAGCACAGACACTTCAGGAGAAATCTGCTCTATCATTTCTTGACTCTTTTCATGTTACCCAATCGCAAGGAGCCGGGGTCAGCCAAGATGAGCTGATGCTTAAAGATGAGTGCATCCTAGTCGACGAAAAAGACAACATTACTGGCCATGCCAACAAGCACAGCTGCCATCGCTTTGTGCCCCAGCAGCCGCGCGGTCAACTCCACCGTGCATTCAGTGTATTCCTATTTGATGAGAGCAACCGCCTGCTCCTGCAGCAACGGGCCAAGGACAAGATCACTTTCCCCTCTGTTTGGACAAACACATGTTGCAGCCACCCCCTATACGGACAGAAGCCTGAGGAGGTGGATACACCAGAGCAGGTGGGCATGCATGCAGAAAGCTGAGCCCCTGCGAAATTTAGGGGGCATGCCAACTTGCGCTCGCGAACCTGCGCTCATGTCCGTTGTTCGATACAAATCCACGGGCCGTTGTTTTCCTGTATCGTGCACAGCATGCGTGGTCTTATATGCTTTCCCTGAATTGGTTCCCAAGCTGGATCAACCCTCAAAAATCCTGAGGCAAGATCCCTAAAGGCCAAGGATGCCAGGGCCGGGTACTGTCCCAAGGCTCAAAGCATGTTGAAGTTAGTATCTTATTGGCCTGACCCTAGTGGCGTACCTTCAGGGAAAAACACTTGTGCAGGCACACTAAAGGCCTCCAGCGGTCTGGTTTGGAAAGGGGGGCACCCTTGACATGGCTGGCCATCTATTGTAACTTGCTTTTATCATGCATAAAAAGAAAACTTTAACATGGATTCTACTGACAGTGGTGAGAAAAAGCCCTTATTATCAAAGTTGTGGAATGGAATGAATTTGGCCGTTCAGGGCAGAAGGGAGGCAGAGGCCAGGGAGGCAGAGGCCAAGTGTGTAGCCATGTGACACTTAGATTTTGGAGGCTCATTGTTGTATTCTTCATCTTTGAGGGCTTGAAGCACTCCGATCACAGGAGCATGGTTGGCGTACCAAACGCTCTATCATTTATCATGCAACCTTTATGAGAGACCGTCCTATGATGCGTGTCTTACCTTGCCCAGGTGGCGAACGCGACTGTTCCAGGCATCAAACATGCAGCAGTACGCAAACTGCAGCACGAGCTGGGTATTCCACCAGAGCAGCTCCCTCTGTCATCATTTCGGTATGTTCGACAATGCCTGAACTCGACTCAGGGTCAGGCTGTTCACCGGAATTGCTCACAGAGGGTGCCCCCCAATAGCTGACAGCTTTGACCACAAGTAAATTGCTCACAGAGGGTGTCCCCCTAGCTGACAGCTAAGACCACAAGTGAATTGCGAAAAGGCTCCCTTTTTGCTTGTGCTACTCACGTCACACGAGCTATTATGGCCCGTGAACTACCTGGCCTTGGTGGCAGCTACTCACGCGTACTTGGCGGAGAAAAGGCCAACTTTCTGTGCTACTGTTGGCACCAAATGAGCTGAGTGCTGCCAAAGCCAAAGTCTTACTTGTAAGGTGGCAACAAAGTATGCAAAAAGAGCTTGCTGAGTGCGCCACATTGCCTGGTGTTGTGACACAACCCTGTGTGCTTTTTTGACCCAGATTTCTGACGCGTCTACATTACTGTGCGGCTGACACCCACACTTGGGGCTCTCAAGCTGAGTGGGGCGAGCACGAAGTGGATTATGTGCTCTTTGTAAGGTAGGGGTGTATGCATGTGTGTTTGTGTGCCCGGATAAGTGTGTACGTTTATTGTTGCTTATCCCTGTTATTTGCATGGGCTATTGTATCAGTGTGCTCGTGTTGGTGCATGTGTACAAGTGCATACCTAATGAATTCCATACCCATTATTGATGGAAAGATCGCCTGCTCATTGCTGTAACAGATTGATGTGAATTTGCTCAACATTTTTGTCACGCATTTGGCATTGCATGTTGTCTGCAGGGCCCCTGTCACGCTCAAACCTAACACTGAGGAGGTGGATGCTGTGCGTTATGTCACGCCGAAGGAACTGCAGGTATGCTCAGGCTTGCGCATGCTGCTTGCTAGTGCCCATTGACTGAGTGTCTCCGCTGGACAGTTCTATCCTATACAGAGAAGGGAATGCTGACCCAAATTGATTCGGTGGTAGAGATGCATGGCGGGCATTCGGCAACCACTGCACGCTGTCTTGCTGTGAGAGCTCACAGGTGTTATTTTTATGCTATGCACCTCAAGCTTGAAATGGCCAACTCGCTTCACATGCTGCATTACAGGAGATGATGCACCCTACAAGTGGATTGCTTTGGTCACCTTGGTTCCGTATCATTGCTGAGAAGTGGCTTCAAGTATGGTGGGCAGATCTTGAGGGCGTGCTGAATGGGAAGCACCAAGACCTCAGAACCATCCACCATATTCTGTAGCTACTCCTGGGTTGATTTGAAAAGCCTCTGAGGTGGTTCTCCGTTTGGCGCCAGTTTTGCTGTGTTTAATCTAGACTTACAGTAGCTAGCATTTATTGAGCGGTCGAGTGTTTAATGCTTGAATTCTTAGAGTTGTAGAGAACTCTGTTGTCCAAAAGGTCTTGCGAGGATTGCTTTAGGCAAAGTTTTAAATGAGGTAAATAGCCTTCATTACTTTCTTGCTATAAAGTGATCATTTATAAGGGCGCATCGACTAGTCATTTGTAGGATACAAATTGCTACGGTCCAGGCCTGGACTTCGATCAACCGTTGCAGGATTCGTGCATTAAAAACTGGTTTATGTCTCGTTGCAAACTTGGTATATGACGTTAGAAGGCATGCCAGTGTATTGTGGAAGACCAGAATATACATGTGCTGAAACAAGGAGTTGAAACTTCAGCATAGCTACAAAAACCTAGGTTAGGTTAGGTTACATAGCTGTATCCGCCGAACGAGGGCAGCTTAGCTGAAGCCTAAAAGGCCTGCAACCCTAAACCAAAAACTAAAGCGCTAAAAACAGGAGACAGGTAGTGTCTGGAAGCCAGATGGTTTGGTGAAAAACAAGACTGAAAACCTGAAGATGTTTGAAGGCAGCTCACGAGCGCGCAAGGGGCAAGATCACAGCAACGGATGACAACTGGAGAGCCTCTACTTCTAAGATCAAAACAGAGCAAGGTTCGCT
>LFCJ01003314.1_pt1 | contig 11787 bp, 17 predicted proteins | sample 643141 | NCBI WGS metagenome assembly LFCJ01 (sample SAMN03766243, study PRJNA286221) | soda lake metagenome | biome: soda lake; feature: Kulunda steppe; material: water; isolation source: sample B1-Br-g2 brine of Lake Bitter-1 | place: Russia: Kulunda steppe | collected 2010-07 | reverse complement strand
TGCTTGGAGTGCTGTGCCTAGATTTCAGGTCACGACCTAGCTTGCCTTATTTGGTTTCGGTTGCACGCCTGTTTGGCTTCAGCTAAGCTGCCCTCGTCTGGCAGGTACAGCTTTGTAACCTAACCTAACCTTTCTGCTTATGCTTGCGCCCCTTCAGATTAGGTCAAAGTTGCAGGCCTTCTAGATTTTAGCTTAGCTGACCTCGATACAGCTATGTAACCTCACCTCACCTCACCTACTTTTCTGAGCCAGAACAAAAATAAACTTTATTTCTTCATTCATGCACTTATTGCTTTTCACGAGCAGGCTACTGCCAGTGGTAGTCGCACTTTTTAATTAAAGGCCTTTTCTTGTAAATTCTTGAAAGCCAGAAGGTTTGGTGGAAAGCAAAGCTCAAAAGACAAACTAGGAGACGTTCAAAAGGGCAAGTTCACTGACCACCATAGCGCATCCTATGATCCATGTGCCCCTGGATAGAAGCAAAGTCACACTTACCATAACTGATTTATGTAGTGCCATGCTTGAGGAGGTTGTGCAGTATTGTGCTGGCACACACTGTATGGCTCACCTCATGAGGGAGGAAGTGGAAAGAAAAATACTCTCTGGGCGAAGGGACTGGTGACACTTTTCGTCGCTAAGCTAGCTACCATGATAAAGACACTTCTCTCACTTATCAAATTGTAAAAGGCTTCGAAGTGCAGCAGTCCTTTGTCCGGCAAGTGAAGGGGCCTAGGAAGCCGGGGGTTGTTGGCCCAAGGAAACCTATGCCACAGGGGCCACTCCTGTGCAAACAGCTGTGTTCCCGAGTCCGAGCAAAGTGGCACCGTGTTCAAAGACATGCATGGCGCCTTATTAGACTTGGTTCAGGTTGCAGACCTTCCAGGCTTCAGCTCAGCTGCCCTTGTTTGGCAGATACAGCTTTGTCACCTAACCCACAAAGACATGCATGGCTCATGTGCACAAGCGTTGCATGTTGCATGTTGCATGTTGCATGTTGAACTTCCCAGAGATACTGGCTCATGTAAGAGGACGGACTGTGTGCTGTGCCACCCATATGGCAACCTCCGCACACAGGCATGCCAGAAGGATGTGAGCGGGCTTTCAGAAGCCCGGCAGCTTGATGCCCAGCGCCGAAAGCACCTGTACGCTGGGTGGGGCTGTGTTCTGGAGCACGCGCTGAAGCGTGTGGTACTCTGCAGGCGTGGCCTGCGAGGCGCACATGATCGGGACAGGCATGTGAAACTGAGTGCATCGCGTGCTGTATGTTCCCATGTGCCCAGCACCCCCCTCTGCAGGTACATGGGCAGTGGAGGCTTGGGCCCAAGCACATGCACTTCGTACACACCGGCGCGTTCACACACACATAAACACACACTCCTGCAAGGCAACCGTGGCTTACTGCCCTTAAGCGTGAAAGGCTTGTCTTGCTCATGGCTTGCTGTGTATGAACGCATGCATAGCCGGTACAGACTGTGAGGGAGCAAGGCAGCTAAAGCCTGAGGAAACGAATAGAAGAGGAAAAGAGCACAGGGAAAGGGTGGCGGTGAGCACGGTTCAATAATTTGGCAGTCCATCCGCACTGGAAGCACACAAGCACACACACACACGCACACACACTGTGTGTGTGTTGAAGAGGGAGGAAAATGTCCACCCATTTGCCCTCAGCCCCCTGAGGATGCCGGCCACAGAAGCCCTCCACACTGGGGCTGCAGCTGTAACATTCCATGAGTGAGCGGCTTGCCGGTCATGAGCCACGCGAGTGGGATGAGCCTTTTCATCGCGCCAACATGCCATCTGCTTGACATGAACCTCTGGCACAGGCCACTACTTCTGGCCCAGGCCACTACCTCCGGCACAAGCCACAATTTGATGCAAACCTGTTGTTAGATATGGAACAGAAGCGGGATGGGTATCCCCTAAGCACACAACAGGGCACGCAGCACACTGCGCATGCCGCCTCTCAAGAATAGGAAGGAGCCCAAGCAACAGCATCAGCTCGTATGGTCATCGAGCAACAGAGTACGCAGAGTGAGGTGTCAGAGTACTGGGTAGGAAAGCTTGCTGCCTGCCCACATAGCAGCCATGCTTGTGCCTCGTGCTAATCTGCAGGTTTGCGAAGTATGTCTTGAAGAAACGAACCTGGCCGAAGCAAAGAGAAGGGGAAGCGCGCACAACAGGCATGCACCTGCAGCAAGGTGGCCACAGCAAGCAGAGAAGAAGGGGCACGCGCCAGAAGCACGCACCTGCAGCAAGGTGGCCACTGCAGGCAGCAGGGCATCCCTCTCCGCCACCCTGCCGGCTGTGACCGCCTCCATGAACTTGAGGACAACATTCTTGAGGTACAGGATGTCCACCCCACCCAGCACCTGCAGAGGCATGCACGCGTGCACAAGAGGCATGCTTTTGTGGGAGTGCATACATGTGTGTGCATGCATGTGCAATTCACAATGCATGAATTCCATGCACACAAGCAAGCAAAGCGTGTGCTGCGCGTGCATCGCAGCTTGAGAGAGCCATTCTCACCACAACAGGCAGGACGCAAGTCGCACTCCAGAGGCTGAGAAGCTCTCCTCGACCCAAGACCTGGATGGGCACAATGTGCGTACGCGCTTCTCTATAGCGACACCCACGCCCATGCACGTCATCCGCACACACCCTCGAACACCTCGCATCCGCGTATTCATGCACTTCATCCACACACACCCTCAAACACCTCACATCCGCGCATTCATGCACTTCATCTACACGCATAATCACACCCGGGCGACAAACTCACACCAGTCCCTCACGCACACCTACCTGCTGCTTGCCCACCCAACAGACAAACGCACGTGCACACTTGCACGCACACACACACACACACGCGCGCGCGCGCGCCCGCACGCGTGCGTGCATACACTCACACACACGCACATGCAAACACGCCCATCGTGGCCCCTACCCCCTCTATCTACCTGCTGCTGCGCGCCGCCCTTCCTGGCAACCCCCCCTGAACGGCTGCCCGAGGCGCTGCTGGTCCGTCTGAGCGACAGCGGCGGATGCCCCGCGCTTTGCACAGGGGCGCGAGGGCCCCCGCCCTCCGCCCTCCTCCCCTTCGGATCCGGCAAGGTCTCTGTGTGTGGGCCTGCATGGCCGCTCTCCATGTGCGGCTGCTGCAGGTCGGTCTGGCTGTGGTGATGGGAACCTTGCATGCTGCCGGACGCCTGCGTGCGCGCAGAAGGGAGGGATGGGTTGCAGGGCTGGGGCTTCCGGAAAAAGGGTGAGGTGCTCACCGTAACCCTCTGGTGCTGGCCAGGACAATATTCTGCCGCGCTCGCACACGCGCACACGTGCACGCAAGCAGCAGCCAGGGGAGAGAAGGCGTAGTCAGCAGCATGTGCACCTCATGCAGTGGGTTTGCGCTGGCGGCCATATGTTCTCGCATCAAGAGCACAGTGCCTGCTGTGCAGGAGCGGCATCCGGCACCAGCAGGCACACCGACCCATCCGGCGCCAGCAGAGGCACACCGACCCATCCGACGCCAGCAGAGGCACATGGACGGAGCTGCAAGCTCTTGCCGTCACATGTGCAGCAACAAAAAGTCTGTACCAAGCTCTCCCCATACGCAATGCAACAAACACACGCAGCGCTTGTACGCGCGGGTACAGCAGAAGCACAGTTTCACTCACAGCCCAGCCTTGTGCACGCCCAAGGACCACGTGCCAGGTGTACACGCGCATTTCCACGTGTACTTGCAGGCGCTTCCAAATCCCACTCCATCACGTGCGCTTAGGCTGCAGGCCGTGCACGCAGGCACGCATGCTCCTTCCGTTTGCGGAGTCAACACACCTCAGGCCAGCTGGAGACGCCTGTGCAACTTTTCGCGCGCTTGGATTGCACATCATGCTTCCGAGGAGCCCAAAACTGCTGCAGCCAGCAGTGCCAGGCGCACACCACACCGCCAGTTGCTCACCCACGCACACAGACAGAGCCACACAGCCCATGCAGGGCCCAGGCCCACACACACCTCCTCACAGGACCTCACAACACAAAAGGATGCAAGCCCATGCAGCGACACAGCCCCTGCCCTGCCCAGGCCCACACACCTCAGTTACCATGTCCTCAGGGTCTCCCTCCTCCTCGTCTGTGCAGCTGCCCGCACGCTGCAGCGCCTCCAGCTGCCGCGCATCAGACAGCCCATACAGGCTCCCGCCACCCACCACGTTCTGCACCTGCCACTTTGCGCTGCCACCGCTGCCTGCCACCCCCGCGTGGTTGCTGTGCGAGTGCGCAGCTAGCGGCGGCAGCAGCACCGCATGGCTGCGACTGGCGCGCTGCTGCTTGGCTGCAGGTGCGGCGCAGAGGGGCAGCGTCATCGGTGCATGTATGATTTGCGAGTGTGACGCAGCACTGCGTGTTTGTGCACACGCATGTACATGTGCATGCGTGTGTGCATGTGTGTGTAAGTGAGTGTGCGCATGCACGGTTGCTGCTGCTGCTCAATGGCTTCAGTTAAGGGCAACGCAAACGCATGCGTGCACACATGCAGAAAGGCAGAAAGGGTGACGGTTGCCACAAGGCTGAGCAGGCAGGAAGGGTGCTGGTCGCTTCTGAGGGTCGCCATCGCAAGGCATCTATCGCCGTTGAGCTATGCAAATGAGGCAAACAGGGTGCTGGTCGCTACCGGGGTGAGGATACAACGCTGGGACCTCGCCCCAAAATCAGGCGTGCTTGGTGGTGACCCCTTATGATTGTGTGACGCGTCCGTGTTTGTTGGCGTGTTTGAGAGGCAGGTTCAAAAGGACGGGGCTCTCCCCTGATGACCATACAGAGGACAGCACTGCCTCTTGACTGCTGGCAATCCTCCACACCTTCCACTGCCAGTGTGCCTCCACAGGTCAAGGCCGTGCATTTCTCCAGGAGACGTGCCAGTGCACCACCCTCTCCCACCCACTCACTCTCTCAGGCCCCTCCCACCCTATTTCGCCCGCCTTGTCCCACCCAGCCACTTTCACTTCTGCTGCCCCCAGTGCCCCTTCCCCCCTCTTCCAGCCAACACTCCTCCCACCCACCCTCTTCCACCGCCGCTGCCAGCTCCTCATTCTCCGAGGTCAGGCGCGCCACCTCCGTCCGCGCGTCCGCCAGCTGTGCATTCAGGCGCGCCAGATTCTGCTGGGCCTCCTGCACAGTAAGGGTGGGTGAGCACTGCGCCCCTGTCCACACATATGTGTGCGCGAGTGCTGAGTGTGCGAAAGCACGCGTGAGCACAGCCTTGGTGTTGCATGGAGGAGCGGCGTACTATGCTGCTCATCAAGCAACCAAGGTGCACGTGACCAAGGTGCACGTGACCAAAGTGCACATCAAGCAACCAAGGTGCACGTGACTCGCTTGCAGTGTGTGCCGCAACGGGGTGGGCAGGAGGGTGAGGCCGCCATGTGTGTGTGTGTGTTGCGATGTGTGGCGAGATACGTGAGGATGCAGCGCGTGCTGCCATGGACCGGGAGGTAGAGGTCCTCGGGCGTCTAGAAGGAAAGGCGCTGACAAGGATAGTCTGTCTCTGCCGGATTTCTTGTATAGTTGGCGGGTCCATATATCGCTGGCAGACGTATTGCCGGCTGCGGTCTCCTCTAAAGGCCTGTTCACACATGGCCAAGGCCTTTTCAAGACTCGGGCGCGGCCGGATAATAGCAGCCACAGGCGTGCCCCCTCAACAGCCAGGCATGGCCATGAAGCAAGCTCCATGCTGAACCTCTGTGGCAACATCAAGCGCGTGCTTGTAGAGGCACACACACATGTGCACACACACGCATTCACACACACACGCACACACGCGGGCACACACAGACACACGCGCATTCACACATGCACATACACACCCGCGCACACACACATGCCCAGCACACGCACCCACCCACCCACACAAATTCCCAGCACATGCGCCCTGTCTGAGCATGTTCGCTCCCTGACGGCTGCTTGTGCCTGCACACTGGTACTCCAGTCCTCTCCTGTTCAAGCGCGCGCGTGCAAGCATGCCCTCATATACAAGCCCCCTGGAAGTCTTTAATCCAAGCACATGCAAATGCCAATGCCCACACACGCACGCGCGCACCCCTCACCCACCTGTGCCCGCTCTGTGGCCGCCTCTTCCAGCCGCAGCAGCGCACCCTCCAGCTGTGCCGAGCGTGCCTGTGAGCCCGTATGCGTGTGATACATACTTTATTTTGTGCTCTTCTGTGCATGAACGTGAGCGTGTCTGCACGTTCGTGTCTGCGCATGTTCTTGTTTGTGCATGCTCTTGTTTACGTGCGCGTGCAGGTGTGTGACTGTGTGAGCCTGTGTGCATGTTCGCTCATAATGGACACAACACGTGCATCACGACGCATGCACACACAGAATCCACACATGCACTAACCTGCAGCTCCGATCGCTGCCGCCGTTCAGCCTCTAGCGCCCGCGCGTCCGCCTCCATCTGCGCCTGAGCAGCCGAAAGCGCACTCTGCAACACAGGGGCACGCGCATGCGGAGGGTCAGACGCAAAAAGGATTGTGATTGAGCCGTTGGTGTCGGCTATGCGTGCCTGAGACGCCAGCTTGGCCACCATGCACCTCCTTGCTGGATCCACAGCTTGACCACACGGCTTGCGCACATGGCACCCGCACGGAATGCACACAGCGCTTACCAACACTCACACCAACACACGCGCCACAGACCTGCAGGGTGCCCAGCCGCGTCTCCAACTTGGCAACCTCTGAGAGGATGGCGGGCGGCCACAGCGAGCGGTTGGCGCATGCCGCGGCCAGGCGCGACTCCACCTCCGCGCCCACCTGGCGCTCCGCGTCGTGCATGCGTGCCTCAGCAACCTGTTGCAGGCACATGGTGTGCACATGTGGGTGCAAACACACACACATACAAACATGTGTCTGGGCCTGTGTATGTGTGTGCATGTTCTTCCCATGCATGGCTGTGTGATGGTGGGTGTATTGCTGCACTGCTTGCACGTGTGTAAGTAGGTTTGTGCTGTGCAGGCACGCGCTTCCGCACGTGTGTGTGCACAGGCAATTGAAATTGTGCGAGCCCACGCGTGCAGACTGTGATGCTGAAATTGGTGCACACAAGGTTTTTAAGGATCAGGCAGCATCATCAAGGTAACAACAGAACACATGGAGAGGCCAGCAAAAGGAAGCTCTGATCGTATGCAGAACTGTTTACTTTGGAAAGCATGCAGGCAAAAAATTGCATATGAGATCAAACACACACATGAGCCGCCGTCTCCGCAGCGTCTACACGCTCAAGTGTTGCCCTCAGCCGCCCTTCCAGCTGCGTCACCAGCTGGCCTGTCACCAGCAACTCGTCCTCCACGCGCGCACGCCCGGCCTGCAGCTCGTGTGCAAGCTGCACACAAAAACACACGCAGCCGGCAGCACGTGCGCGTGTGCGTTGTGCGTGTGCATGTGTGTGCTGTTTTCGTGCATATCGTTGTGTGTGTGAGAATGTGTGTGTGTGTGTGTGTGTGCATATGTGTGCATGCGTGTGTGCGTGTGTGTGCATGCAAGCGCCTGCATTTGTGGAGGACATGCAAGCGCTGGTGCATTGCGCATCTGCGGTGAGAAAGTGCACGCGCACTGCACCCGCCTGGTTCGCCTTTGCATATACCGTTTCAAGTGCTTGCAGTTTTACTCTGGTCAAGGTGGAGTGCTCAATGTTGCCCGTCTGGTGGTGTTGCCATTCAGATTCTGTGTGCATCAGCAAGCTCTGGCTTGCAACATAGGTCCCAATGGAAGCCAGACTTGCTGAGTCTCTGATTATTCTTCTGTTCGGAAAACTGGGCACCTGTGCCACTCCTGCTGTGCCTCTGCACTTTGCCTCTGCCTCAACGATCTCCGCCCGCCCCACCAACTGCTTCATGCCAGCTGCTTGCCCCAGCATCACCCCCAGCCGCACCTGTTTGTAGTACTCAACGCCGCCCTTCTCTGACTTCATCTCATTCAGCCGCTCCCTCAACGCAAATACCTGGTGCATGGGCACAGCAGGGCGCGCGGGCTGATGGGAACACGGCAGGGGAGTGGGCACATGGCCCAGACATGAGCGCTGGTGACAAGTGAGCATTAGTTTGTGCACAATGGAGCTGTGCTCTGTAAGCATGCGCTCTGAAAGTGCCAGCAAATGTGCAATAGAGGGTTGTTTTGGCTCGTGTGCGCAGTTGCTGTGGCTGGGAAGTGAGTCTCCGTGTATCCTTCAGGGTGGTGGGAAGGAGCAAGGGTCTCTGTGTCCTTCAGGTTTGTGGACAGGAGTTGTGTGTCCTTCAGGGTGGTGGGAAGGAGCAAACGCGCGGCATAAAATGCAAGCATGCACCACTTGCGGCGTGCCTAAGCCATCCATTCCATGTGTGTCACAGCACAGGACAAAGCACGCAGACCCCACAAAGGCAGAAAGATTATGTACAGCGGCGCAGAACAATTGAACGAAGGGAATCTACTGAAAGGTTTGGCAGAAGGCACAAATGCTTTGCAGCCACAAGTGAGCGAGCAGAGGGTTGCAGGCCTACAAAGAAAGTGAGGTTTGCACCCATGAGAAAAAACAGAGGGTGTCAGGCACCAACACAAAGCGGAAGGATGCTGAAAGGAAGAAAAATGATTTAAAGGCAAGGCCACAGGTAGGAAGCAAAGGTTATCCTAGCCCACGCGGGGGGATGCCTGCCACAGCGAACCCACAGGGTGAGAGAAAACATGCACCCACAAGCACACCTTCTCCCTCCACCCAGATGCTTCTGCAAGACCTATGATGCAGCTACATTCCTGTGCCACTCCTACATCTGCCTACCTGCACAACATAATTTTGCAGTGAATGCAGCGCTCATGTGGGATAAGTCATGCCCATACATGTGCCCATCATGCGCAGGCAGCTGTCATGCAAGCGTAGAGCCGGGGCCCACTCATGCCCCCCAGATGGTCTTGCTGTCTGTTGAGCGCGAAGTGCACACTGTGCCCATACTGCTTGCATTGCGCTCACGCACACGAGAGAATTGGAACGTGTACATATGCTCCCAAGCATGCAAGCGCACAGTCCCTGCCGCCCACTTGCGCCACCCACTTGCCTCCAGCCCACGCAAGCACACACATGCAACGCTTCAACGCACAAATGCTCCTGTGACATATACACACGGGGCCTCTCTCGCCCACCTGCGCCGCAAGCTGGTCCCGTTCTGCTGTCACGTCATCCATCACCCGCAGCTCAGCCATGGCCTGCGCCTCTCGCGCTTCAGCTGCCTGCATGTGCACCACGTGCAGCAGGGCAACCGTGCCGTGAAACATTTGCGCCCATCCACTGCAACAAGCTCCATTTGCTCCTGCGCTTCGGCAGTCTGTGAGCCAAAAGCAAGGGGCGAGGTGGCAACAGTACATCCAGGCGGAGCGGTGCGTGTTTGCTACACACAAATGATGCAGCATCTGCAACACAGACAAACACATTTGCTACCCAGAGGTCTGCTGACAGAATATTGGCGGGGGCAAGGCCCATCAGAGACGCGCGGTGGCTAGTGTGAGCAATGTGAGGGTGACAAAAGCACCAGATATCCGCGGTGGCGATCGTGGGAGACAAGCACAGGGGATCTGCACAAAAGGCATCCGCGGTGGCAAACGTGAGCAAGGTGCAGAGGTGACACGAGCACAAGGGATCCGCACAAAAAGCATCCGCGGTGGTAAACGTGAGCAAGGTGCAGAGGCGACATGAGCACAAGGGATCTGCACCAAAGGCATCCGCAGTGGCAAACGTGAGCAAGGTGCAGAGGTGACACGAGCACAAGGGATCTGCACAAAAGGCATCCGCGGTGGCAAACGTGAGCAAGGTGCAAAGGTGACACGAGCACCAGGGGTACGCGCGGCGAGGAGGGTGGTCACTGTGCAGGCCGACAAAGACACACTGTGCAATCCATGCCGATGCATTGCACATTGCCCACAGCATGTAAGCACTGTGTAGGCATTCCATAGTTGGACCCCACAGGCCCTCCCGTGACTCTTGCACCACGCTCTGCCCCGGGACATGCCCCCCCCCACCCTCCTCCCTCTTGTCAACTTGCCAAAGCTGCCAGGGAGGATGTGATGTTGGAGGGCCCTTGCAGCTGTTCACACATCCACCTCCTCGCGTGCTCGTCCAGCGTGCAGGCACATCTTGCTCTTTGTGAGAGCATTGCTTGGGCCATCCTTGACACATCACTCACATCACTATCGCATCACTCACATCACCATCACTATCAGAACCAACACGATTAGCAGCAGCCGATGCAGCAGCTGCAGCAGCAGCGTCCATGCTCGCTCACCTGCATCCTCCCCTCTGCGCCGGCCACCGCCGCTTTGGCTGCTGCGAGCTCCCGCTGCGCTGTGCGTGCCTCGGCCTCCCAGCTGCGTACCTACAGCATCAGGGGAAGGCAGGCAAGGAAGGTGCAAGCGTGCGGGTAGCCATTTGTGTGTGCATGTGTGTGTTTATGCGCGTGCATGTGAGCAATACCAGCCAGATGCAGGAGGCGCCAGCTGCGTGGGTACCACTGTGTTGTGTGCAAACCCCTAGACTCTGCCATCCCTGCCTATGTTATGAGAGGCAGCCACGCAAGGTGCCTATGTTGTGAGAGGCAGCCACACAAGGAGCATGCGCCAACATTTCCCTAGAGGTGAAAGGACCTTGAACACCACAGGCTGTGCGCCCACACACACAACAAGCACACATACTTGCACACATACATGGAGACAGATGCACACACAACACGCACCCATACATGCAAACACACGTGCACACGCACATAGACACACGCACACGCACATTGACACATGCTCACACAACATGCACAAATATGCACAAATACGCACACACACACACACAAGTACCCAAATATGCACACGTGCGCATGTAGACACACACACACGCGCACACGTACACACACATGCACAAGGGCACACACACAGCGTTCAGGCAAACACACTTCACGCACATACACACACATGCACAAGCGCAAACACACACCACGCACATACACACACATGCACAAGCGCAAACACACAGCGCTTAGGCAAACACACACTACGCACACCTGCTTCTCGAGTCTGCTAATGTCCTCTTGGTGGGACTGGGATGAGTTTGATGCTGCCCCTCCGCTGCTGCCGCCAGTGCCTTGACCCTCCACGCCCGCAAGCTTGGCTTGCAAGGCCTTCAATTCAGCCTACAAAGTGAGCCAACAGCTTTGAGTGTGTTTGTATGTGTGTGTGTGTGTGTGTGTCTGTGTTTGTGTGTGTTTGTGGGTGGGAGTGTTTGTGTTTGTGTGTGTGTTTGTGTGTCTGTGTGTGTGTTAATGTGTGTGTGTATGTTTGTGTATGTGTGTTTGTGAGTTTTGGCTGTGTTTGTGTGTTTGAGTATTTGTTTGTGTGTGTGTGCGTTTGTGTTTGTGTGTGTGTTTGTGTGTGTCTGTGTTTGTGTGTGTATGTGTGTATAGTGTGCGTGTGTGTTTGTGTGTCTGTGTTTGTGTGTGTGTATGTGTGTGTATGTGTGTGTTTATTTGTGTGTAAGTGTGTGTGTGTGTTTTTGTGTTTGTTTGTGTATGTGTGCGTGTGTGTGTTTGTGTGTCTGCAAGTTTTGGCTGTGTTTGTGTGTTTTTGTGTTTGTTTGTGTGTGTGCGTGTGTGTGTTTGTCTGTGTGTGTGTTTGTGTGTGTGTGTGTTGTGTGTTTTTGGTGGGAGTGTTTGTGTGTGTGTTTTGTTTGTTTGTCTGTGTGTGTGTTTATTTGTTTGTGTGTGTGTGTGAATTTTTGTATTCATGTTTGTGT
>LFCJ01003313.1_pt1 | contig 11790 bp, 8 predicted proteins | sample 643141 | NCBI WGS metagenome assembly LFCJ01 (sample SAMN03766243, study PRJNA286221) | soda lake metagenome | biome: soda lake; feature: Kulunda steppe; material: water; isolation source: sample B1-Br-g2 brine of Lake Bitter-1 | place: Russia: Kulunda steppe | collected 2010-07 | reverse complement strand
GAGTCCCCGTGGGAGACCAACGGATATATCAACACCTGGTTGGACCGAGTATACAATGGCTGACGCGACGGACGTCGACCGGCGCGAGCAGTTCAGAGCGCTCGTTCGCGTCGCGCGATACCGTCCCAGGCTCGTGGTCGCGATCATCCTCGGTGGTGTCGTCGCGGCGTTGTTAGAAGGCGTCGGACTGGGCTTTATCATGCCCATCGTAGAGATCGTTCAGTCCTCGGGCGATCCGGCTGCGGAGGCCGATGGAGTGATGGAGCTGTTCGTGATGGCCTACGACTTCCTCGGCATTCCGTTGACGCTCGGGTTCGTGGTAACTGGAGTGAGTGTGGTTCTGGCCGTCCGGTGGACGACGACGTTTGTCGTCCGCTGGATGCGGGAGGCCCTGGTGATCGACTATACGCGTGAGATTCAGAAGCAGGCGTTCGACAACGCACTCGACGCGCGGATCGAATACTTCGATCGGGAGGGATCCGACGACATCCTGAACGCGATCGTGACCCAGGCGGAGTACGCCGGACGGACGATCAAGTACGTCGTGCAGTTGCTGGAGCAGTCGCTGCTGGCTCTCATGTACTTGCTCGTTGCACTCGTTCTCGCCCCGTTTCTCACGCTGTTCGCGCTCGTATTCCTCGGCGGGTTTTCGGTGTTCTTTCGACGCGTCCTCGAGCCGGGATACGAACTCGGGGATCAGGTCGCGGAGGCAAACGAGCGGCTGCAGGAAGCCGCGCAGGCCGGAACGCAGGGGATCCGCGACACCAAACTGTTCGGGTTGAAATCGGAGCTCTACGAGGATTTCCTCGATTCGGTGAACAACTTCGCCCGATCGAGCATCAAACTTCGGCGGAACGAAGAAGGAATCAACAGCTTCTACAACCTGCTGACCGCCGTCTCGGTGTTCCTGTTGATCTATCTCGCGATCACCTTCGCAGAGATGTCACTTGGCGCGCTCGGTGTGTTCCTCTTCGCAATGTTCCGCCTCGGACCGAAGGCCAGCCAGGTGAATAAGTTGCTCTACAGGGTGGAGAATAACCTTCCACATCTAGTGCGAACACAGCGATTCATTGATGAGCTTGAGGCAAACCGGGAACCCGAGATAGCGAGTGAACCCGTGCCCGACGAGATCAAGCACATCGAGGTCGACGATCTCCACTTCTCCTACCGGGGCCAGGACGAGGAGGCGCTCTCGGGAATTTCGCTCGAATTCGAGAAAGGAGAGTTCATCGGCTTCGTCGGCCAGTCGGGTGCCGGGAAATCGACGATCGTCTCGCTGCTCGCGCGGATGTACGAACCGGACTCGGGAGAGATCCGGGCGAACGGTCGATCGATACACGAGATGGATGTCGACGAGTGGCGCTCGAAGATTGCCGTGGTGCGGCAGGATCCGTTCATCTTCAACGACACGCTGCGGTACAATTTGACCATCGGAAATCGAGATGTGAGCGAGGCGGAGGTGGATCGCGTGTGTGCGATCGCGAAGGTCGACGAGTTCCTCGCGGAGTTGCCCGACGGCTACGAGACGCAACTCGGTGACGATGGGGTGCGACTGTCGGGCGGGCAAAAGCAGCGGGTGGCGCTGGCTCGAGCGCTGTTGAAAGAGGCCGAGGTGCTGGTGCTTGACGAGGCGACGAGCGATCTGGACTCAAGTCTGGAACAGCAGGTCCAGATGTCCATCGAGAGCATGGACCGGGAGTACGCAATGGTGGGGATTGCACACCGTCTATCAACGGTAAAGAACGCCGACCGGATCCATACTGTGAAAGCGGGGAAAATTGTCGAAAGTGGAAAACACAATGACCTACTTAACAATGATGGGAGCTATGCTGAATTATACTCGATCCAACAAAAATAACTAGAGTGTACAATAACTAATATGATTGAGCTAAAGTGGTATAAACGTCTTGCTGGGAACCTCATCACTATTCCGCGGCATATGAAATATCGTCTTAAGTACGGGCGGATTGAACCCAAGTCGTCAGAATTAGTTTACATAAACCCAAATGAAGTGGACTACTTCATGACAACACCATTTAAAGTACTACTAAACCCCTATGGATATTATGTAAATGGCGGTGATTGGGACATCAGGTATAGAAATTTAGATAAGATATTTCTCAGAGATTTTGAAAATAAGCCAGCCAAGCCAGGTGCAATGAAGATAGATAAATATGATTTCTACATATCATTTAAGAGCCATTTCGACCATGGAGTAAGTTGGGAGAATACGATCCTTTGGGAAAGATTGAATAATACAATAAATTCATCAAAGAGGTCAAGGTATAAATCTAAAAGTTCAATTATAAATAGATTAAATGAAATAGATGAGCTATATGAAGATATGTTAAATAGAGGATATTTGTCTCAAAGTGAATTAAATAAAGATGGTAATAAGGTCTTCAGTCAGTGGGAGTTTATGCCAGAGTATAATGAGGTTATAGTGGATGTAGGAAGGGATGGAGAATTTATCCTTGATGATGGTCGACACCGATTCCTTTTGGCCAAATTAATCGGGTTTGATCAGATTCCTGTAAGAGTATTTGTTAGGCACCCTGAATGGCAGAAATCTAATATACAGACAAGAACCCAATACAAAAATAATAGATATAATGGCAGCTGAAACACTATCTTGACGTGAGCAATTCGCGGCTCGGGTTAACAGTCAATTCAGAGAACCACTGGGGGAAATTATAGCTTTAAACAATCCTATGACAGATCTACTATCATTCGGTTAATGTATCTATCATCGCTACAAACCCATGCTCAACCTGCCTATTGAGTTTCTCCCTTGATACGAGTTCCTGCTGATGAACGTTGTGAATGCGGTCGGGAATACGATTAATCTCGTCGAGTGAAACGACGAACTCATTATCAACAAGATCATTGAATCCCCGCACTTTTGGTTGATATGCGACGCTAAGATACGGTGTACCTGCATTGTACGAAAGGATCGAGCTGTGCATCGGGACACATACTGCTCGATCAAATCGTTCGATCAGCGCGATGTGCTCTTGTGGAGTCAAATTATTCTTCCGAAAGAGAGGAATACAGTTCGGTCCAGCGGCTTCTGCTAACTCGTGTGCGAACGATTGGTCAGTCCGAGTTTGACCGACACAGACGGAATACGTTTCGGTCAACCTCGACAGTGTACTGACGAGGGATTCTTCTCGATCGCGGAGGGAGTCCTTGACGAAAAATGCGAGAGTTGGCCGATCCATCGAGTCAAGCTTTGTATAGGCCTCGATAATTCGTTCAGAACGCTTCGCTTCAAGACGAAGTGCAGGGTCCGGACAGAGATCAACCTCCTCGGTAGTATATCTCTTCGTCTCTTCAAGAGAAAATCGGTCTCTTACCGATACACCCGAAGCAGTTCGGATAACTGAACGGAACATGAGACGCGCCGCTTTGCTCGTAAGTTCGTCTACACCGAGCGAGAACAGGTAATAGTCTACGTTGAGAAGATTGCACAATCGAGTAAGTAGATACATATTTGATAAATGATTATATCCTGGAGAAAAGAGTCGCCGATCAAAGATTAGCCCACCGCCGCCGATGATCACGGCATCCGATGTCCGAAGACGCTGCACAATTCTTGTATCCAGATAGTTTGACGGCGAATGGAACAACTTGACATCGGTTGTCGATAACACATTCTCTAAGTACGCTGGATCTTTTGAGGAGCTGTGAATCTCACCAATCGTTGATTCTTGGTGGAGTCTTTCAATCATCGCGTCCAGAATCGCGACATCACCCTTGTTGTGACCCGAATGTGAACCAAAGATGGTAATCCGATTATCGGCCATTAGACCATTGGAAAGAAGACGAGAACCCTAATGGTTTCGTTTAGAGACCGTGGTCCGGAAGGAGATCTTTGGGGGAATATAACATCTCAGGTGTACGCTGCTATATTATCAATAGAAATAATACAGAAACAAAGAATTTTAAACTTAATAAATATCCTATTTCTCGGGACCCAGCTTCCCAGCGCCTCACCACGTATAGGCGAATGGAAGCGCTCACTCGAACACTTTTTGTAACATTTTACCTACGACAATGCCGTAGGAACAGTCACTCTATCGATGTAAATCGACATTCTTTTTTGCCTGTCTAATTAAGAAAGTAACTGATGGTGCCGTATACTGAAGATACCGACGCCTCTCCCTCCATTGCGCTGTTTTTACCCACACTTACCCCAGGTGGGATTGAGAGATGTATGCTCAACCTGGCCGAGGGATTTATAGATCGGGACGTTCGTGTTGACCTGGTTGTTGCAGATCGTCGAGGCGAATTCGAGACCAAAGTGCCTTCGGAAGTGAACATTGTTGATCTCGAAGTGAACCGCGTACTTAAGAGCATTTTCCCTCTCGCTCGCTATCTCAGGAAACGACAACCGGACGTGCTTCTCTCTGGGCACACCCATGCAAACATTGCTGCCGTCTGGAGTGGGAAACTAGCAAGAACGGATGCGACAGTTGTGGTCGGTGTTCACAATCCGCATTCACGTAGTTACAGCTCTTCTTCCAATTTAAAATCAAAATTGATTTCAAAAACAATACCATTGGTATACCGACTTGCTGATAAAATTATCACCGTTTCAGAAGGAGTAGCGAAAGATATTTTTGAATTTGCTCCAGTTCTAGAAAAAGGGAATGTTTCTGTTATTTATAACCCTGTGGTTAGCGAGAACCTCCTAAATATGGCTAATGAACAGATATCACATCCATGGTTTGAAGACGATGAAATTGAAGTAATTATCGGAGTTGGTCGATTATCACCAGAAAAAGATTTTATAACTCTGCTCAAATCGTTTAAAATAGTTGCCAATGAAAGGCCGGAAGTAAGACTCATAATTGCGGGAGATGGTTCCGAAAGAGATTTTTTACAGAACTTAGTTAGTGAATTAGGGATTGAGAATCTAGTTGAATTTGCAGGATATCTTGAAAATCCATACGCGTATATGCATAATTCTGATTTGTTTGTTCTCTCTTCGAAATGGGAAGGGTTCGGGATCGTTTTGGTCGAGGCGATGGCTGTCGGCACGCCTGTCGTTTCAACGGATTGTCCAACTGGTCCCTCTGAAATTCTTAGAGACGGTGAATTCGGAGAGCTTGTGTCGGTTGGAGAGTATGAAGCAATGGCCGTTGCTATTATCGAAACACTTGAAAACGATTCTGCCCCAGAGAAACTCAAAGAACGAGCGAATGACTTCAGCACCTCGGTAATAACCAGCGAATATATGGATGAATTGGATTTAGACACGGTAGCTGAATAATGCTAACCAAAGGTTCGTATCTGCGTACAAGTCTGCGTATCTGTTTACTTGCATCTCTTCTGACTGCACTGGTCACAGGGCCAAATCTGCAAGTAGGTCCGCTTGGTTTGGGTTTGTTTGATTTCGTTTTTGTCATAACCATATTATTATTCACATCAGTATTTATTAATGGGGATTTGACCAAATTTCCAGTAGCCAGAAACTTTTCACTGTGGTTTGCAGCTGTGCTCTATTTTGGCCTGGCATTTTTCTTACCTATTGCTGGTTATGTTATCTATAATTATCCAGTGGGATACATTGTGGGAGATCTACGATGGCTCCAAATTTCATCCATTGGTTTTATTATGATTGTATTTTACAATAAACATCACATAGATTTAATAAGAGAGTTTAAAATTATAATTAAAATTACTATATTATTTAATCTAATCTTCTTTCTATTGCAATATTTACACTGGTCAGGGCTTGCAGATACATCAAATCTCCTCGAAATGTGGTATTTCAACCGGGGAAGAATGGGCGACTACGGACATCATATCGGAAGATTTTCACGTGGCCATAGTCAATCGTCAACGCTCGGATTTTCTTCGGTGATCGCGATTGCAGTTTTCAGTTATACATTTATCGAGAAGCGGCAAAATGGATTCTTCTTAGTACTCGCTGCTTTTTTGCTGCTTGCATCCGGGCATAGAACATCTATGATTGCTGTGGTAGGCATTGTATCACTATACTGTGCCCGCTTTGTTATCTCCCAGAATCTTCGGTTTTACTCTCCCACCCGTGTACTGAGTACCATAATTATCTTCTCTACTATTTTACCGGTCCTTTACCACTTTAACATCGGTAGAATCAGAACTTCGGACCGGTACAGGGAACTGCTTGACATACTTACTGGTGCAGGTGTCGCAGAAATCAGCGGTCGTGCTGATCGGTGGGGCCCTGCAATTGATCGCGCTTCCGAATATCCACTTGGAACGCTCGCTAACCCAGCCTGGGTGCTGGATGTTCCAACGATCGACTCGTACTACGTGCTGGCTTATGCACAGGGTGGTCTGCTACTGTTGATCAGCTATCTACTCCTTCTGACTATCATGGGTGTCTATTCGTTACGATTGCTTTCCAGTGACAGCAGAGCTCTTATTCCAATTTTCTTTATAATAATCATCGGCACTCAATCCCTCATGCAGAACTTCATGACGTCAATCTCTGCGAAGTTAATACTTGTATTGACATTTATATTTATCTTGCAGCTACTCTTGGATAATATGGGGACATCGGTCTCAGATGTCTAATCTCGATCCAGCATGTCCAGATATAACGCTTCGTATTTTTTGGCCATCGACTCCAGAGAGTAGTTCTGGGAGACGAATTCACGCCCGCGCTCTCCACTACCCTTATCGGCCTGCAATACAGCATCAATCGCCGCTTCCAGATCAGACGCAGACTCTACGTCGTGAAATCGCGCGATCGACTCCGGATACTGAGACCGGAAGGACGGGATGTTCGAGAGTACGCAGGGGGTTCCCGCTGCCATCGCCTGCAAAGCTGCAGCGGAAAAACCTTCCCACCGGGAGGGCATCGCGTAGCAATCAATCTCGTGTAGCATCTTGTAGACCTGCTCCCGCTCGAGGTAGCCGAGAAAATGAACTTGCTTTTCGATCCCGAGCCGTCTGGAGAGTCCCTCCAGCCGATTGCGACGTGGACCGGAACCCGCGATGACGAGTGCTACGTCCTCCGAGCGTTTGTCGTTTAGCCGGGCGATCGCGCGGATGAGCGTTTCGTGATTCTTTTGCTCGGTGAGCATCCCTGCTGTCCCAACGATATCTGCATCCTGGTTGATGTCAGCAATAGTGTGGATGCTCCACGTACGGGATTTTTCGGCCTGGATCTCTTCGGTATCTACCCCGTTATTGATCACTTCGAATTTGGAATCCGGGATTATTCGTTCGAACCCGTGGTACGAGTCCGCGACCGACTGTGACACACAGACAATTCTGTCGGCCAAAAGCCCGGTAACAGTGCGAGCACCTCTAATAGTATGAGAAAAATGCTTGTGGTTGTTACCCTCTCGTGCAAGAATGGGTTTCTTTTGTGATTTCGCTATCACTGTCCCTAGTAACCCAGCAAACGTGTGGATCGCCGTGATTACATCGAACTCACGAATTGTCTCTCTCAGCCACTGAATCCGGGACCACGACCGGCGTGATCCATCCACGGATGGGTATACCACGGGTACCGCTTCGGGAAATCCAGATGGTTCTTCGAGAGAGATAACGGCAGATTTCACATCGGTGTGTTTGTTGAGTGATTTAGTTATATCCGCGGCAACAGTACCATGCCCTAATTGATTAACAAGGTGTCCGACCTGATAGCGTGGCTCTTCACTTTCCATTGTAGTTATGTTCGGTTGGAGATCGACGTGTAGCACTATTACGCTTCGTTTTGTCTCCAGAATCCTTCCCGATTTAATTCTGTCTGCTGATTGCGCCGGTTGGAAGTACTGATCTTCTCTCGATCGAACCACTCACGAAGTACTATAACATATATACGGCGGTAGTCGCAACGTCGTAGTAATGGCTGATACTGTCGTTCTGGGACTTGATGGTGCTACCTGGGACATTCTCGACCCGCTCTTGAAAGGCGGAAAACTCCCCGAGCTGAATTCACTAATTAGCGGTGGACAGTCGGGAACACTCGAAAGCACATTCCCACCAATCACTGCACCAGCGTGGCTCTCAATGGCAACCGGGCAGAATCCAGGAAAAACCGGTGTCTTCTATTTTCTCAACCGCGACGATCCTCACTCATTCGAGTTCAAACCATTGGGGTCTGACAAGTTCCAAAACCGGAGTTTTTGGGATATCCTTGCCGCGCACGATCAATCCGTCGGCATCTTCAACTACCCGATGCTTTATCCTCCCTACGAGATCGACGGCTTCATGATCAGTGGACTGGGCTCGGATGCGGACGACACGATTACCTACCCCAAATCGCTCGGCGAGGAACTCGACGACGTGACCGATGGATACCAGGTGAAGGTCCCCTACGCCGATCCGAAATACCAGGATCGACCTGAGAAACTGGAATCCGATCTACTGGACATCATCGACAAGCGCGAAGCGGCGATGGAATATTTGCTCACCGAAAAAGACCCGGATCACTTCTTTGGAATCATTAGCGCGACTGACTGGGCGCAACACTATTTCTGGCGATTCCACGACGAAGATCACGTACTGTACGATTCCGATGCTGGTCACGAGGATGCGCTGAAACGGATTTGGATGCGTGTCGACGAGGTTGTCGGAACGGTCGCAAATCTGGCTGAAGAGGACGACGCCAACTTGCTGGTCGTCTCGGATCACGGCTTTGGTCCAGTCAACAAAACGTTCCACTCGAACGAGTGGCTCAAACAACAGGGATACCTACATCACGAAGAGCAATCCGTCACGGATCTGATGCGAACGAAGTACTTCCCGTATCTTCGTCGAATCGGTGAATCTGTTGTCAGCATCGTTCCCCAGTTGAACGATGTCGCAAAGTCGGTGGGCAAGTCCATTCGCAAACCGCCGGGTGAGGGAATCGATTTTGAACGAAGCGTTGCCTTCGCCCCAAGGCAGAATCTCACCAGTGGGATGATCTACCTCCTCTCGGATGATCCCGAAGATAAAGAAAACCTGATACACAACCTCGAATCACTTGTTGATCGACCGAATGGTCCAGATACGATTAATATCTACGAACCGAACGATATCTATCACGGTGAAAATACGGATCTCGCACCGGATCTTATGCTCGAAGTCGACAACTTCAAATGCGCTGTCGATCCGCGTCCGTCGACGGAACCGCAGCTCTTTTCTGGCAACCCTCCATCGCAATCTAGAAACGGTGGACATAACCAAGAGGGTATCATCATCGCTACGGGATCAGATCTGGGTGGTGTAGAAGATTTTGAGGCTTGCATCTACGATATCGCACCGACCCTGCTTAATCTCCATGGCGTGCCAATACCCGAAGAAGTTGATGGGAATATTTTATCAGAACTATTTGATGGTAATAGGGAAACAGCTATTGAGAGAGAACCCATGAAAAATCTCGTCGACAAACATCTGGCTGAGGATCGGACCGACGATGAAGCAGTACAGCAACGACTAGAAGATCTAGGATATATATGAGCACTGTCTTAAATATCAACGGGCGAGTAAAGCGTTCTACAAGAACTGGCCCCACCGCTTGGTTCAAGTTGAATGTAACTAGGCAAATGAGAATTGGAACGAAGCCAAGCTTTTTGACAAACCCGTAAATAGGCTAACCAAAAATTAACTGTGGGTCCTCAATTAATGATACCTGGAGCAAAGTTTGAATTGTTTGCAAGGCGATCAAGTCGTTTCACGAGTGCGTATGATGATATATGTTTGAAATTTCAGAGTGGGAAATCTTCTCTAAAATATTTGGCTGGAATTCAAGGTGTGGAATAAAATATGAGTCGATACAGAAGATCGTCTGGAGAACCATATATGATCTCTGATCCTATGACAGTTGAGTTCGTCGGACTCCCCGGCGTCGGCAAGTCAACCCTCTCACGCCGAACCGCCGCGACACTCGAGGGCGAACACTCGCGAGTCACGGAGCCGATCCGCCGCATCGACGACCGATCCGGCTCTCATCGGGTCCTCTCTAAAGCCCGCTTCATCGCCGAACATGCCTTCCGTCGGCCGCGAACCGCCCTCTCGTTGACACGGATCCTGTCTTCGACCAATCAAGCTTCAGCCGTCGACCGCATCCGGGTAGGATTCAATCTCCAGTACGTCGCTGGGGTCATGGCCCGCACCCGATCGACTCCCGGGGTAGCCCTCCTCGATCAGGGTCCGTATCAGGGCGTCTGGTCGGTCGGCCTCCGCTCGTCGACCGAGTGGGATCTCCTCCTCGATCGCTTCGACCTGTTCCTCTCGCGGACCGCTCCCGACCTCGTCGTCTTCGTCGAGGCCGACACGGACACGATCGTGGAACGGCTCCGCTCGCGAGAGGGCGGTGATACCCGCTTTGCCCCAGACACGCCAGTGTTCGACCGCGGTACCGACGGCTACGACCGACTGAAACACCGGATCCTCTCGGCGGATTTACCGGAGTCGATCATCGTCAAAAACGAGACACGAACCGACCTCGACGCAGCCGTGAATCAAGTCGCGGACGCCGTCGATTCTCTTCGGGATTAACCCCCGCAGAGCCCGTCGAGCACAGCCGTCGTCCGCTCGACCGTATCCCGCCAGCAACGACTCACGATGCCCTCTGGCCCGCCGCTTGTGACCTCTGGCTTTCGTCCGATCCTAGCCGTGATCGCCGTCGCGGTTGCCCGCGTGTTCGTCACGTCGACGACCGCGTCACACTCACCGAGCACCGACGACACCTGCTCCAACTCGCTCACCACAACCCGCGTCCCGCTCGCGCTCGCCTCGAGCACCGTCCGCGGCAAGCCCTCCGCTCGGCTCGGCAACACCAGAACGTCCCCGCTCCGGTACACCTTCGGCATCTCGTCGTAGGGCACGTGTCCGAGAAACGTCACCGACTCGCTGATCGCCAACTTCGCGACCTGCGTCTCCAACTCCTCACGCAACGGCCCATCGCCACACAGATACAGCTCGGCGTCGGGGCGTTCCGACAGTAGCTCCGCGAACGCCTCGAGCACCAGCCACGGCCGCTTTCCCTCGACCAGCCGCCCGACGAACAACACCACTGGCCCGTCTGCATCCACCAGCTCGCTCTCGGGACCCTCGGGCGTGAACCGCTCGGTGTCGATCCCGTTCGCCACGACCTCAATCGGACTCGAGACGCCGTACTCCTGCACCCGCTCCTTATCCGTCTCAGTGTAGCAAAACACCACGTCAGCGCGATTGAACGTCCACCGACCCACAGTGCGCAGATACAGGTCGAACACCCACTCGGGGGCGTTCTGCGAGTACAGTCCGTGGTTCGTGATCGCGAGCGGAACGTCGCCGAGGACGCGCTCGAGTGCCGCCAGATTCGTCGAGAAGTACAGGTGCGAGTGCGCGTGGATCACGTCGAAGTCCTCGGCCGACCGCAGATACCGCGCCACGCCGGGGCTGATGTCGTTGCCAAGCAGGGTCACCGCGGGATCGTACCGCACGACCGTATACCCCGCCCGCTCCTCGAGGCGGGGCAACGAGTCGTCGTAGCGAACCGTCAGCACCGTCACGTCGTGGCCCATCGCGGCCTGATCCCGACTCATGGCGTGGACGTGATAGGGACCGCCGCCGTTCACGTCGGGATAGCACTTCTGCGCGACCCGGAGGATTCGCATTACTCGTGGATTCCCGAGGTGTGTGAAATCTCGTTCGATTCTCGATCAGGCGCTCCGGACCATCGCCCAGAGGTCCTCGAGTACCTTCCAGACCTGCCGGAGGATGTCGACTGTGAGGCCCAACAGCCTGCCCTCGAGCCCGATCTGTTTCGTTCCGAACCGCTGTTGCCGACGGAAAACGCTGGTGAACGGGTGGAAT
>LFCJ01003312.1_pt1 | contig 11791 bp, 19 predicted proteins | sample 643141 | NCBI WGS metagenome assembly LFCJ01 (sample SAMN03766243, study PRJNA286221) | soda lake metagenome | biome: soda lake; feature: Kulunda steppe; material: water; isolation source: sample B1-Br-g2 brine of Lake Bitter-1 | place: Russia: Kulunda steppe | collected 2010-07 | reverse complement strand
TGTGTGTGTGTGTGTGTGTGTGTGTGTGTGTGTGTGTGCTTGCCGCCAGGTGTGTGCTTGCACACGCGCAAAACCGACGCGGCGCCGCGCGCACCTGACGTCTTGCTCCTCTGTGCTGTACTTGGGCACGACGTGTGCTTTGCGGCGCTTCGTCTTGCCCCCATGCTTCGTCCTGTGGCCTGAGTAGTAGTGGTGCGCCCTGCATGCGCACGCAGACCAGCACGATCCACCACAGCTGCTGGCCACCACAGCTTCGTGGCGGGTGAGCGCCTGATTGTGCCTCTGCTGAAAGGCCTTCCAGCCAACTTTGGCCTTGTGCTTGCCTGCTGATTGTGCGCATGTGGGGGGCTCTGGTCGTCGGACATGCACCCTGCGGGCATGGCTCATGCACAGCTGGCGGCTCATGCACGGCGGGTAGCTCACGCACGGCCGGTGGCTCCTGAGCCCCAAGGCACACAAAATGGCCCGAGTCCCTCACTCGCTAGAGCCTCTGCAGAATGGCCGGCACCGGGCTTGCCCGCAGCTGTACCCGCCCAACCAAGGCCTGCCAGCAGCGTGCAAGCCTGCAGCTTTGCCCAGCCCGATCCAGGACTGCCCGCAGCAGGCTTGTTTGCGGCTCCAGCCTTTGCATACACAAACCCCATCATCACCTACAACCCCTACTCTTCACCCCCGGCCCCTTCAGCTCCTCCCCCCCCCAGCACCACCATCATTGGCACCACCACCAGCCCCTCCGGCTCCTGAACGCGCGCAGCAGAGTCCCCCCCGCCCCCTTCTCACTCTTCCTTGCCGTCCAGGCCCGAAAGGAGGGCCCGGCCCTCGGGCGTCCTCTTCAGTTGGGCCCCCACCAAAGGGAAGGCCTTGGACAGGTGGCGCGTTGTGGCGGTCTTGGACTCGATGACCAGCTGCTGGTGGGCAGGGCTGTAGGTCCACAGCTGCAGGTGACAAGGCGGGGAAGGCGCGCGGCCGGGGTGGGCGTGTGGTGCGGTGTGTGCCATGGCGGGAGCGACCAGCGCGTTGCTGGCCTGCGTGCATGGGCAGCTGCACACCCACGGCCAGCGCGGCCATGGCAGCCAGCATGGCGCGTGGCACGCATGGCCCACATGTGACACGTCCCTGTGTGCGCGGGGCAGCTTCTCTTAGACGGCTTGCCCCGCGGGTGGCAGCAAGGCGCGGCAGGAAAGGACCGCCTGCGGCACACCGCACACCACAGTCTGCCCAGCAGGTGGTGCCATGGGCACGGCAGGCGATGTGCCCAGCAGGTGGTGCCATGGGCACGGCAGGCGATGTGCCTGCAGGCGGCAGGCAAGTCCGGCAGCTGGCGGACAAGAAGGCAGCATGGACGGCGGGATGGCCGGCGACCCACCTTGGCAAACTGCTCAAAGGGAATGGGCGCCTCCAGCGGGTTGTCCACGCCCCTGTCGGTCAGCGCAAACATCTGCAGGCAGCCGTGTGCAAAAGGAGTAAGAGGTCACCTTGGGTGTTATAAGCCATGATTGGACACCGTGTGCAAGGAGTAAGAGGTTACCTTAAGTGTTATAAGCCATGATTGGACATGGCCACTTGCCTGGGAACACATGTAGCGACGGCGACACCTGCGCACCCTGTTGCAAGCCCGCGGCCTTGCGCACACGCCAAGGCCAAGGCAGCAGCCCCCACACGCACACGTCCCACTGTGTGACGCAAGAGCGACCTGCACGCGCGGCGCTGCCCGCGGCCGGCACGCGCCCCTGCCCTCCGGTGCACGCACCGAGTCAAAGACGTAGTGGCCGTGGATGTCAAACACGGCCAAGGCCTCTGCCGCGGTGTGGCCCTCGCTGTCGGGTTGGAGCACCGGGAAGTAGGTGCCCAGTGTCCTGTAGCCACGGTCCACACACCAGATCTGCACGCCCCACCCGCGCAGGTGACAGGTCGGCAGGATGTGATGCGCAGGACTTGCAACTTGGGTGTCATGTCATGTCATGCCAAGTGTGCCTCTGGCGTCTCATGGCCACATCAGCCACGTTCTGCTACTGTGCTTGGGGGCGTGGGTGGAGTTGTGCGTCCATTTGCGCGTGTCTCTGGCCCTGTCTTGGCATGTGTGGGGGTAAGGCGCTTCATGGGTATTTGTGCACCCGGGCCAGAGCTTGTTGAAAGCCAGCTTGGGTGTGGATGATGCCGCACTTGCACTCTCTGACGGGCTGCCATGCCAAGGAATCCGCAGGAATGCACAGGCAGGGAGCGGAGCAAGGAGCACCCTGGGCGCCACATGCATGCACAAATCTGTGCATGTGTGTGTGTGTGTGTGTTGAGAGGGTGCTCTGCACCACTTCAGAGTTGCGCAGCATGGATAGTCACAAGGCCAGCCCAGCAAATCCTTGTACTTGTGGCGCTTTAGAGACTGAACAGGGACACTTGGTGTGCACACAAGATGGATTGACACGCAGCTAGGTTGCCACTGCTTAGGACCCTGCATGCAAAGGGGATGGGCTACCAAGCGGATGCATGCATGGCAGGCGGTGGCTGGTGCATCAGCCGCCAGGCAGGGAAAGATAATATGGCTGCTTGTTGTACGTGCAACGAGAAACATGCTTCTGCTGGCACACCAAGGGCATAAGGCAGCAGCTTCTGGTCCTCAGCGCTCGCAAGCGTGCACACTAAGGCGCATATGCACACTTACGCATGCACAGGCCAACAATTAGAAGGACGCGTTTGAACAGCCAGCAAGCGGGCCAAGTTAATGGCACGCGCTGACAACACACCGCAAGGTGCCGCTCATCCATGCTCCGTTCATTGGAGGGCTTGAGCAGAGCTGGCAAACACTGGCTGTACTGCTGCTTGGCCCTGTGCAGCTGCCATGCTGTCAACAGCTCCAGGTACAGCTGATGCAGGTCGTCCTCTGTCCGCATAGGCCTCCTGGGCCCACTGCCCACCAGCATGTGCTCAGTAAGGGGCTGGAACAGAATACAAAGGCAGAGCAAAACATCGACTCACAAACATGCTTTGATGTATGGTTGTTGGTGTCCAGGGCATCGGCAGGAACAGGAAAGTGACACAATATGTGCTGAAACACCCGTCCAGCGTCTTGTTGTGTGCTGCAACGTCAACATAATCTTTTGCCATATTGGGGAGGTGTTTGGTGGATATCTGAAGTGCGCACTTAACCCCCACCTTATCTGGTCAAACTACCTATCCTTCTTACCGCAGTCAAAGAGTCAAAGGTGAGTAGAAGTAAGCCGAGAGAGGATGTCGAAGGGAGCTATGGCTTGAAACATCAAGAATGGCATGCACCAAGCCTCGTGGAGATGCAATTGGAGGAAGCAACGTGCCTGACAGCTGCTCATTTATGAAATCGGCATCTCTGTCCCCGACATTATCCCAACATAAAAAGGAGAATACTCGATATTTTAATGATGTGTGATGAACATGCACTGATTGCAATCAACTCTAGGTGTCATTCTTCGCGCGAGGTCTTTGTAACTCGTTAAGGTCAGGGCATGTAAAACTTTCCCATAAATCCCATCCCATCTCCAGATCTCCTCACTCTCGTGCTTCACCTCATATTTTTCGAGACATCTGCCTCTCCGTGATGCACATGCGAGGCGCAGATGTTTTTCTCACGTTGGAACCATTTTTTCATGTTGAAACTTTGCACGAAACGCAATTGAATGTGACATTGGAAGTTTAAAAAAAGAGAAAGGCGTTCAACAAGCAAACCGTAGTGCACAAGCCTGCAAGCCTCATTTGCTGGCTTGCTGCACGGTTTGAGATTAAGGCTGCTCCACAACATGCGCATCTGAGAAGCATTCAAGAACATGGGAATGTGCATGATCTTCTAAGGGAAGCTGGGGGGCTTGCGCAGGTTGGTGGGGATGCCTGAGGGTGGGGCATGTCCCCGACCAGGAGCAGCACCTCCGCCACCCTTGGCAGCGCCGCCACCCACACGCCTCATTGCACCAGGCCCGCCGCTAGGGGGCGGAGGCATCTTGTTGTTCCCGCTGCTCGCCCCTGCCGTCGCAGCCTTCAGTGTCTCCGCAGCACCCTTGCCTTGCAGCACGACGTACGGTTGGTGCGTCTTCTCCGTCGCCTGTGTGGTGCACGGCCGTGCATGTAAACTCCACGCATCAGCTCATGTTTCAAGCAGTAGCTCTTGTGGTCATGGTCATAGGCATGTAGAGCAAGGGGGGAAAAGCCCAGAGCCAGACTGCGCGGTGCATACCAAGGGGGTCTCTCGCGTGCAACGTGCACTCGGCCTCACAGGGACAAGGTGAAACACACACGCACTCAAAAGGAATCCACAAACACATTAACAGGGACACACAAACACAGCCTCACAGGGACACACACACACACACACACACAGCCTCACAGGGACAAGGTGAAACACACATACTCAAAAGGAACACACAAACACACTCACAGGGATACACAGACACAGCCTCAGGGATTGGTGAAACGCACAAACACACACACTGTGGGCTGTGGATGGGGCACAGTCCATCCAGCAGCTGCCCAGGCAAGCCCTGATGCATGCAAGACTGGGTGAAGACAGCGCGCAGTGGGCAGGCGCACCTTGCGCAGGCCCTCCACCTCCTGGTGCTGACTGATCTCGCTGGTGGCATTCTTGCGGCGGGCTATCTCCTCAGCCGCCTTCTGCAGCCGGATCTCCTGCTTGTTCTTGCTTGGTGCTTTGCCGTGGAACCTGCCCAGAGGCGTGCATGCACAGCGGTTTGTGCATTTGGCCGCGCCCACTATGCCTCAAACTGTTGGGTTGCATCCACTTGGCCATCGGCAAAGGCAGCACTGGCAATTGCAATGGTGCTGCGTCAGCGAGGCTGGCGTGGGTGGCAGCGCAGAGCATGGACGAGATGATAGCAGTGGTACTCTCAGGTATTAGGGGAGGGCAGCCAGACTTCACGGCTTGTCATCACAGCGCCACACAAACCAGGTCCAGGCTCCTGCCTGAGGTCCAATCCATCCAAGCAGCCCCACGAACCTGCCCAGCTTGCACAAGCCCGCGCCCAGTCCAAATCACAGAGCCAGGGTGCGCACTCACTCGTAGCAGAGCTGGCGGAAGCGCTCCTTTGGCGTCATGACCTGCCCAAACTCATCCTTCGTGGTCAAAGCCATCTCGATAGAGCGTGCAAGCCGGTCCTCATGGGCTCCGCCCTTGTACACCTCGTCCAGGCCCTGTGCATGCAAGCGTGGACGCCGCGTTGCGCACATACATGCATGCACATGCGCAGCCGGCTTGCAGGCGTGCACACCGGACATCGCTGTGTCAGCTGCTGGGACGCACGGGGTGGCGCTGGTCAGCAGGCTCGCAGGCAGGGCGCACCGCGACAGCGGTGCAGCATTGCGTGACGCAGGAGGGCACGCAGAAAACACACCACAGCAGCGTTGCTTTTTGAGTGAGCCAGGGCAGATGCCGGGCGGAGCGCACCAGCCCCTGCATCTGCAACTCCCACCCTGCACCAGGAGCAAGACTGCCTGCTACCCCCACTCGCGCACAGTGCACGCATCCACCCCGCCTGCTACCCCTGCTCACGCGCAGTGCGCGCATTCACATAATTGCCTGCTACCTTTGCTCATGCGCAGTGCGTGCACCCACACTGCCCGAGCCATCGCAAGCACCCCTGGGAGGGCGTCCCCACCTGCAGCGCGTTCTTGCTCTTGTCATTGTTGCGACCGGCCCACGTGATATTGTGGCTGCCCACGTTGCCTTTCTCTTTGAGGAGTGCCAGCGCGCCTGCCAGACCTGCGCGGCGCATTGAATTAGCAGTGTCCTTGTAGAGCATGCCTGATGCGGCAGAGGTCCGTAGTGGACCGAACACCACGCACGGCCACCCCTGCTCCTGCTGCAGCTCAACTTGCAGGTGCGGTGCACTTGGCATGCTGTGGTCGCCCACCAGCTTTCCAGCGTAGGGATTTGATCAGAGCTGTGCTTGGATCGTGCGCTTGCTTCCGCTTCGGTACGCCTACACGCCATGCAAGTGCTGCTGTGCCATTTCTTTCCGACCCTGGTCATCACTGAACAGGGGTGGCCCCCAAAGCAGGTATCTTCCTTGCGCTCTGCATGCGTCTGTACCCCAATCAAAAAGCAGTCTCCGTCTTGTGGTAGCTATCAACACCAGGTGAGGTCACCTGCTCCTGTGCTCCAGGGAGGTCACCCTTGCACACAAATGTGCAATTACCCGCGCAACACCGGCACCTCCCCTACTCACGCTGCACACATGCCCAAACACCATACGCCTACCCACCTTTGCCAACAGCCCGCTCCCCTGTAGGCGTTTCGTCGGGTGAGGCTTCCCGCTTGTGCCGCAGCTGGCGCTGGCGCTGGCGCTGCTCATCCTGCTCCTGCTGTTCTGAGGGCGGTTGCACAGAGGCTGTGCCCTCCTCCTCCTCAGCGCTCACCCACCTACGCAACACGGCAGCACCAGCCATGCGCGTGCGCGTGTAGACATGTGCATGCGCTATGCACGTGCATGCGTGTTTGCATGCGCGGCAAGCAGAAATGGGCGTGACAAGCCCACCTGATGACACCCACGTACAGCTGCACCAACATGCGCACATGTGCGCATATCCAGGCGCAACCCGCACACGGCCGTCACCATGTTTTGTTACGTTGCTTTCCTATTCTCGCCTCCGAGGCTGCCCTGTCCTCTGTAAGAGCACACAGCCCAGCACAGGCGCATGTTCAGTTAAGCATGCAGCTGCCGGCACAGCAGCAGGCCACGTTCGACACAGCAGCGGGCCACGTTCGACACAGCAGCGGGCCACATCCTACGCAGCAGGAGCAAACCTCACCTGCCCGTGCCCTTGGGGCGTTTTGCAGGCGGGCTCTTGCTGCGGCGTGCTGATGCGGTGCCCTCCCTGTCGGCAGCGCTCAAGCCCTGCGCAGAGCGTGCGCACACACTCCTGCTCTAAGCACGCGCACATGTTCGTGTGTGTGTGTGTGTGTGTGTGTGCATGTGTGTGCATGTAAGTCTGTGCATGAGTTTGTGTCTTGCACTGCCAGCACGCAAGCCGTGAGCGCGCCACTATCAGGCATGCAGGCCGCAAGGGACACACGCCCCGCGAGGGAGGTGCACACAGGCAACTACAGCTGCGCTCGTGCCTTGCAGCCCACCATGTAATCATCTCCGTCTTGGTCTTGACCACGGGCCCCTGCAAGCGCCTCTGGGGGGGGCGGTGGGGGTGGGGGCCGCTTGCCGCCCACCACAGAAGCACTGCCTGGGGCTGAGGTGGCTGCAGCCTCGGGCTTAGCATCTGGCTTTACCTGCGGCATCACATAAGCAAGTCGGAGTGCATGCCACACTCATGAGCACAGACGGGTGTATGCGCAGGCCTGAGCAGGCGAGCATAAGGGCGCATGAGCTTGTGACCGCGTGCAGCGCACATGACAAGGCACTTGCATATGTTTGTAGCAGGGCACATGCACAATCACTATAAATCTATTAAAAATATTAAAACTATTCATATTTATTTGGCAGAAAACAAATTCAGTGATTTAATTTGTATGAGAGGGTCTTGGTTACGTATTGAAATGGATAAAGAAAAATATTTGGGCACAGGTGCTTCTGGTGCCGTAGGCCTTCCAGCGTCGCATGCATACATGCGCGCGCACGCACACACACATACACACAAACAGGGCGCGCCTGTGCTGAACCAAGCACCTGAGCATGGTTTGTGCCCCTCATGGCTCGTGGGCAACATGAACTTTACGGCACGGGAACCCATGCACACCGTAAAGGTAGTGCGCAGAAAGTCAATGCCGCGTGCGAAACAAGGCAAGTAGGTGCTTCAGGCTTACATTCCTTTGCCCATGAACACCATGCGCAAGCGTGCACGACTGCCAGACAAAGGTCCTGCCAGCAAGTCAGTTTTGTTTCCAGTCACCTTTCATTGTCAGCCTACCTGAATGTTGCGCACAAATTCGATGGTGTCATTCACAAGCAGGCCAGCCTTCATATGCTCCTTCAGCTCTGCCTCATCTTTCTCACGCTTCTTTCGCGACTCCTCTGCAATTTCCTCTAGCGAGCTGCCTGTCTTGCCATCCCCTGCAAGTGAATTGTGCAGTAACAAGTCAGCGACAGCATCTGGTGCAAGCAAGGATAGGAACCTGTCTCCCCATGCCACACTACATGTGACCACACACAAAAAATGCGCTCGCAGCAGCAGGATGACAAAACCAGCACTATGTGATGCACTTGAAATCCCAAGGCGTCCGAGAACCCCAGAGCAGATGGAAGCAAAGTGCAGCAACAGCATGCTTTTGCTGCTTGGGCTTCCTTTAATCTTGGATGAGGCAAGGGCCAGGCAACAGCATGCTTTTCCTTTCAAGAATCAATGTTTTAGCCTGGCTGCTTCTGAGTGGCCCCGAGGTGCCAGCTTGGAACCTATGACCTCATCATACCCAAGGGTGAAAGGAGGGATCAGGGTGTGACTTCAGGGGGATGACTTTTGTGACCCACCGTTTGGTGCCTCTCCATTGGGTGCGGCACGCTTCTCTGCTTGCTGGGCTGCAAGCCGCCGCGCGCGCGCCAAGCTCTCCTGCATGCGCGTACCAATGGCCGAGGGCAATCGCGCAGCTGAGCGCACGCGGCGCCTACGTCTGGAACAGGCCAAACGAGTCAAGCAGGGGCTGATGTGTTTTGCGGAGGCACCAGGCCACCAGGCCACCAGGCCAAAGGCTACAACCCCCCCCTGGTGTGTATGGAGGTTAGTGAATAGGACTGGTGCACCCTCTGTGCTTGCAGGCTGATGGAGGTCAGCAACCAGGACTGCAGCACCCTCCACCTGCAGCCAGTACGCCTCATCCCCACCCTGCAGACCCACCTGCAGCTCTCTGTCAGCCTCGTCCTCATCGTAGATATCTCCCATGTCCCCGCCACCAGCGCCAGCACCGCTGCTGCTAGGGTTGGCGTTGGCGGCCTGTGTGCAGACCAGCAGCGCAGTGTGCAGGGTCAGGGGTAGGAGGGAGCACATGCGGCTGCAGCAGGCGCTCATGGCTTGTGAGGCAAAGGCAACTGTTCCGACATGGCGCCATCGTCCCTGGACCTCGCCATGCCAAAAGCAACAGATTGGCTGAGTCCTAAAGGTCCACACAAGCACGTGCACTGGAGTGCTTACAGTTGGGATCCGACAGTTCAAATTTAAGGAGCGCAGACAAGCCCTCACGAGGAGGAGTAACGCAGAGAACATTTGCCGGGCTAGCTCCATCAAGAAGAATCGCACTGCAATGACCCACATGCAGGCAGTAGAATGGAACGCAGTCACAATATCACACACACACACACACACATTCTAGATCACGCGTGCAAGCGCACAAGCCCACCTGCTGCTGTGGTCGCAGAGCTTCACTGGCCCAGTTGCCCTTGGCCACTGCTGCCTCGAAGCGCTCCCTCTTGGCTGTCGCCTCAGCCTGTGACAACACAGGCATGGCGTGTGGAGATCTGCAACACAGGTGCAAGGAACTAGGCAACGCACGCATGCGTGCGCAGTTACATGCACCCCTTTCTGTGTGGCTATTCCGGCCTTCCTCCACCTGGCAAGCAATGAGGCGTACAGAGGTGCACCAGCCCAAGCACCTGCCAGCATCTTCTACTGAGCTACAGACCTCGACCCTCACTTGGCCGGGTGGTGCGCGAAGTGCTCACGATTGATAAACTTTCAAACACACGCACGCGCTCTGTCACGCTTGTGTGCACACGACCCCCCCCCCCTGTCAGGCCCTGCCCTGTTCTTTACAGCACGCACCACTGCTGCACGCTCTGCACGCCGCGTGGCCTCCTCGCGTGCTGCACGCGACCCTAGCTCGCTGCCTCCTGCCCCCTCGCCGCCTGCCCGTCGCGCTTCTGCCTCTGCCTCTAGTGCTTCAATGAGCCCAGCTGTGCCGCCTGCGGGTGCAGCAACAGTGAGCAGGCTGTGAGGCAGGGAGAAAAGGTTTGTTGAGCAGGGAGGTGTGCAAGTAGCAGGGTGGTGTGCTAGCAGGGAGGGCGCAAACAGCAGGGAGGTGAGCAAGCAGAGAGGGCGGAAGCAGCAGTGCAAGTGTGTGCGCGTGCGTGAGGTTGGACGACCGCATAGGTGTGGGAATATAGGGTGCATGAGCAGCTGTGTGGATTTTTCATTGACCACAGGCAGCAACTGGAGGAAAGCTCTGGGTGGGCCAGGGGCTGGTGAGGAGAAGCAGCTTCCAAAAACTGAGGAGAAGCAGCTTCCAAAAACTGAGGAGGGGCAGCCCATTCTGCATGGCATGGTTGTTCCACAACATCATGAACGCAAGTGGAAAGCTGCTCATGCAAGCACAGACAGGGCATCAACAATTGACCTTATTGGAAAAGGTCGCAAGGTCCATTCCTGTGTCCCCACAAAATACCAGGACATGCAGCTGCGCACCCACCCTCTTCCTCAGGTTCGGCTGACTTAGCCCTCAGGCGCTTCTTTGCCTTCTTGGTCTTCTTCTTGAAGCCACCTGCCTCTGCCTCCGTTTTGTAGTCTGAGGCAAAGGTGGGCTCATCTGCGCGCACGCGCAAAGGTCAGCCTTTTGCCTCAGGTCGTGTTGTGACCGGAGTAAGGCAGGAGGCACTTGCGGTTGCCTGTCTCTGCCCCTGTTTTCTCAAGGTGGGCTCATTATCTGAATGCTCGTGCGAAGAGATCAGCAGCGCCTTGCGGGATCTTTTGACTTTTGAGTTATTCAGCAGAGCCTTGCTAGTTCTTCTGACTTTTTGACTTTAATGTAAGTGTGGGCTCCGAGCTGAGTGAGGCTTGGGGTACCGCAGGCATCCAAATTGACTTGGAAGCCCGTGCCACAGGAGCGCGTCGGACCTAGGGTGGGCATGTGCACAAGGCCGCAGCATGCCTGAGCTGCAAGGGATTGACGCGGTGGTGGTGATGCGCCAATGCTGAGCCCAGCTTCCCTACCTGCCCCCAATGCGCCCACGGCAGCGGAGTCGAGTTGCTTGCCGCCTGCACACAAGAATGCGCAGGTCCAGTGATGGTCCAGAAGTGATGGTCCAGAAGTAATGGTCCAGGAGTGATGGTCCAGAAGCGATTGTCCAGAAGTAATGGTCCAGAAGTAATGATCCAGAAGTGATGGTCTAGAAAAGCAGACAGGTTCACAGACATGAATAGATTAGGCAGACACAGATAAGGCAAACACGGATCAGGCACACGCACACACACAGATTCCCTCTACAAAGGGCTCCTTCTGGGAGCTTGCACCCCCAGCAACCCTTCAAACCAAGCCGGCGTGCGCACGTTTCCCAGCTTGCTGCCAAGCGATGCAGCAAATGCTGCTGCTGCTGCGGCGGCGGCGGCACACGCATGGGCAATGGATCAACATGCAGGAGTGCATGTATGCGCACACACAACCAAGATGCACAATTGAAGGTGCCCAACCTGCCACACTTCCTGCAAACATAGCCCCCAGGCGCCTACCCACCTAGCTGCAATTTGCGCTTCATGTCCGCTTGCTGCTGTGCTGCCCGCTCAGCCTCAATGCTCCCATCAGCACCAATCTGCATGCTGATGTCAGCATCCTCCTCATCATACCTGAACAAACGACACATGCAGATATTTTCAGGAGGTGCAGAGCGCAGATGCAGCTGTTCAACCTGTTGTGAGCTGCGCACTTGCTGGAACGCGCGGGAAGCATGCGGCTGTCAAGGACGCTTGTGGGAACACATCGCGAGATTTTGGTTAGATAACCGCTGGACCCTACTGTACTTGTGCACAGCTGCAGGACCCAGGGCGGCCACATAGACGCGGAAGCGTGGTCCTGCATTTGCTCGAGCGGCAAGACTGTCTGCGG
>LFCJ01003310.1_pt1 | contig 11793 bp, 19 predicted proteins | sample 643141 | NCBI WGS metagenome assembly LFCJ01 (sample SAMN03766243, study PRJNA286221) | soda lake metagenome | biome: soda lake; feature: Kulunda steppe; material: water; isolation source: sample B1-Br-g2 brine of Lake Bitter-1 | place: Russia: Kulunda steppe | collected 2010-07 | reverse complement strand
TTGACGTGTTCACAATCAGTTCCTTCCTTAGAGCGTAGGCGCTCAGCCTATCCAACATCATCTGCAGTTGGCCTGGCTCATTTGCAGTTAAGCTCAGATCGTCTGCATACAACATGTGTGTCACGTTTACGGATACACCTATGGATACACTTTCGGAAGCCCTACGGAAAGGAACCAGCCTACGGAGGCACTTACAAAGCCCCCATCGATGCCCTACATGATGGCATCATAGCAAATGATGATTGAGCATGTCCTGCATGTGGCCACCTAACCCCTACCCAAAAAAGGAGAGAAATACCATTTCAGAGCTAGAGCTACTATTAGTAATAGAAATAATCTGAGCTCCGACTTGGGAGCCGGAAGAACTATAGAAGGAACGGAAGAGCCTTAAGAGAACGGTTTCCGAATATGAATCCCAAGTACAAGCTCCAAAAGATGCAAGCTATAGCTATGGTAACCTGGAACGCCAAGGCTTTGATCTTCATCCAGATCCTTTAAGTACTTGGAAAACAATGCAAGGAGATACGATCAAACAGAAAGCTGGCTTGATATGCAGCGCTGCATGATATGCAGGCTAGCCTACTAACACAGAACTGGGTATTCAGCCAACTGGGAAATACGAAGTATGGATCAGAGAGATCAACAAATTACTCAAGTCAAGCTGGCAAGGACAGAAGCTCACCGCATTGATACAGAAATTCCTATAAGCCCTACAAATTATGCCACTCTTCCACAAGTCTCAGATGCTACAAGGGCTTTGTATATACACCCATAATGGAAAATATGTTGGCATGCTGAGTGCTAAGATATACATAAATCTAGCGAATGCCTTCCACCATGCCTGAGATTCAGGTTATCGCAATCAAGTCATGCCTCCACCCAAAGACCTTAACTCTGAATTAGTTAGTTTCCTCTCTTAAAAAAGGGATCGCACCTTGAAGGTTCATAAACAAATAAGTCAAAAAATTAAAGACTCGCACATGCAAGCCTTACCTGACCACATACTTAAAGCACTTCAAGCATGGGCTATGGTGACCAAGGACAGAACAGCATCTAATTCAAGCTATGGCTCCACATTCAAAGAGGTATGGAGCAAAAGGAAAAGAGAAATGGTATTTGGATCCAATTTCAATCCTTCAGCTACTAAGATTGCAGGCTTCTCGGCATGCCACCCTCTCTACGACGATAGTGTCATGCTTTTCTTGGTACATCATGCAATCTACTTATCACTTTGCACTGAAAGAGCCACTGCAACTTTTATGCTTCTCCCAAATTAGAAGGGTCTTCATGCAAATGCTTACATGCAGATGCTTACAAAATATCCAGAGCATTGTACTATCTTGGGAACTATTCCCCAGGCATCATCATGACTGATCAGTGACCTATTGCAGACAAAATTTATAGGTTGGAAATAGTACAAGCTCTCTAGCTCCTGAATGGGATCTTGAAATTACTGCTATATGGAATAAAGAAGCAAGGCACATGCTATTTGATGAGAAACCAATGTGGTGTGCAGCCTTGTCTAATGCCATACCCGAGGCAATTTCCCAGGCCTGCCCACATCCATTCACTCAGAACACGGCAAAAATAATCAAAATACCAAGATCATTTTGGAAAATTTTGAATGACCCAGCTTTCACAAATAATCCTAGATCTATCACGATGGTCCCTAACCTTACAGTGCTTACAAATAATAATCTAAGACTGAAGGTAATAGACTGGTGTCTGTGGGCCTACACTGATGGTAGTTGCCTGACATATGAAAGTCAACAACGTGTTGGAGCAGGAGTCTTTGAACCTGTGACAAAAACAGCCATCTATGTTAACACTGGCGGAGTTGGGTTAAGCAATACCATAGACAGAGCAGAACTGACTGTCATAGCTTCAGCACTAAGGGCAAAGTGTACCCGCATAGTGCCACAGATAGTGCCTGTTCTCTATCTCAAATACGAAACAACTCTTATTTCCTGAATTACACAGGAAGCATACACATATCAAGCTCTTGGAACAAATTGCCTCCATGATAAACGAATCAATACTCCCATTAACTTTTACGAAGTTAAAGCTCACATTGGTGTAATCGGAAATGAATTTGCTATAGCAAAACATGCTGCGCTCCATAACTATGGGCATGACAAAGCATTCCCACCACCATCACCTGACGGTTATCATTTCGCCCATACATACTGGCTTGCTGAAGAGAACAATGAGACTACTCAAACTACCACTAAAATCAGCCTTGTACCACTACAAAACATTAAGGACAAACTAAAAGCTCACATGAGCAAGCATCACAGACTCAGAGATGCTAATTCCAACTCAGGTTGCTATGACTATTGGAAGAGACTGGTCACTTCCGTAAATCTTACAACTAGAGATTCTTTTTGGAACTATACAAGAATCAATGTATCACAGAAAAGGAATGTCATGAAATTTAGAACGGGTACACTTTACACTCAGAAAATGGCCCACCTCTACGGCAGAGCCACTAGTTCATCTTGTCTGTTATGTCATCAGCCAGACAGCCAAATCCATAAGCTTTCTGGCTGTCAGAATGCTTCATTTCAAACATGGTGACTGAAAGACATAACATTGCTTCCAGGCTCATCATCAAAACCTTGAACAAAGGCGAACTTGGGGAAACATCATTTTCACAGGTATTGGAACTGAAACATGGATGGCTCAAGTCTGATCTTGCCGGCACATGTAGCCAACAGGACTTTACCCCAAAATTTTCTACCAAACCTTTCAGCAGATGAACTTTAATCCTGCTCTAGACCAGATGCTATTTGTATACTGCCAGTTGGAACTAAATATGGCCATCAAAAGGACATACAGATTATACACCCTTTGCGCTGGGCTGTTCACCTCATTGAAGTCAAATATTGTGATGACGCACGACCAGAGCAACAACTAGCAAGAGCAACTGAATAGCATATTAGATTGAAACACGCCCTTGCACGGCAATGCCACGAAGTAAGCCTACGTGAGCTCTTTTTGAAAATTTTTGACAGAAACCCGACTGTTAACAAGATGCTCAAGAAACCAGCTACCAAGCATGTTGCCCCTGTCTCAGAAAGCTCATGGTGCAGCCATTTACACAATGTATTCAAGCGGGAGCCAGTGAGCCAATCTGCCACTCAACTGGACAGCACAGACATGTGTGAGACGATAGACAGGCACTGAATCAGCCATTGATAGTTTGATCCAACTGGGGCGCAGACGCAACAATGCATAACCTCAAGGCCCACACCCTTTAACCATGCCAGAAGATGATGGGCTGCGCACTTTGGTCGCCACCCATATCTCTGGAATTAACATTTCATCTTCACCTGGGTTAGACACAATTACACCAACCTTCATTAAATGTGCTTGCAAGCACGTGCCCAAACACAATGAGAGGAGTTGGGAAAATGTCAATGTGCTGGTCCCTCAAAGTGCTGCTCTCTTCAAGCTGCTCATCGCAAAAGCCACCATCTCCAGGTCTTGGAAAGTAGCAAAGCTCACTCCCATACACAAGAAGGGACCAGTGACACAGCCAGGGAACTAAAGAATGATTGCGATCAGTGGCACGTTGTATAGGCTTAACTCTAATCTGCTACGCTCCATGATCCTGGACTGGTGCATTCAACACAACAAAATTCCAGACACGCAATACAGGTTTTACGTTGCAAATCATGTTGCAAATCACGTTGCAAATCACGTTGCAAATCACATTTCAGTTCATATAGCTAAATACAGAGATGATCACCTCTCCCCTCTACTGTTCGCCATCTACTTGAATGACATTGATAGCATTGCAGACAGGGTGAAAGGTGCGCTCACCGGTACTCCAAATTTGTATGTTTACCCCACATGCTGTTGGCAGACGACCTCTGCCTCATGTCCAACAACCCTAACCACATGCAGACCATGTTGAACAAACTTCAAGTGTATGCACGAAGAAAGTCTCTCACTGTCAATACACTGAACGCCATAATGTTGCCTGCAGGCTCATCATGAGAGCCATCAGCAAAGGCTCTCTGGCAGGTTGTTTGGTCCATTTGGATGCCGGAAGCACTAACCGTTTGGCCCAACAAAATCTTCAAATTCCTGAGAATACTAATAACAGGACTATACCCAGCTGGCTTTTTGGTGCTCGTCTATCTGCTAGAGACAGACTCATCTCTAGTCGCCCTGATGCCATGCCTGATGCCCTTACCTACTAAAAAATCCAAATCGCCAACCACTCCTCATTTGCACCAGGTGTCACAACCAGGACAACCCAGCAGAGACACACGCAGAGTCCACGAGCTAAATATCAACATGAGGGAGATACACCTTCTTAAGTACTGTGAAGATACACGGCCTGGACACCAATGAGGCCTCTAAAAAACAACACGAGATTCTTTGTAAGCGCTAGAAGGCCAAGAAAGTCATCCTTCACACTGTTCTAGATCGTCTTGGTGTGGGAGGCTCTATTTATATCTCACACACTTTGAATCACCTTAAAGAGCTCGGCCTTGATGTACAAAAAGCCCATAAGACTGCCCTTAAGCTACATGCTCATTCTGTGCTCTATGCACACAAACTGACAAGACGCGCTCTCAAAAAACCCAGTTGCTCTCAAGGTCTTAGTCTGGAGCAGGGGGCTGCTTGTCACCCTCCAGATCCCCACTAGTTCTTTATTCTCCCTGGTGGAGGAGACTCACGGCTCTTCGGGCCAATGTGTCTCCTTTTCCTATATCGATGTAGGGAGTGGTTTCACTGCCTACGTAGTTTTTTTCTTTTCTTTCTATACACAAAAGTCTGAGGTAATGTGCTTCAACTCTTACACCAGCAATCTGCCCCCTCTCTTTTATGATGGCGCGCAGCTCCCCTTCACAGACTCCTTCAAATATCTGGGCATGGTTTGTGACAGACATATCAATTTGAATACTGCAGCTGATGCAGCGCTACGTCCATTCACAGCTGGTGCGTTCCGCATTAAACAGTTCATTCGAGAACATGACCTTACAAACAGGTTACATGTCTACATGTGGCTCCTTTAAATGTACGCAATTCCTGCGAGTATGTATGCAAGCCAGGTTTGGGCCAGCCCATTCTTACGACAGGGCAAAGAAATGGACAATCGTTTACAAAAATGGCTGATGAAAGTGCTCAAGAGGATTCTGATGGTCAAGGACACAACCCCTTCATGTTGCGTCATGCGCGAGTGTGGTCTAGAGCCTCTACAGTTCAACTGGTTCCGGGCGGTATACGGCTATTCATTGCTTAAACCCAAAGCAATAGCTCCACTGCAAGAAAGATCTCGCATGCTGACATGCAGCTGAGCTCACGGTGCGATGATTGCTGGTCATCCTACATCCTGTCTACTATGAATAATTTCACACAATCCTACTTGTTCAAGGAAAGCTGAAGTGTGAGCCAAATGATATTGGTTGATTTGTTGTGGACCTCAGGGAGAGGCACTTGGATTATTGGACACCTTACTCTGAAATACATCCACGAGAGTGCAACAGCAAACACTCCACTTACCATCAATGGTGCGCCCTCCCTACTAGGTAGTACCCGGAGGGCCCTGGTCACACATTCGCCATACACCCTTCCTAGATACATGCTTCTTAATCTTCCTCGCGGCGTTATTTGCAGTGTGGCTCGCTTCAGACTTCGTGCCCACACACTACGAGTTGAAACTGTGACTTGGACTCACAATACCTCCCCTACTTGTGACTTATGCTCATGATGTACAGGATGAGCAACACATCCTTTTTCACTGCACCCATCCACACGTGGTCTCTCTCTAAAGGACTTTTGCTTCCCTATTTTTCCGCAGGCTTAAACAATGTGTCTGCTTTTCTGGGCCAGGAAAACAATAAGCTATATTTCTTCCTTCATGCACTGATAGTTTTTTATGAGCAGGCTAGCAGTCGCACTACTTGATTAAAGGCCTTTTTCTTGCAACCCCCTTGCAACCCCTTGTCTGCCTAACACCTGGCTGAGCCACACCACTGGTCATGCCTTCCACTGCTTCTGCGGCAGGTCTACTGCAAAGTGAGTGGAGTCTTGCTGTGTTTCTGGCAATCGATTGCTGTCCCTAGGGATTCAGAACACCACCTCGCTTGCTTTTTGAGTTGGTTTGGTTGCAGGCGTGATTGGCTTCAGCTGAGCTGCCATCGTTCGGCAGGTACAGCTGCTATAGCGTCTATGCAACCTAAACACCAGACCTACTAGGTCTATGCAACCTAAACACCTAACCTACTTGGTCTATGCAACCTAAACACCTGACCTACTAGGTACAAAAATAAGCCCTCCTGTCCTCATCTCTGATGGTGGGGATTTTCAGGTGCTTGCTGGACATATGCCTCTATCTTAGCATTTTCCATCAAAATGGCGATAACCAGCCACAAAACAACCAGCATACAACTGGGCTGGCGGTTGACCCTAAGTTGTAATGGTTTTCCATTAACAAAGCAAATTCTCAAGGCATCGTTCATGTAAAATTGAAAAGCCGGAGCTTCCCAGAGGTCGAGGATTGAGGACAAGTCCATTCCTTCACTACATAAAATGTTTCATCCAGGAATGACTGCAGCTTGGACAGCACTTGACTCATGCAACACGAGCTCAGGTCACAAGCCCTTCACCGTAGCATCATGAGGTCTTTCCAGCTCTCTACCGTGCACGCTTAGCCCACCAGCCCTTGTACCCTGAGTACATATCCAGCCAGTCTGCCTCAGGCATAGTGAGCGCTGCATGCCACTTGATGCTGCCATCGCGCAGGGTACTGGTCAGGTACTGCAGCCTGTCAAACCTGAGCAGCCACGGTGGGAAAAGTACAGCAATTGCATCTGGCATCTGTAGAAATATGCTGCACACGCGTGCTGCACCATTTTATGCTTGGCTTTCAAGGAATGATAATTGAAACAAACCTGGTTCTTCTGCTGCTGCTGCTGCTGCTGCTGCTGCTGCTGCTGCTGCTGCCGCCCATGCTCCTGAACTTTCCCACCTAGGTTTTCATGCAATCCGTATGATTGTCCATCTAGGTCCACTCGTGCGTACCATTGCATGGGGGAGACCAGATAACAGACATACACACGCGCGCACACACACTCCTTGATGGAGTAGCACACACCTTGAGGAGTCAAAGCTGAGCGTGTGGGCCAGCGCCGCCGGCTTAGTGCGGAGGGCCCGCAGGCCTGCATGCCAATGAGTGCTGCGGCTCAGCAAGCGCGTGACGCGAGCGCACGCCAGCTCCAGCTCCGCAGGCGAGCGCAACAGCAGGCTTGGGGATGCGCTCACAGTGCTAGCCAGCGCCTCTGGGCCAAGCTGCATAAGGGGCGGGGGGCAGCGCAAGGATAGGGGTGTGCAGCTTAGGGGCCCCAAGGTGGCGGTGCTGTGCGACATGTGAGGCAGCACAAAAGAGGGATCTGGGCAGTGCCCACAAGTGGCTGTGCAGAGGGCTGCCCTATGCAGGTCCACACAGGTGCGTTAACAAGGGACGCTCTACGCTGATTGTCGCGCGATTGGAACAAAAAGAAGGTACAAATTTGCAGGGGACCAGCTCATTGGGAGTACAGGGAGAGCTACAATATGAGGACAAATAGATAAGGAAGCAAAAAGAGAGGAATAAAGCGAGGTCAACACAGAGGGAGCACAGGGAGAGAGCAACACAAAGGCAACAAAAAGGGAATACAAAGGCAACACATAGGTGACACAGAGGCAACACAAAGGTCGACGCAAAGGGAGCACAGGGAGAGAGCAACACAAAGGCAACAAAGAGAGAGCTGGGATGCCCTCTCTTGAGGGACCAGGCAGCGCCAGACACCGATTGTTGGCTTTGCCTTTACACGCGCCCAGCCCAGCGACACGCATACATTGCTCATGGCAGAACATGCACGTATCGCTGGCCTTCTACCGGACGACGCCTGGCCTTGGCCCTGTATGGGAGGGTGCCAGCCCAGTACAGGTGGGTGCTTGCCTTTGGCCCTGCCAGCAATAACCAGCCACAGATTGCCCCTGTGTTGGTCCTACACATCAGGGGGAACATGGACCGCCTCTTTCAGGGCTGCGACGCACACAGTAGAGCACAGCAGGGCCGCACAGCAGAGCCGCACGGCAGAGCACAGCAGCAGAGCGCAGCGGATCCGCACGGCAGAGCACAGCAGCTAAGCACAGCAGAGCCACGCAGCATGGCACAGCAGAGCCACAAGGCGGAGCTGCCCTACACAACAAAGGTAACCTGGAGCACCTCATCCAGGGCCGCGCAGCAGCCACACTCATTGGAGCATACACAAAATTGCACAGTGGCCACACAAAGCAGAGCACAGACAAGCCGTGCAGCAGGACAAAGCAGAGCCGAGAGGCGCAGCAGCTTTTGACAACTAAGGGTACCTCGAACGTCTTCTCCAGGACTGTGCAGCAGCCGCGCACAGCGCCAGGTGAGCGGAGCAGCAGAGTGGGGGCAGCGGCCACGATCTGTGTTGGGCAGCAAGAAAGCAAGCGAGCACGATCTGTGTTGGACAGCAAGTGGCCACGATCTGTGTTGGGCAGCAAGAAAGCAAGCGAGCACGATCTGTGTTGGACAGCAAGTGGCCACAATCTGTGTTGGGCAGCAAGAAAGCAAGCGAGCACGATCTGTGTTGGACAGCAAGTAGCCACGATCTGTGTTGGACAGCAAGTGGCCACGATCTGTGTTGGACAGCAAGCAAGCAAGGAGGCACCGGCCAAATTGGGGGGACGCTAGAAAGTGGGGCCGGCTATAAGTGGCCGCGCAGCAGGCCAATCATGCTTGCAGGCCGATCATGCTTGCAGGTTGATCGTGCTTGCAAGCCAATCGTGCTTGCAGGCCAATCGTGCTTGCAGGGCGATTGTGCTTGCAAGCCAATCGTGCTTGCAGGGCAATAGTGCTTGCAAGCCAATTGTGCTTGCAAGCTCAGACAAGCACAAAGCGTGCCTAGTTGTTGTACAGGAGGAGCCGCAGGCAGCAAACCCGCAGCTCCGGAGTTCCCCCCCTTGCCTTCTGATGACCACGCCCAAACAAAAACCCGTCAGCTTAAGCATTTTGGTGTGGTTGAGCATCAGGCAGGCAGAGCACACGACGCTGCCTGACATGCACTGCACGCACTGCCACCAGTTTTGCACTGCCGCACAGTAATGGCGGCTGCCGCGCAGAACGGGCCCTGGTGGACGCCAATGGATTTGTTTGTACACAGATGTTGGAAATATATTTGCATGACAAGTGTCTGGACACGTCAAAAGCATCCTACAAAGCTTGTGAGGACGTGGGTGCGATGCACAGGAAGGACGGACCTGCACCTGCCTTGATTTCCTGGTGACAGGCGATCATCAGGAAATATGAGGTGACCTGGCTGTGCACCTGCAGCTGATGACTTACCCCGCGCACGGCCTCCACCCTGGTCAGGCGCATGTGCTCGGTCAGCACGCGCACCACAGCAGCTGCGTTGGCGCCACCAACACCTGCCCCTCGGCGATGCGCCAACAGACCTGCAACCATCGGCACAGCCGTCGCAGTCGCATGATGCGCCAGCAGCCAAAGGTGTGCGCTGAGGACTCAGCATTGGTTCATATTTGCGCGCGTGCACGCATGTGCACATGTGTGCATGTGTGTTTGCTTGTTTTAGCAGGGGCGTACCAGGACACGCAAGCTGGCCATGCTCAGCGCACCCTGCTTGCACACCACCAGGTGCGCACACACACCCGGGTGCGCCGTCAGTAGGCCTGCAAGCTCAGGAAGCTCGAGGGGCGGCACAAGCACGCGGGCCAGCGCGCACATGCTGTCCTCCAGCGGGCTCGGGCAAGTCAGCAGCTCTGGCGTGGCGCGCAGCAGCGCCGACGTGTCCTGCAGCGCGCGTGCATGCAGGCATGCGCTTGCACTCGCGCAGGCTTGGGCGCGGGATGGCATGCTGAGGGGCAGGGGTCATCCACTCCAGTCCCGCACTTGTTTGCAAGACCAGGGCCCTTTTGCTGCCCTGTGGGCGGCACTCACAGGAGCATGTACCCCTTTGCTCATGCATGCAGCTCCGGCGGATGTGACAACTCCAGGCTTTTCTTGATCGCCAGGTCACCACTAGCTACCTTATCAACCATCAGGCGCAGGCTCATGTTGGACTGGGATCAGGCCAGCTCATCAACAGGGATCATTCCCCGGCCAGCCTATCTGAGAGCCCTCATTTGTAGCGTCCCTTTGCTGCCCTAGGTGCGGCAAAGACTGCTGGAGTGCGGGTCACTTGGCAGTGACTGCTGGAGCGCGGGCCACTTTGCGGCAGTGACCGCTAGAGCGCGGTCCACTTGCGGGCGCAGGGACCCACCCATGCATCCCATCCTGTCAGCCAAGCCAGATCATGCGTCTCAGAGCAGTCCACGGCTACTGCGCAGCCGGGCCTGTATGCGCTCCCATCCGGGCGGCCATACGTGCTCACATGGCGGCGCGTGAGCCTGCAAGACATGCAGCCCATCCCCTGTGCTGGAAAGGGGTCCTAGCAAAGGGGGCTAACGAAGTGACCTCGCCACCAGGCGCGCGGGTGTGCACCCCAGGGCATGGCTGCCAGGCCTGATGCGCACAACCCCCTCCTGACAAGCCTGCACAGCTGCACGCACGCACCTCAGCAGCCCTAGACGTGCGGCGGGACCCAGGGCACCACTGCCTGCGCACGTGCAGCCCTCTTGGCATGCCCCTGCAGCCGCACGCACGCACGCACCTGCGGGCTTGTATGGCCCAGGAAGGCCCCCACGCGTGCAGCACGCGCTGCTGCACTGCCCTCCGGCAGCAGCAGCAGCTGTGGGCAGTCGCTGACGACGCGCAGCACCACTTGGTACCGCACCCCCAGCACAGCCTGCGATACGAGGACAGCACATGGGGGCAGAGTTCCTTCTTTTCTCGTGTGTGAGTCTCGAAAGAAACACACCCATGTACCCTGCTTGTGTTAGAGTGTGTTTGGAAAAGAACACACCCATGTACCCTGCTTGTATTAGTGTGTGCCTAGAAAGGAACACACCCACATAAGTTATGTGACATAACCTGCTTGTGTTAGTGTGTGCCTGGACAAGTAACACACCCAGGTATTCCTGCTGGTCATGGCATGTGCCTGGAAAAGGACACACGCATGTACCCTGCCTTGTGTTGGCGTGCCTGGACAAGTAACACACCCAGGCGTCCCTGCATGTGGCAGCTTCTGATACCGGCGCACACAAACACCCGCTCTGAAACACAGCCGCCATTGATGGCCTCCAAGCGTGCGAGTGTGGGAGCGCATGGAAGAGGAAGCGCAGCGCGTGAGCAGCCCACCTCATCTATCGTATGGTAAGCTTGGCTGCAGGCCCCCATATCACCCTTAACGCCCCACTACAGGGCCCCTGCAGGTCTCCAACACTCCCTTGCTGCCACACTGCGTGCAGCCGCTGCGCCGTGCCACGCCACCCCCACACCCGCGGAACAGGCGCCTGTTTGCGAGCTCAACACTGCTGCGCCGCAACGCCACGCGCCCCCAGCGGACCCACCTGCAGCTCTTGGAAGCGGGGGCCCGCCACTTCAGGTGGATGCAGCTGCAGGAGCACCCCCCTGAGCCTGGGCCGCACAGTCAGGCTTGACCCAAACAAGCCCAAGCACCGCCCCGCACGCGCACAGTGCACGCGCGCCTCCAGGGAAAAGGCGTCGCTGCGCGGCTCCTGCGGTGCTGCGCCCAGCCCCCCTGGAACTTGCAGCATGCCCTCAGGCGGCAGCTGCTGCTGCTGCTGCAGTGGTGGCGGAGGAAGTATTATGTGAGGGGTATCGGATGCTTGTGGCTGCTGCTGCTG
>LFCJ01003309.1_pt1 | contig 11793 bp, 9 predicted proteins | sample 643141 | NCBI WGS metagenome assembly LFCJ01 (sample SAMN03766243, study PRJNA286221) | soda lake metagenome | biome: soda lake; feature: Kulunda steppe; material: water; isolation source: sample B1-Br-g2 brine of Lake Bitter-1 | place: Russia: Kulunda steppe | collected 2010-07 | reverse complement strand
CCAGCATGTACCTGGCGAAAGAGTAAGCTTGACCAACAAATGTGTCCAGCATGTACCTGGCGAAAGAGTAAGCTTGACCAACAAATGTGTCCAGCATGTACCTGGCGAAAGAGTAAGCTTGACCAACAAATGTGTCCAGCATGTACCTGGCGAAAGAGTAAGCTTGGGTGCACGATGCACCAGCGCAGCTCCTGCCCCGTCTCCAGTGCCATGAGCACACCTGCAAATTCTTGGGGGTGCAGGTTGAACTCCAGTGGTAGGTCCGTCTGCAAGTGGTTGCGGATTAGTGTGTGCTTTTGGGCTTTGCCTTGCGGCACAGCCCTTTTGTGTGCTTGCAGCACACGTTTACTGTGTTGGCCAAAGTTGACAACCGCATTAGGTACCCACTGACAGCACACAGGTTACAGTGCACATGGCGCGTATGTGCCCAGCTCAGGCTGTTTGGCCTTCTTGGAGCCCAAAGAGCAATTGACCATTTATGGCTGACATCTATATGTGGACCTCTTCATCTAGGCCCCTCACAGATGCATCCATCCACAGCCACTGCTCGTCAAGTGACATGGTATAAGTCGGCTCGTCAAGCGACCTGATCACAGCCCTCTATTGAAGATGCATCCAGGTGCAGCAGCAGAAGGACCCCTTGTGCCTGACCACAGCCTCTGGTAGGTCACGTGCCTACTTTCGGCAGGCCAGGTGCCCGACCACTCCCTAAGGCTGGTCAGGGAAATCCATTGTGCGAGAAATGGGCAGGGCAAGCAGGAATGGCACTCGCCCTCAAAAATGCCTCCAAGCTTTTGGGGTGTGCGCTGATCCGCAGGGCGTAACTCGGCGCGCCGTGATGCGCAATGTCGCGCAGCAGCTCATCCCTGAGTGCGTTGCACAACAAAAGGCAGTGACAGCCTCTCAAGCGCTTGCGGTGCGCGCTGACTTATAGGGTGCAAGGCAGCACGCCATGCTGTGTTGTGCCGCGCAGTTGTTTCTCCCTGGGGAGTGGACCATGCATGCAGGCTTCCAGTGCTAGGTTTCAACCGGGAGTGCTTCAGCACAGGGCGCTAGTGCAGTGCTCAAGCCCTGCTCCTTGTGCTGAGACACAGAGCAGTGCTCCAGCGCAGGGTGCAGTACTTGAGCACAGGGTGCAGTACTCGAGCGCAGGGTGCAGTGCTCGAGCACAGGGTGCAGTACTCGAGCGCAGGGTGCAGTACTCGAGCGCAGGGTACTGTGCTCGAGCACAGGGTGCAATACTCGAGCACAGGGTGCAATACTCGAGCACAGGGTGCAGTTCTCAAGCACAGGGTGCCAGTGCAGCGATTCAGCGCAGGGTGACGGTGCTGCACCAGCGGGTGCTGCCCCCTTCCAGATGATCCATACCAAAAGCACGGAGCACATGTCCACAGGAAGGGCTAGGCTTCGTCAGCATCAATGATGCGGTGCCTTACATTAGGGCAGTCTACCAGACGGGGAGGGCCCATGTCCACAGGAAGGGCTTGGATGCGCCAGCATCGATGATGCGGTGCCTTACCCTAGTGGCAACATGCCTTACCCTGGTGGCAACATGCCTTACCCTAGTGGCAACATGCCTTACCCTAGTGGCAACATGCGCCCTTGCCTTACCCTAGTGGCAACATGCCTTACCCTAGTGGCAACATGCTCAGACGGCAGGCAGTGGGGTATGCGTCCATCCATGACGCCTCATGTGTGCATGCCTGCACTCTGCCCTTTCTGGCTTGCAGGCTTTCCTTCTGCGCTAGGCCGCAAGTGCTCCCCACAAGCCAAGCGTGATTTGCTTGGGCAAGCAGGCCGGCCTTTCCGAGCTAGGCTTTTTCAACCAGGCCTCCTCCTGGGAGAAGCCTCAAGCCAGCAGGGGCATCTTGCATCACTTAGGCCAGGCGGCCCTGCCCACGCCAGCAGGGGCATCTTGCATCTCCTAGGCCAGGAAGCCCTCCAAGCCAGCAGAGACATCTTGCATCTCCTAGGCCAGGCAGCCCTCCCCAAGCCAAGCAGCCCAGCCAAGCAAGCAAGCCGCCTCACTCCGCAACCAGGCAGCAGCATGGACATTGCCACGCATCAGGAAGGCCCACCGAGTAAGATTTAAGGCAGCACTGGCAGCAGCCAACTGGGCACAACTATGCAGTCACTGTAATTGCCAACCGAGCAAGCTGGCTGCTTCCCCGCTTCAAAAGCGAGTGCGCTGCTTGCGTGGAGACACAGGTAAGGGATACAGGACGCGCAGACACAGCAAGTTGTCACACACAAAGCTAGCTGCGTCCGTACCTGGAGCTGAATGTGCTACCGGCGCTTGAGTGGGGGAAGAAGAACACGCTGTGGATGTGACGCTTCAAGAAGGGACGGCCCTCCATCCAACTTAGGAGCGCCTCAGGGGGTATGCGCAGCCCACGGAGCAGAGTCAGGCAGGGTCCTGTCGTGTGTGCGGGCATCATGCAAGAGGGATGATCTGTTGCGTGCGCAAGCATCACGCAAGGGATGCCCTGCTGCATGTGCGAACATCATGCAAGAGATGCTCTGTTGCGTGCGCAAGCATCATGCAAGGGATGCCCTGCTGCATGTGCGAGCATCATGCAAGGGATGCTCAGCTGCATGAACAAGCATCATGCGAGAGGGATGCTCTGTTGCGTGCGCAAGCATCGTACGAGGGATGCCCTGCTGCGTATACGTGCATCGTACACAAAAGACAAACACGGTGGCTGTGGCTGTTGAGCTGTAGAGCAGCTTGCACAGAATGAGGTCTGGAGGGTTGTGAGCCTGCTAGCCCTAGAAGGCTCGAGGGGGTCGGCTGTGGTGTAGCCTGCTGGCAGGGTGGAGGGCCTCCTGGCAGGGTGGAGGGCCTAGTTGCAGGGTGGAGGGCCTCCTGGCAGGGTGGAGGGCCTCCTGGCAGGGTGGAGGGCCTACAGGCACGGTGGAGGGCCTACAGGCAGGGTGGAGGGCCTAGTTGCAGGGTGGAGCGCACTGGCACGGTGGAGGGCCTAGTTGCAGGGTGGAAAGCCTACTGGCAGTGCGGAGGCCCGGCAGGCAGGGTGGCATGGGGCACGCTGGGTTGGACCAAAGCTCTGTTGTGTGTAGGCTTTCCAAGGGACTAACAGGCCGGTCACTGTGTGGCACTCAGGCTGGGCTCTGCGGGGCACGCGGGCCTGCCACTGTGGGGCATGCAGGGCTGGTTGGGGCCCCAATAACTCATCAGTGATGAGCTATGAGCTCACACTTTGAGGTGCTTATGAGCATGCACTCAAGAGGCCCAAACAAGCATGCACTGAGGCGCTGATGAGCATGCACTCAAGAGGCCCACATGAGTCATGACAAGCACATACTTAGAGGCGCTCAGGGGCACTGCGAGCCCCTCCCTCATCAGCATTCACCACAAGGCGCTGATGAGCATGCACTCAAGAGGCCCAAACAAGCATGAAATTAGAGGCGCCGACAAGCATGCAGTCAAGAGGCCCTCATGACAAGCACACACTCATCCCCGACCCTCCTGGGCTTGCACTGCGAGCCCCTCCATCACTAGCATGCACCGAGAGGAGCAAGCTGATAAGCATGCTGGGCAAGAAGCAAGCAGGCTAGGCACAAACGGGGCATGCAGGCTGGGCAGGCAGGGGCACGAGAGGACGCGCCCTTCCCAGTCATCTTTGCGACCAAGAGGCGCCCAAGCACAAGCAGCTCATTATAGCAGAGGCAGGGAAGAAAGGGGTGGCATGGATAGAAGTGGGGGGGGCAAACAGACAAATAGTGCCAGAGACCCTTGGCAGGCTTTTACTTTCTATCCATTATCAAGGAATGCAGGTCAACACTCATGAAACACTTGAGCGTGACCCCGCAAAGCATACCTGGGCTCTTCAAGGCCAGCACCATGCGCACGCAAACACCAAACAGCTGTGTGGCATGCGAGCACAGCACAAAGGGGCCCTGCTGCTCCTACCCCCGCCACCATCACCACCACTGCCTACGCCCATCTTGAGCATGCAGCAGCCGCACACTCATCCCATGCTCAAGTAAGCGCGCGGTTAAAACCCTGCACCCTTACCATGCAAGAAACAAACCGGCAGCTGACCCAGGCAAAGCACCCTGGCTGTGCATGGGAATGTGCTGGATAGAGGCGCGCATGCACAAACAAATATTGTACCCACATCACCCCCCCCCTCTCTTTCTCCCTTCCTCCCGCATTCCGTCATACATGCACGTGCGTGCATGCACACGCACTAAGCCACCTACCCCTGTGATCACTGTGAGGACCCACTTCCTCCACCTGAATGACATCAAGACAAGTCACAGCTTTTTGCACTGGAAGCAGCACTGACTGATGAGGAGCGGGGCATGGAGCTCATAACGTGTTCTAAATGGTTGCACATGCGCGCAGGGAAATGTATTAACTTATGCATGCAACGGCACTGTCAAGCGCAATTGCAGATGGACGCAAACACTGACACAGCTCCAGGTGGGTAAAGCACTGACAAGCCATACGCAGCAGCATGGGTGCAGCAGTGGAGCCGACGGGGAAGTCTTAAGCATGTTCCAATACTTGTACATGTGCGCATGCCTGCATGCGTGTTTTCGTCACACATGATAAGGACCCCACCTGTTTTGCACAGTGTTCCGGGAAGGCATGGAGGCTAGGGGAAGCAGCATAAGCAGCAAGTCTCCCGGCCGTCTCCTGGTTTGCTGATTTCAGGTAACAGTCCCATTCGGTGACGCTGGATGTGGGTAAATGCACCTGCAAGAAAGCCCACGTGCTTCTTGTGAGCTTCTGTACTTCGTACATGAAGCCTTTTATTTCCATCTGTGCATGTATCTGTGTATGTATGATTGCGAGGCTCTTTTACCGCTCCTCTCTTTTGGGAAAATGGGCCCGAAGTGTATCCATGCATGCACGCATGTCTTTGTGTGCGAGCGCCTGCTAACGCTTGTGCGCAAAGGTGCCTGCTTATGTGCGTGCGTGCGACCGTGTACGCTTCTATGCATGCATGGCATGTTTGATTGTAAGAACACACATTCACACATGTGTCTATGTGCAGAATTGCTTGCTTCCATGCGTGAGAGGGTGTGCTCAATTCCATTAAACTTCATGTAAATTGTGTACGTGCCTTTGTGTGTGATGCGCATGTGTGTATACGCTTGTGTGTGTTGGCATTTGTGTGCATATGTGTGTGTGTGTATGTGTGTGTGCACAGGTGTGCATGCGCGCGTCCGTTTCAACCCATGTGTCTCCTTGTGTCAGCCGCATGCATGCAGTTCCCTCATACAAAATTAAACATGGGAAATACAACAACCTTCCTCACCATGCACTCCTTCCTCTTAAAGCTTTAGTGCGGTCCCTCACATAACAACAAGGTGGGCGGTGCGAATTGAAATTTATATAATTCCGTTGAACATAACCAAGTCAATTAAAATGTAGATGAGAAGCCTTAATGTCGCTTAGTCTGTTGTGCCTTGCCTCGTTGCTGGCCTGGCAGAGTGCTGGACTGGTAACAGCTGAAGTTTCTCATGGTCCTACATCAGGACCAAGCAGCCAGCCCCAACAAGGTCCAGTTGTAAGTCTGGTTCTGCACTCACTTTCTGTCTCAGTGCACCCTGTCTGTAAGTTACCCCCACCGCACTGTACCTTCATTGATATTGATTGTAGGAGAATGATCCATCTCATCATATAGGCAAGAGCCATCAGCACAAGCTTGCTGACGATCCTCACCAGCAGCCCCAGCCCCATCCTCATCCTGGCAGCTATCCCAAGGCTGCACCTGCCTCGAGGTTGGCAGAGGAAGCCACTGCCGCCTGCTTCAACCCAGATTTTGTACCTGGCGCTCAGGCAGGCCCCGAAGCAGGCTGCTCAGAGCATCAGCACCCGCAGCCACAGCAGCAGCAGCAGCAGGAGCAGCAGCAACCTAGCGAGCCTACCGATTCCCTGCCGCCACTGCCACAGCAGCAGCAGCAGCAGCAGCAGCAGCAGCCACCCCGCCTGCCCATTCATCACATAGAGCGGCCAAAGCGCACACCTACAGTTATTCCGTCACCTGACGAGTTTGAGCGCGGCCAGCCAGGTGTGGGGAGACGTGTGTGAGCCATGGATTCCAAGACCAACTTGGGCATGTTTGGCCCTTTTGCAAGCTCCAGCTCTTTTGAATGATGTGCTGTTCTTAGATGAGGTAACCCAACTTTTGGCCTCAACCATGGACCACATGAGCCTCGTGCGCACAACCTGGCATGCACTTGAACTCACTCGCCACACCCCATGCGCAAGGATGTGCATGCATGTGCGCGATAACATGGGGCACACATGCAGTATGAGCAACACATGAAGAGTCCCATGGCATGTGCGAGTGCATGTGGAACCTTGCCTTGGTGCACAAAGCCTCTTACGCGTGCACTCCTTTGCATGCAGACCCCATGGCCGGCACCCGCAGCACAGAGGGAGTCCAAGTAGGCGCTACAGCTGGCGGCGGCAGTGCCGCCGCTGGAGGGGTCTCTGTGACTGGCCATCCCAACCCCCATCACCCTAGTTCTGCTGGCGGACCTCACTCACCCCAAAGCACGCACCACCACCACCACCACCACCCTCAGCTGTTCGCGAGCGGCGGCCGCGAGGAGGCGGCGGCTGCGCCGGGCCCACACCCACACCTTGAAGCTGCGGGCAGTGCTGCGGACGAGGATGATGAGCGCCGCATGAACCTGGCAGATGCAGGTGAGGGTGTGGGTGAGGGGTGCACGGCTGCACCTGCTGAAGCAGGGCATATCTGCCCAGCTGGAGCCTGCAAGACCTGCACCCTGCTTCTAGGTTAGGAAGAGGAGCGCAAATAAGAAGGTTTGCGGGAAGACATACATGATGACTTCAGATATTGAGTACCTGTGCGTTTTTTCCCACAGCCCCTTTCCCACAACCCTTTGGGAGGTGGGACTCCTGGTGCGCTGGGTGCATGGACATTTCAACGATCCAGAAGGCCAGGCCAGTTCATGTGGGCTTTGGGACATGGAGATGCGTGCATATGTGCGTGTGAGAGTAGTGTGTGCGCGCGCGCATGCCTGTGTGCGCCAGCTGCTGCTCAGAGGTGCAAAGTGATGATGGAAGGTGGGCAAAACAGCTCTACTGGTTTGACCCTGGTAATACTGCAAAATCCCCGGTGCTGCAGCCAGAGGATGAATGATGCTGAGTTGAAGGGTAACCTTTCAACTCAGGGACGGTGGCAGCGTGCTTTGTTCATTTGGCTGGCAGCTTATGTCATGATGCACATGCAGCTGGGGTGGCATCTGCAGCTGCAGTGCTGACTAAGCCTGTGCAGGGCATGCTGGCAACATATGCATATGCCAATGGTGGGGTCATGGGTTGAACCTTGTGGCAGCAAACAAAGCTTTTGCCCGGCACTCTGACACACGCCATGCATGCAGATGATGGGGCATCAATTGTGGCGGCAAACAAGGAGGCTCGGAAGCCTGAGAAAGCCATCGATGGGGACGATGACTCGTACCTGAAGAATAGCTGCAGTGCGCAGAAGTGGATCATCATTGAGCTGTCGCAGGTTTGTCCTGAAGCGTGTCAGCTAGGCAATTTCAAGGAAGGAGGGGCTGGGTCCTTTTGTGGGTCAGCTGTGGGCGATGAAAGAGGGTTGCAGGTTGGGTGGTCTTGCAAGCCTTGGGCGGCCTTAGAAGCATCATGACTTCGTTCTGGTTTCTGGTGCTGTGCTGCACTATGACATTTGCATGAAGTTCACCCAAATCTAGATATCAGAAATTTCTTGCAGCCTGCAGCTCGTCTGGCACAGGCAGGGAATGGTGATGGAACAAGCATTTCTGAAGAGGAGCACAAATGGTTGAGATTCAGGTGCACTCTGAACATTTAAGCAGCATACCATGACATCACCATGATTGAATCAGCAATTCATGCACAGATCACAAGTTAAGGGTTGAACGCAACACAATAACTAAAACTCATTGTGCACACTCGTAATGCTTCTCTTGCGCTCTACCTTCATTTGCCTTGATCCTTTGCCCTTCTTCTGCCTTTGTCCTCCTCCCCTATTTGCATCAATTTTAGCAATCACCCTCACCCCTCACCTGGACTTCCCGTCCTGCCTTGCCTCCACCTGTGTACTTTGCACAGCTTGGCCGCATTGATGGGCTGGAGATTGTGAACAAGGAGATGTACAGCTCACGACTGAGGGACTTCACGGTGAAGGTGAGGGTGCACAGGGATGTGCAGCTCATGATTGGGGGCTACCACGGTAAAGGTGTGCATTCCTGGAGAAAAGCACTCTTTGCCCACCCTGCGCCTTTCTAGCCTTTGCAGCGTCACGTATCGGGTGTCAGGCATTTCGTCCTGATCTACTTCCCGGACCTGACTGCAAGTGAATAAAAAGTGCGCACATGTCTCCCCCCTCTCTTCACACTTGGCCGCATACACGCATGCATGCAGCACGTGCACTCTCGTGCGCTTCTTCAACTCGCACATGAGCACTAGCCACGCGCACAGGCGCGCACACGTATATGGATACATGCACGTACACACATGTGCGTGCCCCACTTTGCCCCACACAACAAGCTTCACAAACACATCAACAATTGTGTCCCCCTGCGACTGTACACGCACCCACACACGAACATGTACACGTACACACACAATCACGCACTTCTGCGCCCTCTGCAGTGCACCACCCATGCCCCCCTGTCTCTGTTCGCGCACCCACACATGCACGTGTACACATACGCACACTTCTGTGCCCTCTGCATTGCACCACAGGGGCGTCAGCTGCACCCTCGCAAGGACAGCTCCGTGCCTGACTACCCCAGCTGGTTTGACACCGACCACTGGCCGCTGCTGGGCGAGTTCACTGCAGCCAACCGCAAGGGCTCGCAGGCGTTCAAAATCCCGCTGAAGCGGCGCATCAGGTGAGCACCCCCTCTAGGTCGACCCATGGGTACTCACTCCCCTCTAGGTCAAACCATGGGTATCAGGTGAGCACCCCCTCAAGGTCTATCCATGGGTACTCACTCCCCTCTAGGTCGACCCATGGGTATTCCCCTCTGGGTCTAACCATGGGTACCCCCCTCTAGGTCTAACCATGGGTACTCACTCCCCTCCAGGATCCCACTCAAGGTCCTGTCCAAGCTTCACAAAGACCCTGAAGTCTAAGCCCTCACCACACTCTTCTTGAACCCCAAGCCAATCTTACACCCACTCTGTCATGTCCTTGAGGTGCTCCCAAGTGGCTGCCCAAGTCCTGCTTGGGCCTCTTCACAGTGCAGTACGCCCCAGCTGGTGTGCTTCCGTGCCTGCGCTGTAGCGTCTCCTGCCAAATAGCTGATCCATGCCAGTGCCTGTTTGCATGCTTTTGCCACTGAGAGCTGCTTCTTGACATATGCCCCTGCATGTGTTAACATGTGTGTTTACTCGTGTGTGTGTGTGTGTTTGTTTGTGTGTGTGTGTGTGTGTGTGTGTGTGTGTGTGAGCGCGCGCGCGTGTCATGCACACGCGCGCCGGCCACACAACTGCTGTGCTGGAAGCGGCTGGTTGGGCTTGCTGCAGGCACATGTTTCGTACGATGGCTTATCTAAGCTACATGTCAGAACCAAAGTGCACCTGTGTGTCCTGCACCTGCTATTGCAGCGCCCAGGGTGTCATCTTGTCAGACGCTGGCTTGACACTCCTTGCATGCCTGGCCTCCTACGCCTGCCTTGCTTCAGGTGCAGCACCTGCAGAGGGTCCACCCCACAGCTTTTGACCTTGCAGGGTCTACCGCCTGCAGGCCTGCCACTCAGCTCTTGACCCTGTTGGACCATATCTGTTGACCCTGTTGGACCATTCCTCCTGACCCTGTTGGACCATTCCTGTTGACCCTGTTGGGCAATTCCTCCTGCTTTCCCCCTGGCCGCATCTGTGATTTGTTTCCCTGCCTGGCCTGTGGGGCTTGCTGCAGGTACCTGCTGGTGCAGTTCCACTCCCACTACGGCTCAGAGGAGGTGTGTGCCCTCAACTCCATCAGGGCGCTGGGAGTGTCTGCAGCGCAGGTGAGCACCTTCCACCAAGGGAAGGTAAAAGCACGCTGGCGCATGCGTGCGTGCGCGCGAGCATGTGAATGTTTTGGTGCGTACGCGTGCGTGAACGCAAGTTGCTTGGGAATAGTTGAACTTGCTGGAGGGAGCCCTCTGGCATGGCACCTGCAGTTCAGCCAGGCACGCCACACCCCTGCTGCTCAGCTAGACATGCCACACCCCTGCGGTTCAGCCAGGTACGCCACACCCCTGCTGCTGCGCAGGAGCTGGAGGAAGCCCTGGCATGGCACCTGCACCCTGGCCAGATGCCCCACACCCTTGGGCCCCAAGAGGACATGTTTGAGTCCTTGCCCCTGCTTGAGGGAGGATTAGCCCATGAGCACCCACAGCCACAGCAGCATACACATCCAAAGCCACAGCAGCAGCAGCAGCAGCAGCAGCAGCACCTACAGCACCCACAGCAGCAGCAGCAACAGCAGCAGCAGCACACGAGCCCCAAGCACGTGGGAGGGGGGGGCGCTGCTGGCACAGGAAGCGGAGATGCTGCGAGCGGTGGGGAGGGTGTGGCTTCGGGGGGTGGGGGGGCCTACAGACACAGCGTAATGGGTGATGGAAAGAGGGATGATAAGGGGCTAGAGGGCGGGGAGGAGGGGGCCAAAGGCACGCAGCCAGTCAATGGGGGCCAGGGCGGCAGCGGGGGTGGCGGCGAAGGAGGTGCTACGGTGGGAGGTGGGGATGTTGAGGGGGAGCAGAGGCCTGCAGACGTGCAGCTGCCGCCTTTGCATACGGGGCACAGTGCCGCAGCGGCCGCGGGGGAAAGTCGGCCAGGGTGGCCAGGAGCAAAGCAGGGCGTGGGTGACCTGCACCAGCCACCGCAGCAGCAGCCGCCATATTTGCAGCAGCAGGACCCGCACGACGCAGAGGGTCAGGGGCCTGGGCCTGGCTCCCTGGCGCCAGGGGAGGAGTCTGATAGGAGCACTGATGGGGGCTCCGCCGCTGCCGCTGCCGCCGCCGCTGCCGCTGCTGCTGCTGCTGCTTCCATACCAGAGGGACATGGGTCTGGGGCTGGGCGGGGCATGGCTGGACCGGGGGGCACAGCTGCCGGCGATGGGGGCCAGAGTGCTGCTGCGGCAACGCAGGGCCGCCCGCTGGATGCGCGCCTACATGCAGGGGGGGGCGTAGGGTCAGAGGGCCATAGGGAGGAGGCTGGCAGCGTGGCAGGGGTAGACACCCAGGGGTGGGCAGGCAGTGGGGGCATTGCACCAGGTGGAGTCGGTGGGGGGACTGGGGAGAGGGCTGGGGGCTGCTGCAGCGAGGTAAGGTGTGGTGGCGCCGAGGGGGTAGACGGGGGGGACGGGGGTGGGCGCACCTGCGCGGAGGGGGAGGCGAGCGGCGCGTGTGATGGGTCGCCTCCAGGTGGCTGCTTGGGCCATCATGCAGCCTGCGTAGGACCGGGCAGCGCGGAGGGCAGCGCGGCGGCGTGCGTGCCGGTTGCTCCTGGTACGGTAAGCGGCCAGCACTTGCCGGCAGCAGCGGCAGGCGGCCCTGGCCAGGCAGGCGCGCAGTGGGCCACCCCTCCATCCCAGGGCCCACCTGCTGGCGCAGCAGGGATGAGCCCTGTGTATGGACGCACCCACCCACCCGACCAAGGGAACAGTATTGGTAGTGGCGGTGGCGGCAGCAGCGGTGGTGCAGTAGTGGGTGCAGGCGCGGGCGCGGGTGCTGCAGAGTTGTTGTGCGGTCCCGGCAATGCTCCAGAGTGCGCGGGAGAGGCTTGCGGGGATGGCAGGGGGGGACCGGACTGTT
>LFCJ01003307.1_pt1 | contig 11793 bp, 12 predicted proteins | sample 643141 | NCBI WGS metagenome assembly LFCJ01 (sample SAMN03766243, study PRJNA286221) | soda lake metagenome | biome: soda lake; feature: Kulunda steppe; material: water; isolation source: sample B1-Br-g2 brine of Lake Bitter-1 | place: Russia: Kulunda steppe | collected 2010-07 | reverse complement strand
TCCGCTTTTTTAAACCAGAACAACCATAAACTTCCTTTTTTCCTTCATGAATTAATCGTTTTTTATGAGCAGGCTAGCAGTCGCAATTCTTGACTGAAGGCCTTATCCTTGTAAACCTTGTAAACTACCTGGCTGAAGGTCAAACTTAAACTTGTAAACTTAAACTCACGAGAGAAATTAAATTACGCAAATCAAGTCTGATGCTAAAGGAAGGAAGAATAAGGAAAACTGTGTAGCCAGTGAAACACTCATCAATAAATGAAAAGGAGTCACCTAGGACCTAGGCACCGTATGACTCCCCATCAACGAAGAAAATCCAGTCTTCCCACCAGCTTAGTCCTACGATATACAAACCAGCAGCCTAAATGGCCGCAGTAATGGCAGGCTTGCTGCCCAGGGCGCCAGCAGGTCCGGTCTTGGCGGCCATTTGCATGGAGCCTAGCAGGGGCTGTGCCCCATGCAAGGAGTCGCGCCATGCAGCCAGCTGCGTTCGCAGCGTGGCCCACTCTGCGGCACCAAAAGTGCGTTGCGTGCACCGAGACACCACCACCATGTCCTGGACCTGCGGCAAGAGCAATAAGACACAGTTAGGCAAATAATTTGAGCATTCTGCTTCAGACAACTGATGCATTGCGCTTGGCAGCAGCATAGTCTGAACGGCAAGGCCTGGCGACGAGCCTGCATGACACACTGTATGGGCATGTTTAGTTGAATAGTAGACCATACTCGAACCCTGAACATTTGTATAACAAAAGACGTCGAAAGCTTCACCTTATCAGATTCACACTCTCCGAGAGGTATTTAGGTATGCGGCGCACTTCTGAGCCTTCTGATTCATAAGCAAATCCTAGACCCTGCCTGGAAGCTCAGCAGGAGCGGAATCTCTAGCATGTCAGTGGCAACGTCCATGGACACTGAACCCACATTACAGCACCAAGCCGCGCTCCTGGTCCCAACCACGCATGCACAGAAATCCCAAGTCCAAAGCTTTCTCGCGGGAACACATATGGGGACGCAAAGTGGCACATGCACCCAGACGCATGCCTGCACATGCCTGGGCCTGCATGCACAGCCCAACCTGTTCCAGCAGCCACGCGGTAGCACCAGCAGCATGCACCTCGCAGGCAGGTCAGCCCTTGCTGAGGCCGGCCGGAACCTTCCAGCCTCAGCTGCCAGCCTGTGCTGCCAGCCTGCACACACCACCACCTCACAGCCTGTGCTGCCTGGCACCCCTGCAGCAGGGGATGCGCGCACCTGGTCGATCTTGCCCTCTATCAGCCTTGAGCCAATCGCACGCACAATCCAGGACTCCACCTCGCTGGCTGGGATGTCCAGCGCAGACTGGATGCTTGAGAACGGCACCTGCGCATGCGTGCACCGGCAGTACGACCTCACACGGCGATGCCTGGAAGCAGTGCTGGCACCGGCCCGCAGGGCCACAAAATGCAGGCGTGCACAGGCAAGGTGCAGGTAGCAAGGCCTCAGACACAGATGTGACATGTGCAGAGAGGGGGAGGGGTGGGTGTCATAATATTGGGGGGGTGGGAGTTTTTGGGGGGGGGCCGTGGCACACTGCCACGCAGCAAAAATCCCTGGACAAGGAGCCGCAGGCGCTGTGCGTCAGCTGTGTGCCATGCCTGCCCTGCCATTCCAAAGCGCTGCTCCCCAGCAACCATGGGCTCGGTCCCGTGTGTACACAATAGCCCTTTGCAGCAGGGCTGAAGGTGAACCTCCTGCAGCGACGGGCCGGCGGCTCATCAGGTTAAGATCCATCCAGCTTCATGCCTTCACATGCGGCTTGGCTTAAACCCATCTAGTCTCCATGCCCACACACGCAGCTTGGACACATCCAGCTTCCTTGCCCACACATGCGGCCTAGATCCATCTAGTCTCCATGTCCACACATGCTGCTTGGATCCATCCAGCCTCAATGCCCGCACATGCACAGCAGCCAGGATGCGTGAGGCATGCCAACGGTATGCCCTGCTGCTGACGCGACACTGATACAGCAGCAGGCCGCACTCATTGCTCCACGGTGTGAGGCAAAAGGAGGGTCGCACAGCTGATTGCTTTTGGTGTGAGTCTGACCACTGCACGCAAGACTGTCTCCCCCCCCCTTTAAAATCCCCAGCAATAGAGTGGGCTACTGCATGCGTACACACCTGCAAGCAGGCCCATGCTCCTGAGCCTTAGCCGAGGGACAAATGGGCAGCAGCTGTGCATGCGTGCAAGTGCGCGCACACCGCATCACAAGGCCACGCGGCGGTCCCCACCTCTTTGCAGGAGCCCCCCGAGCAGAGTGCCAGCAGCGCTACCAGGCGCGCCTTCGTCAGGGCAGCCTCGGGCGAGACGCCCACTTGCTCCAACACCGCTGGCTTGGCTGCTGCGCGGAAGCCTGCATGTGCGTGAGCGAGTATGCACAGGCATGCTTATGTGTGCCTGCCAACGCACGCATTCTTTTGCCAGGCGCCTGCCCAGTACACCCACCCATGTACGTCATACCCTGTAATGCTCTTGGATCTCCTCTGCACAAGAAAGTGTGAGGCTTAAGAGTAGTTAGAGCAGCGTGGCGCACGCAAATCATCAACAGCCGCGGCAACCACTCGCTCCAATACCAAGCGCCCGAAGGGGGCCTGAGTATGCGCGAGTGAAACACGTCCCTCATAAAGGCCAGAATACCTTACTTTTTTCACAAATATGTTCTGTTTAGTATTCTAGTCCTTATTAGGGATGTGTTTCACTCGCGCGGGTTCCCTTTGTGAGGTTGGCACTTCAAAGATGACAGATTTTCCCAACCTTGCATACTACCCCACTCACTTCCCAGGTCTCCAGACAAGGTTGCGGCAAACAGGCCGTAGACAGGGGCGGCAGACGCGTCCTTGGCCAGTGCCTTCACAGCGGGCGACCCTGCAAAGTCTGCCTGGAAGATGGCGGGGCTGCAGGGGCACACGCACAGGCACAGGCACTCTGCGTCAGGCAGCTGGGGCATGCTTGTGCAACAGGCAGGGTGCGCACTTGCATCAGGTGCAGAATGTAGGCAGGGCGTGCTTGGCACAGCACACGAACGCGCTCATGCTGCCAATCCATGCCCTTGCAAGCGCGCGAAGCCCAGCGCATGCTGTGGCATAGCAAAGGCCCCTTGCAGTTTCAGCAAGTGAACGCAGGCACAGCCACATGACTCGATGACGTGGCAGGCATGGCCCACGCACTCCCAGATACAGTACATGACTCATCCGCATGGGTTGCGCAGCTCACGCACTTGCGCACGAAGTCGGTGACGGCGGCCACGGCGAGGGGCCGCAGCTGCGCAATAGCGGCGGCGTCGTTCTCCTGGCACAGCGCCAGCGCGGCCGTGACTAGGCGGATGTACTCTTGTACACTGGCGCGGTCCGTCCCAATCTGCAGGGAGAAGCGGGAGGGGGGGTCAGTGCAGCAAGCAAGGCAAAGGGTGCCCAAAAGGGCTGCACCTGGGCAGAAATGTGCAACTCTGCTGAGGGAATGCAGGAGAGATTCAGCCGGCCTTGCTACGAGCGCTGCACACCACTGCCTTGCCGCAAGACCTTGCATCTACCGAGCCTGGCTCCATTGCCAATAAGACCCCAGCTATCCTTTTCTCTGACTGAGTTGGATCTGACGGTGCAATGGGAGAGAGACACACTGGCAAGTGGTTTAGTGATTCGAAGATTCAAAGAAGTCCTGGACCTAGAAAGAACCAGGGCGTAGAAAATAGAGGCAAGGGTGTGGTCCCAACGGGCACAAGCCTGTCAAATGGTTTTTTTTGGCATGCTCTGGTGAGATGGGCTCTGGTGAGACAAAATTATCTTAGAGGGGCAAAAAGGCTCTCAACAAAGGATGTAGCAAAGGGTGCCAGGCCTCAGGGTCAAAGCTGTACCCATACGCAGGTGCAGAGCACCATGCAATCGTACAATGTAGATAAGGTTGTTTTGAAGTAGATCATCATCGGCCATAGCTAAGGAGGAACAGGTGGTCAGGTCATGCATGCATGCATACGTCCACCGTGCCCGAACACGACCAAAAGAGCATGCATGGACATGAGGCAGTGGAGCACGTGATGTTCATGCACCAGTCTTTAGCAAGAAGCGGAGGTCAAAAGTAGCCAGTGGAGCAGGCAGCAGGCTCGACAGCCCTTGTCCCCTTCCCTCCCCCCCCCCCGGGGTCCTGGCATCTGTCACTACCGCGACCACTGGGTGGAGCAGCCAAACCCTATGACCATTAATCCAGTGCCTGGACACTCCTCTTCCTCTAGGCTCCCTGAGGGACTTTGCGGAGGCCCAGCCTGCCAGCACCCTGCATCTGCAAACAGCACGATGCCTGCATGCTTGCTTGCGCACTTAGATTACATGTGTGTCCTGCTTGTGCATGTACGCATGCACGCGCCCAGGTGTGCTCTGCCTGCCTGCCGCAACACCATGCCTGGGCGGCAGGCACGTGCAGTGAGTGGGCTATGCCCACGCACCTTGATCAAGGTGGCAAGCGCAATGAGCAGCTCTCTGGACTCCGCTTCATTCAGGCTCCATTGACGTATCCAATCTTGGCTCTTCCCGCGCACCGCAGGTACTAGGATGGCTGCCAGGCGAGGCAGGCTGCGCATCACATTACCACACAAATGCAAGTGAACTGCAGATCAGGCATGACGGAGAACTGCCTGCCCCCTCAGGCGAGAGCAGGAGAGGCCATACTCATGAAAAGCAGCACAATGAATTCGGGTATGGGCGAGAGGTGACGCAAGAGCCCGCGGCTGCCAGCCATACGTGCCAAGGCTCCTTGAGTTTTGCCAACATTTCCAGGAATCAAGACTGAATTCTGGCCAAGACTGTGGGCGTACGGGGTTGCGCCTTACAGGCTGGGGCCGCAATGAGATTCCAATCCTGCCCGCACTGCTGGTCATGCATTATTGCAAGGAAGCCGCCTTTGGCTATGGCCTCATTATGCACGCATGGAAGGGCCCCTGGTATCTGCCTCTACCTTCCATAAGCCTGTTGACATACACACTGAGCATTGGAGAGCCATGAGGATCATGTGTGCATTGATTGGACATGTTCACGATGAGGACGCAACTGCTCCGCGCACTGCTATCCAAGGCGTGGACATTCTGGCCAATTTACACTAAAAAAGATGCAGCCTCTGTGTGGGCATGCTCACAGTGTAATCACATCAGCAGTGACTGTGCAATTGAGCCTGCCCATATTGGGGTGCTCAACCACTGCTTCCATCGTCCAAGGCTTATGCTTACACCCTTGACAATACAACTACCCCTGAGACAAACTATTAGACTGTCTGACATAGACCCCTGAAGAAACTGCTGTGAGCTTGGCCACTTAAGATGCAACAGATGGACGTTGCCATGCTGTGCTGCGGAACTTTCATCTAGACTCAGAATATGGTCATGCATTATCATGATGGGGTGGGTGTTGGCATAGCCCAGACTGCATGCCGTGTCAACAGGCTCTATGCCATGTCAACAGGCTCTCCAACACAAACAAGCTCAGCTCCACAAACGTTCCTTCATGCCTCGAGTTATTCACTCACTTGTGGGCATACTCAGCAGCCTTTAAAAGCACAACTCTCTGGGTACGTGGATGACCACTGGCAACACCATATAAATTTAATAACGCCCCTAATCTCTCGCTTGCACGCTCATCGACCTGCAGATGGGGCAGACAGCATCGCAGCTGAAAATCCAAGCCTCAAAGCCACTCACACACGACAAATCCTGTGTATTTTGTTAGAATTTTGGACACACACGCACACATTGATGCACAGACGTAGGCAATGATTGCACAGACGTGCCCATCAGCACGTGGGCATTCACGTAGCACACGCGCTTGCACACACATGCACCCCCAAGCAGCAGCCTGCATGCCTGTGCTTGTTGCATGCTTGTACGATTTGGTGAAGTAGCTCAGTTTCAGCATTACCCCACTCGGAATCACCCCTCAAAATGAAGGTCATGTTGGCAGCAAGTAATTGCACGTTTGGGATCGGCTATAAAAAGAACATGCTTACTGTATTGTCCATTCCGTCATCTCCACGACAGTTGCAGGTCAGCTTGAAGTGCATGGTCTGTTATAGTCTGTCGTGTTCTCTTGGATGAGGTGGCAGAGTGCGCACAATTACACTCAAGGTGCGTGGAGCGGAGTGCACATGGGGGGTCATGCATACACAAGTCTAGTGCCACATAGCTCCTTTAAACGTACCTTGGATGTCAAGGCGGCAGCCAAGCTCTGGGCAGTGGCCTGCATCCTGTCCACTGGCACCCTTGGCACGGCATGCACCAGGATGTTGGCGACGCACTCGCACTCTGCGTTTGCATCAGGGCAGGGTTTCGCGTTAGATATCAATGATCGTAGTGATGTCGCAACAGCACTAGCCCAGGTGGGAGAGTACGGCTGGTGTTCAATGTTGCATTGGACGACCCATCGCCCACCTTTATCAGTGCACTTGTCGAACACCATGTCCAGCTGCGCTTGTATCTTGGCAAGGTACTGCTCATATTGCTGGCTCTGCAGTAGCGTGTTGCACTCTGCCAGGAACTTGGATCCAGGCGTCTCGGCCAAGGCTGTCTTCACCTGCACGCCCAGTTCAGTACCGTGTGTTTTAGCGTGCCAGTCGTCCTAAAAATCACCGGAATTTGAAATCAAGCCTTGGCCAGGTTGCAACAGCATGCATGTCTGTCTGCCAAACAGGAGTAGGCACAAGTAGGCAGCCGGCAAGCCCCAGCTGAGGCTGCTGCCTGAAGGCCACCAAAAAGACTTCAATTCTGAACATGCCCTCAACTTGTACGATGCATTTTCCAGTGGCAGGACAGTGCTGCCTACCAAGAGCAGGAGGTAGATTTGCAGCAGGGCATGGGCACCCCATGCCGCATCAACCAACTGGTTCTTGATCTCTTGCACCCGCATCTTCCCTAACCCACCTGGCCCTCTCCCTCATTGAGAATGTTGGCCACCTCAGCTGCCACCACCAGCAAGCTGTCCTCATCGGACGCGTTGCTCAGGTGCGAGGGCATGCTCAGCCGCTGAAAGGCTGGCAGTACCAAATTGTGCTACTAATTTATCAAATTCTTTCTATTTGTCCGCCAAGTTTAGAATTGACCAACCAGAGCAAAGCCAAGAGTCATAATTTTTTTTACCTGCGTGTTACATTTAAAGGATGGCAGCCATTCAGGCTGCAGCAACATGCGGGGGGTCCTACCTCACACGGACACATGCACAACAGGGGCTGCCTGCCTTCAGCCCTTGCTCCCTCTCAAATGGGCCAAGCACAAGTGGGAGACCCCACAAAGAGGATGCTCTTCTGATGCAGGGGTTGTTAGGGGTTGAAGGGTTTGCTGGCCGTCGGGCTTTGCAGCACGTAGGTGTACAGCGCACTTGCAGAAGCAGAAGCAGCAGGCGGCTAGCTACAATCATGGCAGGGGGTGCAGCAGGCGGAATGGGCTCAGCGGCAGGAGGGTCGGGAAAGGAGGTGTGTGCTGGACAGCATGTGCATTTTGTGCATTTGGGTCTGCTGGGCGTTCAGCCCATTGCCTAAGCAGCGAGCTGAGCAGGCTCATCTCCTAGACATTGAATGTTGCTTCAACCTGCTTGCTTTCTTTTCAGGTCACTTCCACGACTGCCAAGTTACTTGTTGGTACAGCTATAGCTTATATTGCCCTCATGGTACTCGTGCCATTCGCCAATGTCTTTTACCAGGTAAGTACCTGCACACTCACACCAATTGCTGCAGCAACAATGTATTGGTGCTCTGCCACAGTTCCTCCTGCCCTGGCCAAGAGACCTCTACTTTGCACGCAAGCACGTGTTCTTGTCGTCTTTCCTGTTCCCCACATCTTGCTGTCACAAATTTGGCGCCAGAAAATATGCAAGACAACCTTGTGCCTCTTTAAGTAGTCATTCTCATGCAACTAATCTCGAAGAACACACCCAGTGGACCAGGTGTTTGTGCCCTGTAACTACTGTTTCCATTGCATGATTGTGCATGAACACATCACTTTGCTTCTCCTTTGCTTCCAGATGCTCACCATGCTCTTGCATGTGCTGCCCACGAGAAGTTCTTGGCGCATGAGCTGCATCTTGCTGTGAGATACAGACAGGAAAGGCGCGGTCCAAACGACCGCGCCCAGATGATGGTCTGTGTGTCTCGGAGGTGGCCTTAAACAGCAGCAGCAAACCCCCTCGCCCCATGCGCAGGCTTTCCACAAGGGCATTGGCGTGTTTGTTGAGTGCCTCATGGACCCAGACTTCCTCCACGCCATCAAGCTCACCCTCATGCTGGCAGGCGTGGCTGTCCCTGTGAACGTGCTGTTTGGCCTGGTCGCCGCCATCAACATTACCAGAAATGACTTTCCTGGAAAAGTGAGCCGGGCAAGGACAAGGGCAGGCCGCTTGTGGTAACAAGAAGAAAACGGCAGCCCACTCTACAACAGGATCTGGATATATTCGTGTGCATCTCTGAGGGAGATAGATATAGCTCCTGCTGGCCCCCATAAGCCCATCCAGCTGCTTGCAACACTGAGTGCCTGCCTGTCTTGGGCGTTGGCTGCCAACTCACATGTGTGCGTGAAACAAACATGCAGACACGCGCAAGCACACGCGCGTATGAGCATGCACGTTCATACACAGGAAGATACTTCACAGCAATAATGGCTTCCATCAGTGTTTCTTTTCCTGGGACTGGCTTTGCCCTGTGAGCAGGTCTTCTTGCTGTCTCTCCTCGACCTGCCCTTTTCCATTTCTCCAGTAGTCACCGGCCTCATGCTGACCTTGCTGTACGGGCGCAATGGCTGGTTTGGGCCAATGCTGCAGCAGGCAGGCATCAACGTGGTGTTTGCCTTCACTGGTGAGTCATATCCATGACATGTTCGCGTGGCATGTTGAATTGTTTGATATTATGCAATTTCAAAAGCCATGTCTGCTACAGCAGAGCATGAGCGTGGCATGAGGTGCTTTTCAAAATATCTGCAAAAATGTCATGTCCAGTAGTCAGGCGTTTTGACTAGGTGGCTGTTTTGTAAATCTTGTAAATCTTGCCTCAATTGTTACACAGTTAACACACTACCTAGCTTGTCTTACATAGGCTGTTGCCGCGCACATCTCGCCCCATAGTTGGTGTATCAAGTGCATTCCTGGTTTTCAGTGGCTCACAGCAATTAGCCAGGTGGCTTGCCTTGCGTGCACTTATTGGCAAGCGATCTGTCGAGCATCATCTCTACTGAACGCAGGAATGGCACTTGCGACCATGTTTGTCACTCTCCCTTTCGTTGTCCGTGAGCTCATCCCAATTTTGGAGACCATGGATCTGTCTGAGGTGCGTTGTCCTTGTAGCCTACCTTATTTGTTTGTTTCCGCAATTGTAAAGGCCGCATACAAGCTTGTCATGCGTTTTAATGAAGGAGCTTAGTATATTTGTTTTAGTATATTTGTTATTTCCCACAACCCTTGTGGTTTATGAGCCCCTCTGGAACTGATTTGGAAACTTTTATTTAGTCGTGTTGCATGGCATCTTGAGGTCCAAGCATAGCGCTATACGCGCTCTACCTGGTGCACCAGTGCTGCCATTAAGGGCCAGGTGCCCCATGCACTCTGTCCTCTCTGCAACCCTCTGCACCTGCACCTCCATTTTGGCAGGTCTACCTAGATGGGTTGCCTACATTTGTTGCTGGCAAGCGAATACATGCACAGCTTCAGCTTTTTTGGGCATGCGTTTGTGCGTGCTCATAGCACAGCTGTGCAAGCGTGTGTGAGCATGCGTCAGTGCATGCATGTTCGCTCATGGGTGCAGGCATGCCCGTATAGCCTGTTTGTTTTGCTCTTGGGATATGTGCACATTGATGATACACGAGGCAAAGAATCGCTCTGGGGGGGGAGAGAGAAGGAGAGAGCTGCGCCGGCAATGTGGCAACACTTGTGATGTTATGCTCAAGCTGCAACTTGCTGTGCCTGCCACTGCTTTGTGTATGCATTTTTTGCATAAAATACTGAGTGACAGTGCCACAACTTGTCACTCAAGTAGCCTGAAATAAGCAAATCAACAGTAGCCCACAAAAGCGCATGTCATACCCAACACAAAGTTAAGCTCTTTTGGACGCAACAGAGGGCCATGCGCTTATGGCGCTTGAAGCCATCGCCGATTTTCCATGAACATGCTCTGCAGGAAGAGGCAGCTCGCACGCTTGGCGCTAATGACTGGCAGGTGTTTTGGAATGTGACCTTGCCAAACATCAGGTAGGGCAAGATCTGAAAGGGTGTGGACTCAGTGGTACGGACTTGAAGCGCTCAGACTGGACATGCATTGAAAGGTTAAGTCCAACCTTTTAGCGCCGCCATATGCTTTTAAACGCTAACAGGCATGCATGCTGTTAGCATGCCATGATACGACCATCTGGCAGACAAAGGGCGCTACATGCTGTGTTAACTGTTGAACCACGGGAATGCTCAAAGCCCTCTGGCTCAATTTTGGCATTCAGAGCTATGTTCTGTGCACCGTTTCCCATGTTCTGTTGCATGACATGTCAATACGTTGCCCTTCAATGCCCTTTGATGATGTTGTAGGTGGGCGCTCCTTTATGGCACCATTTTGACCAATGCACGTGCCATGGGGGAGTTTGGCGCTGTGTCAGTTATCTCTGGCAACATTTTGGGCAAGACACAGACATTGACGCTGTTTGTGGAAAGCGCTTATAAGGTGGGTTGGATGCCAGACCCTGCTTTGTTGTCCTGCAACTTGCGTCTTTTTCAGTAAGAAGCCCTATCTCGCCTTAGGCCATGGGGGGCTCATTTCTCCGTCCTGATCTGTCTGGCACCTGTCTGCTCATTTGCGCTTGGCCGCAGGAGTACAACACAGAGGCTGCATTTGCAGCTGCGGTGCTCCTTTCAACTCTAGCTCTCATGACCTTATTTATCAAGGACAAGGTTGAGGCTGCTGCGGCTGCAGAAACGCGGAAATAGGCTTGTGAAGTTTTTCAGGCTTGGTGTTTGGGGATTCAATTTCTAGTATCTGACTGTCAGATTCGTGTAACGTCCAGGCTTGCAAATTTGAACTGCTGAAATAAGGTGTCATCAGTGAGGGTTAGGGTTCGGTGCTGTACTGACGAGGGCAGCCTAGCTAAGGCCTGACAGGCCTGCGGTCTTTCAACCTGAAGAATCACTTACGTGGGTTTAAAACAAAATCCTGAGTGAGAGCGGCACATTCTAATAAGCCAAAACCGGTAGCAAATTAATCCATTTTTTCGTTCGTTTAACTTGAGTGGGCGAGGAACTTAAACATGTAAGGTAAACCGCAGACAGCGTGGCGGCCAGAAAGGGATAGCAAACATGGATCAGGAGGAGGAGCAGAGACAGTGAGTACCACAAAGAAGCTGATACTATATAGAAACTGACATGACAGCCAGCTGCACAGTTCTGCTAATGTTGCACACCTGCAAATAAGCTGCAGCACCGACATCCTAGGCAGCTCACTTGCACGCTGGGCAGCCCAGAGCACGACATGACTGACACGCGCAAAGAACTGAGCAGAAAGTCCTCAGTACATGCCACTCGCTTTCTAAAACTCAGGCTTCTGCTAGACGGCGGATGGGAACAATACCTCGCAACTGCACACAGCTGTCAGCCCGACACCTCCAGGGCAGTCTACCTTACCAACAGGCACAGCCGATCCCTTACCATCTATAACGCCCTTGTGCGCTTGGGCATCCTGCCCAACCAGCCCAACCAGCAGCAGCAGCAGCAGCAGCAGCAGCAGCAGCAGCAGCAGCAGCAGCAGCAGCAGCAGCAG
>LFCJ01003304.1_pt1 | contig 11795 bp, 17 predicted proteins | sample 643141 | NCBI WGS metagenome assembly LFCJ01 (sample SAMN03766243, study PRJNA286221) | soda lake metagenome | biome: soda lake; feature: Kulunda steppe; material: water; isolation source: sample B1-Br-g2 brine of Lake Bitter-1 | place: Russia: Kulunda steppe | collected 2010-07 | reverse complement strand
GGGGGGGCAGGAAGGGCTCAGGGGTTGAGGCGGCATGGGTGCGCAGGCAGGCCGCAGAAGAGGCGGGGACAGGGACACGGCAACAGGGTGCACAGGCGGCAGAGGGAGGGGGGGGAGAGGGACACGGCAGCAGGGGTGCGCAGGCGGCAGAGGCGGGCCAAATGGCTGGACGCGCTTGACAAGGCAGCTGCGCACACAGCCAGCTGAGCCTCCCCAGCCCCCCCCACACTCACACACACAGCAGGCCCTGTGAGGCGCACAGGGCAGCCTGGGCATGGCAGCGCACGGCAGGCGGGCTGAGCATCAGGCTGGCGAGCATGCGTTTGGCCAGACCGCAATGCGTGTGCGTGTGATTTCGTGGGTGCATGTGCGCATGCGCGCGCGCTCCCGCGTGTGTGAATGCATGTGTATGTGCGCACCAGGCTGGCATGCGTGCCTTGGCCAGGCTGCGGTACGTGTGTGTAGGTGTGTATAACTACTTATGTGTGCGTGTGTGTGTGTGTGTGTACGCAGGCAGGCTGCGCGCACCAGGCTGTACGCGGCAGCAGACGCGCCCGCGGACACATACGACGGCATCTGGTTCCACTGGCGTGCATAGTCCTCGCTGTACTGCTGGGCGGTGCCAAAGAACTGGTCCGCAAACTTGGATGCAGGGTGCCACTGCACAGCGGTCAGCACGTGCTCGGTGGCGCGGCGCCCCAGCGTGGCGGCGAACGACTCGTACGCGGGCGCGACGGTCAGGAAGAACGCTTTCAGGTAGTAGTCCTGCTGCGCCACAGCCTTGGCGACCTCAAACCCTGGGTCCTGCGCACGCGCGCGTGTTTGTGTAAGGGCTGGTTTGGGCAAATGCACGCATGTGCAGAGGCTAGAGGCATGGTACTGCTCAGCGCGCAACCTTCCCACACCTTTGCCTTTATGCACCTAAGCCGCTCAAACAGCCCATCTCGCACAAAACCCCCTGCCTCGGAGTCGCGCCCCGCACCTTGAAGTCGCACCCCACGATCGCGTCCGCGCCGAGCGCAATGGCCCTGTCCACAAGGCCCGCATAGAAGCCGGCATCGGCCGCCTGGGCAGTGGTGTACTTCACGACCTCGACGATGCCAAAGGCCGGGTTGAGCTGCACAAGCACATTGGCGCTGTACTCCACAGCCGTCTGCACAGTGCAGGATGCACAGCAGGGTCAGGGCTGTCAAGTGTGTGTGTGTGTGTTGTAGTGTGTACATGTGTATTTGCATACCAAATTTGCATATGCAGGTAAAGCATGTGTGCATGTGTGCGCACACGTGCGTTTGCGTGTGTATGCATGCTCACACCCTAGGACGCATGCACTGATGCATAACGCATACAGTGAACGGAGGAGTTTGCTGGTTCATATGCAGATGGCCACACCGCAGAAGCCCCAACCGCCCCCAGCCATTTGCCCCTGCTCTCTCCATTCTTGGCGACTGCCACTTGGCTACCTGTCGGCATGTTTGAGGGAGCTCTGCACATTCCAACCCCCCCATCCCCACCTGAAGCTCTGGGCTGGCACATCTAGCAGCCAACCCATCTGGCCAAGAGACAGACCGAACCTAGCAAAAAGACATGAACCTGAAAGCTTGGCACCAACCTTGCAGGTGATGGACGTGAAGATGTTGTCCTCCTTGTAGAAGACAAACAGCTTCTGGACACCGCCTGCGTCCAGAGCATGGGGAGGACAGCTCAGCTGGCTGGCATCATGGCCGTCACATGGCGAGCTGCCTCGGTTTGCGGCAGCGGGAGCGCGCTTGGTGCGCACAAGGGAGTGCAGATGGGGTGCTCTACAGGGAGCACATGGGGGTGCACGCACAGCGCACAAAAAATGCACGCCTGGCATGCACAGGGAGCGCGCATGCACGCCCATGCGGCGCACCTGCCAGCGCCATACTCTTGATGGACCCCAGGGTGTAGCGCGTATTTGACGCCTGGATGCCGTAAATGTACCGCATGTCCTGCAGATGGGCCACGGGCAAACAAACGCCAGGGGTGTGCTGTCTGGCCAGCTCTGGCAGCTGGCACGGCATCCCCAGGCTAATGTGCAGCAAGCTGCGCGCACACGTGAGCACAGTGCGCCCGCAGCACACCACCCCTGCAGAGCGCCGCCGCAGTGCATGAGCCCCTGGTTCCGCCCCTCCAACCCGTAGTGGGGACCCCAAAGCCCCCCCCCACCAGCTCGTAAATGGGGTCGGGCCCCACGCAGCAGTGGTAAAGCAGCCGCTCGGCGTCATTGGCGATGACGGACTCGGACTGGGCAAACACGGGGGTGGAGCCAAACAGGAAGTGTGCGCCGTCGTCCTGGATGAGCTTGCGAATGAGGGCGTCGTGGTTGGTGCCGTTGCAGGCGTCATCGTACCTGCACGAGGCGTGGGGGGCTTGCTGCCGAGCTTCAGGGCACATGTGAGGTGTGAGACATGCAGGCATGGAGGGGGCCCTGCGCACCTATGCCATGCCATGTTGATCCGGCTGCTGCAATTCAGCGCAGTCCGGAAAACATGTGTCTCGCCTGCAGCGCCAGAGGCTGCTGGGGCACACACGCACGCACGCATGCTTGCACACACATGTGATCACATACCTGCCCTTGTGCACACACTCACGCACAGCCTCCGCGTTGAATATCAACAATGGGGTCATGGTCGCAGGCATGGGATTTGGGCATGCAAGTGTGTGGGTGTATGGGTGTGTACAGGGGAGTGTGAGGAGAGCAACCACCTCGACCTTTTTCCCATACAACAGCAATCTCTCCCACTCATGTTTGGAACATCACACCTTTTTCCCATACAACAGCAATCTCTCCCACTCATGTTTGGAACATCACATGTATCACGTGCAACGTGCAATGTTCCATCCAGGGCCTAAAGTCAAGGCCAGCGCGGCCCAGGCAGAGCACAGGGCGGCACAGCACTGACCGGGTGTAGTCAAACTTGAAGCGGTAGCGCCTGCCGCTTGCATCGCTAAAGTGCAGGGCTTTGTCAGGATCGTTGCTCAGCAGGTCTGCAAAGAATGCATACCCTCGGTGCGCATCACCCATCTCTGCATGCAAGGGGGGCAGCGCATGTGTTTGTAGGGGGTGGAATTTCACTACATGGGATCAAGTGAGCCATGCTGTCAACCTGTGTGAGGGTTTGTAAGGCTGCCACGCATGGGCCTGCAAACAGGGAGATTGCCAGCACAGCAGTGATGTGGATGGTGATGCCCACGCGTAAAAAAGTCCTTGCAAATCAGGTAAACAGGTCAACTGGATGAGTGCTGCTGGACAGGCACTGCGGCCATTGCAGCCTGAGACCCTAAGCTGCCCACCACGCAAAGCACAGTTCTGCACCTGAATTGACCACAAGACCTGGAAAGACCTGTGCGTCAAACACACGTATTCCGTGCTCGTGCTTGCAGTGGCTTGAAGAATGATACCGGTGTGAGACAGTGCATCCAGCTGGAGCTGTTCTAGGCACTCGCGGGGAATCACTGGCATGCCCATGCTTGCATGTCCACTTCCACATGTACGCCGCCTGCACAGTCGCAACAAGCGCTCGCCACACGGACTACTACTTGACTTGCCTGAGCAGGTTCCAATTTCCCCGATGACAGCTCCCACTTTGAAGACATACTCTTGCTGGGCGTGTCCAACAAAGCTGAGAAGTAGTGATAAGAGGACAGCCCATCCGCCCATTTTGATGGCCTCCTCACACTCCTCCTTCCCTCAGGATATCTTGGTCTCAGCGTGGTGACTCGGCATGAAAAGCCTATTACCAGGGAGCGTAAAACAACGAGGGCGATGACCAAGAAATCTTGGGGCACTTCCTGTTTCCTTTCACTTTAATTCATTTTTATGAACTGAGGAGTTCCTGACCAGTGCGATGTCCCTCAAACAGGGCGATGACCAAGATAAGAAGGGCGCTTTTTTGTTTTCTGCACCATTCATTTTAAGTTTGATAAGCTTATAATTTAGTTGATGCGATAAAATCCGAAATAGTGGGGCACCTCGGGCACCTCCCAAGGCAGTCAATGGACTCCGGCAAAAATGGGGTAGGTGGATTAGCCTGAAACTTTGACGCCTATGTATAAATTAAAATCTAAGAACATCTGCTTACTAATATTCCTGCCATTCTCTGGCAGGCCTGCAAGGTGCACCTGTGCACGGTGCTCGCACCCCTGTAAGGGCCCCATTTGCTGTTTAACATCAAACATTGAAAACCTGATTTATAAGGGGATTTCACATCTTATGCATACTCAAATTCCTAAAACTCTGTCCACCAGATCTGGGATCTCTAGATCTAGAGCTGCAATGTGCCTCTCAGGCCTTTTATATTGACTTCGAACTCAAACATTCATCATGACAAACATCATATCAGCAATAATGTAGATAATGCAATAACAAACATCCATGTCATCCCAGCTCACCTAACAGCACCGAGCTATCAATCAAACGCTTTACTCCCAACAGAGCTAGAAACCCACCATCACCTACGACCAACAAGGCATCTGAGGATGCAGCCATTGCATATCACATAGAGGGGGCAGCAAAAATAGAGCCCTGCACAAATGGGCCACTTTGAGGCACAAACAGCAAGCCCTACTCTTATGATGCACTTCTATGGGGACGCTGTACTTCAGTTCACACATGCAAGCCTTACCTGACCATATACTCAAATCACTACAAGCATTGGCTATGATAACCAAGGACAGATCAGCATCTGGTTCAAGCTAAGGCTCTACATTCAAAGAGGTGTGGAGCGAAAGGAAAAGGGATATTTGGTTTTTGAATCATATTTCAATCCTAGCAACGAAGTCCACAGGCTTCTTGGTATGCCACCTTCACACAACATTAGTGACATGCCTAACATGGTGCATCATGCAATCTTATCATCTCTTTCCACTGAAATTGCCACTGCAACTTTTTTGCTCCACCCAAATTGGAAGGGCCTCAATGCAAATGCTTACATGCAGATTATTAGAAACATCCAGAGCATTGTTCTATCTAAGGCACTATTCCCCAGGCATCAGTGACCTATGACCAGACAAGGATTGGATTTCTGGTTTGGAGAAAATGCAAGCACTTCAGCCTCTCAATAAGATCTAGAAACCATTGTTACGTGGAATGAAGAAGCACAGCACATGCTATTCGATAAGAACCCAAGGTGGTGTGCAGCCTTGTCCAATGCAATGCCCGAGGCAATTTTTCGGCCCTGCCCACATCCACCCACTCAGAAGGCGGCTAAACTAATCAAAATACCTGAGATCATTTAGGAAAAAACTGAACGACTCGGCTTTAACAATGAATCCTAAATCTGTTACTACGGCCCCTAGCCTCCCAGCGCTCACAAATAATAGTCTAAGACTGATGGCTGCAGACTGGCGCCTGTGAGCCTACACTGGTGGTAGTTGCCTGACTTATAAAAGTCTAACATATTGGAGCAGGAGTCTTAAAACCTGAGACAAAAACAGCCGTCTATGTTAATTCTGGCGGAATAGGGATAGGCAATACCATTGACAGAGCAGAACTGATTGGCATAGCTTCTACACTAAGGGCAATGTGTTCCCATATAGCCATGGATAGTGCCTGTTCTCTATCTCAGATACAGCTCTTATTTCATGAATTAAACAGGAAGCACACACATGTCAAACTCTTGGAACAAATTGTCCCCATGATTAACGAACCAGACACTCCCATAAACTTTTACAAAGTTTAAAGCCCACACTGGTGTAATTGGAAATGAATTTTCCGACGCTATAGCAAAACATGCTGCTCTCCATAACTATGGGCATGACGAAGCATTCTCACCACCTTCACCTGACGGCAATCCTTTCTCCCATATATACTGGCTCACAGAAGAGAACAATGAGACTTCTCGTCACCAGAATCAGCCCTGCACCACTACAAATATTTAGGACAAACTAAAAGCTCACATGAGCAAGCATCACAGACTTGGAGAGATGCTAATACCAGCTCAGGTTACTACAACTATCGGAGGAGACGGCTCACTTCTGTGAACCTTACAACTAGCAATTTTTTGAAGAATACAAGAATAAATGTATCGCAAAAAAGTGTTATGAAATTTAAAATGGGTACGCTTCACACTCAGAAAATGGCCCATCTCTACGGCAGAGACACTAGTTTATCTTGTCTGTTGTGTCATCAGCCAGACAGCCAAATCCATATGCTTTCTGACTATCAGAATGCTTCAATTCAAAGCATGGTGGCTGAAAAACATGATATTGCGTCCAGGCTCATCATCAAAACCTTGAGCAAAGGTGATCTTGGAGGAAACATCATTTTTACAGATATTGGACAGGGAACCTCCGTCACCAACGTTGGCTCGCCGTTAGGCACTTCTCGCCTCCACCCGCCTAGAGCCACAAGTCCCCCTTTCGGCGGAGCAGGACCTACAGGTCCTCATTAATTCTTCATAGGAAAGTTGTATTTGAAGGTAACAGATGGCACAACAAAGTCTGGTCTAGATGGCACATGTAGCCGACCGGAGACTACCCCAATGGCTTCTACAAAACCTTTAAGAAGATGAACTTCGATCCTGCTCCAGACCAGATGCTATTTGCATGCTGCCAATTGGAGCGGAAATGACCATCAAATAGAGATGCAGGCTATACACCCTTTGCGATGGGATGTACCTCATTGAAGTCCAATATCGTGAAGACACACGACCAGAGCAACAACTAGCAAGAGCACCTAAACAGCATATAAGATTGCAACACGCTCTTGCACAGCAATGCCACAAAGGTACACACCATCCTGATTGGAGTGGCCATCTATAAGTGCCATACTGAACTACCCCTCACTAGGCCTAGGCTTGGCCTTAACCAGGGTAGAGTAAGAAAACTTTGCTCTTGGTCTAAACACTCATTCCATTCAATGTGCAACAATAATCATAAATTCAAGTAGGGAGGTAAAATTATAACGAAAAGAACATATGGCTCTTTTCAGAACCCTCCCGCCCCCCACTAATGACCTTCTTTCTAGTTTGATTGTGGAGGATTGCCTGGTTCTTGCACCAGATGTAAACCTCTTTCTTAATTCACGCTCACAGGGGTTACCCTGTTGGCGTAGTAGTCTTTTCTTTATCTTTTTCTTTTTAGCTGAGCGTATGCTCGGTCCTTTCATGGCTGGTTGGCACAGAATTAGGTAATGTGCACGAGAGCACCATTTGATTAACCATTTGATGGACAGGCCACTTGCTCTCCTCTGGTTGGCTAAATGCTACGCTATTCCCGCCAGTATCTATGCTTACCAGGTCTAGGACACGCGGTTCATGAAGAAGGGCAGTGAGTTTGACAGCCCCCTTCAAACTGCGTATATACATTTCCTTAAAGGTGTGCTTGGTGCAAAAAGAACCACGCCTAACTGGGCTGTGTTGCGAGAGTGTGGAAGGAGCCTTTGCAGTTTTATTGGTTCCACGCTGCTGCCAAGTTTTTCAACTCTCTACATAGCGGAATAGTGGCTTGCTCAGGAAGATTGTGCATGCTGATATTGCTCTAGGTGCCTCTTACAGAAAGTGCTGGACTGCGGAGTTCATAGATGCGTGTGGGAATCTATGTGCATCAGGTACGTTTACCAATTACATTAAGGCTGCACCTCCCCTTCCACTACAAGACTTTGTGGTCGATTTGTGTGAGCGACTGCGTGCGGTATGGAGGGAATTGGATGGCGCGGACCCTCAGACACATGCTCACAAATGGCTACTTATCAAGCATGGGTGGCCTCGCCTCTCAAGCCAAGCACTACATGGGGCCCTCCCCATTAGCTGCCTAGATACCTACAGCTGGGACTGAGTAGGCATTTGCTTCGTAACATTGCTTGTGTTCGCTTGCATGCCCATACCCTGAGATTTGAGACTGGCTGTTGGCAAATCCACGATATGCACTGTGGAAAATGTGATGTCCAGGATGAAAAGCATGTCCTTTTTTAATGCCCTTGCTTGGAAATGTGCTATTTGAGAAGGAAGTTCGCAGAACTCATGTCCAACAACCCTAACCACGTGCAAAACATATTAAACAAACTACGAGCGTATGCACAAAGAAAGTCTCTCACTGTCAATACACAAAAGTCTGAGGTGATGTGCTTCAACTCTTACAACAGCAATCTGCCCCCTCTCTTTTATGATGGGGCGCAAGCCCCCTACACAGGCTCCTTATAATATCTGGGCAGGGTTTGTGACAGACATATCAACTTAAATACTGCAGCTGATGCAGCGCTACGTCCATTTGTAGCTGGTACTTTCCGCATCAAAAAGTTCATATGGGAACATGACCTTACAAACAGGTTACACATCTGCATGTGGCGCCTTAAAACGTACGCAATTCCTGCTGGTATGTATGCAAGCCAGGTTTGGGCCACCCCATTCTTACGACAGGGCAAAGAAATGGACAACCCTTTTCAGAAATGGATGGTGACAGATCTCAATAGGATTCTGATGGTCAAGGACACAACCCCTTCACGGTGCATCATGCGCGAGTGTGGTCTGGAGCCTCTACAGTTCAACTGGTTCCGGGCGGCAGTGCGACTATACAATGCTTTGACCCAAAGCAATAGCTCCACAGCGAGAAAGATCTTACAAGCTGACATGCAATTGAGCTCAAGGTGCGATGATTGTTGGTCATCCCTGTCTGCTATGAATGGTCTCACACAATCCTACTTGTTCAAGGAAAGGCTGCTGAGATGGAGCCCATTGGTCTTGGCCGTTTTGTTGTGGACCTCAGGGAGGCACTTAGATTATTGGACACCTTATTCTGATATACATCCACGAGAGCGCAACAGCAAACGCTCCACTCACCATCAATGGTGTGCCCTCCCTACCAGGAGGGCCCTGGTCACACATTCGCCATACACCCTTCCTAGATACATGCTTCTTGATCTTCCTCGTGATGTAATGTGCAGCGTGGCTCGCTTCAGATTTTGTGCCCACACTCTACGAATTGAAAGTGTGACCTAGACTTTCAATACTTCCCCTACTTGTGACTTGTGTAATGCTCATGATGTACAGGATGAGCAACACGTCCTTTTTCACTGCACCCATCCACATGTGGTTTCTCTCCGAAGGACTTATTCTTACCTATTTCCCTCTGCAGGCTTAAACAGTGTGCCTGCTTTTCTGGGCCAGGAAAACAATAAGCTATATTTCTTCCTTCATGCACTGATAGCTTTTTATGAGCAGGCTAGCAGTCACACTTCTTGACTAAAGGCTTTTTTCTTGTAACCCTTGTAATCCTTGAGACCTAACTGCTTTTCTCTTGTAACCCTTGTAAAACTTGTAGTTTTCAGAACAAATTGTTTGAATTTTCTGATTTTACAGGGGCTTTTAGAATTTACATTGGTGACACAGGGGCTTCTTACCTTGACAATATCAGTGCTGGGATGTGGAATGTGTTTCTCTTGAAGCAGACGAACATATGACATTCTTTTCTTTCTGAGACTATGGATATCCTTTATCTGGCTGGCAGTGCCCAGCAAGCCCAGCAGTCAACCCATCTGGCTGAAGGTCTTAAAGAACTGTATCTCAAGTTCTTCTTTTCAGTTTGATGGTTATGGTTGCTCTGACATCATCAAAGCTTTCGAGCAAGACCATTTATCTCACACTGAACACCCCGCTGCATGACAAAGCGTCACCAGATGGCTGCTGCTCCTCATTACTGAACAACGTGCCAACTTGAAGAGGCTCGCTTTGATTGCCAGGGATAACAACTAGCAAAGAAGCATTACTTGAAGCTGTGCATTCGGCTGCCCATAATGCGCACCTAGGCTGTGAGCCCTGAAGGAATTCCTCTGAGAGAGCAACACTTGCTTTGGGCTCAGATGGAGAGGTGGAACATGGAGAGGATACAGTAAAGGCATTGGAGAAAAGAGGTGAAAAGCAGAAACATCAACGGCAAAGTACTCTGGACTGGGACGCCAGCCTGCTTGTTTACACCTCTGCTTGCTACGGATCCGATTCTACAAACATAAGGAAAATCATTGGTGGGGAGAGTGACATCTCCCTTCATGCATGCAGACCCCTAGGGTGCACAAGCATGGATACTCGAGCAGGCGGCGGGGCACCTGCGATGGAAAGTCGACTATCCACCCTCTTGAACTTCCAGAAGCTAATGACCTGTACCCTGTTGTGTGCGAGTTCATGCGCAAGCTGAATGTCCGGGCGTCACCTGGCTTTGACTGTATTGCTGCCCCTTTCATCAAGTATGCTGAGAAAGAGGTGCCAGCTGTAAATGGACGTGGTGTTGGAAAAGATGAATGTGCTGGCACCCTACTTTGCCCGCCTCTTTGCCTTGATGATGGAAAAAGCTCAGATCCCTGAAATGTGGAAGGCAGCCAAAGTAACACCATTGCATGAAAGGGGTCCTGTACTGGATCCAAACAACTATCGCATGTTGGCTGTGAGCGGAACAATATCCAGGCTGCATGTGAATGTCCTGAGAGTATACGTGACGGAGTGGTGTCAGAAGAACAATTGGATACCTGACACGCAATTTGGATTCTATCTAGGCAGAAACACTCTCCAGCCCATGTTTATCCTCAGACATTTGCTGCATGCTGCGCAAACAAAAAACCTCATGGCTCACCTAGGTTGCATGCAGCCTTTATTGACTCCAAGCAGGCATACGACTCCATTCCTAGGTGTGCCCTTTGGCAGCACCTCCAACGCGATTGGATGCCCACCTGCCTCTTGAAGATCATTCAAAATCTGTATGATGCAGACGAGTATGTGCTGGTGGATGGAACTTAGCAAGCAAGGGTACGGCCTACTCATGGTGTCAAACAAGGATGCCCTCTTTCACCTTTGCTTTTCTCTCTGTACATCAATGATGTTGATTGCATAGCTCGGGACGTACGTGGGGTGGTGACAGGAATAGCTGACGTTTGCGTGACACGTATGTTGTATGCAAATGATCTGAGCTTAACTGCAAATGAGCCAGGTCAACTGCAGATGATGTTGGATAGGCTGAGCGCCTACCCTCTAAGGAAGGGACTGAGTGTGAACACATCAAAATCAGAGGTGGTGCACTCTAACTCTCGACGCACAAGGGTACCTGTGTTCACGCTAGGAGGGTCGCAGCTTGCCAAAAAAATTCTTTTAAACACCTTGGCATGATCCTCACCATGACACACAACATGGCTGCTGCAGCTGAGCATATGCTTACGCCGTTCATGGCTGGTTGTCGTAGACTCAGGCAGTTTGCATCGGAGCACCGGTCAACAGATAGACCACACAGCATGCTTTGGCTGGCGAAAGGATATGCACTTCCAGCAAGCATGTATGCAAGTCAAATATACATATGTACATATATTATATATATGGGCACTAGGTACATGAAGCAAGGAGCTGAGATGGACTGCCCTCTGCAAACAGTTCACATGTGCATGCTTAAAGGAATCCTAGATGTAAAGCGCACCACTCTCAACTGGTCTGTACTACTTGAGTGTGGCCAAGAGCCCTTGCCATTCTATTGGTTCCGAGCGGCTGTGAGATTTTATAATGCTCTGCTGTGCAGTAATAGTAGCACTCTTGCCAAAGTCCTCAAGGCTGATATTGCGATGAGCACTATCGAGCACTATCAACAAGAAGTGCTGGAGTGCTGAGTTCTTGGATGCTTTACATGGTTTGGAAACGAGCGGTGATTTCCAACATCGCATGAGAACATTTCAAATGATCCCACAGTCAGAATTTGTTGTTGATGTGAGAAAGAGGTTGAGGAGTATCTGGAACCAGGCAAACCAGCTAGGCAATGAAGATCAGACGGACAAGGCTGCAAAATATCATAATTGGGTTGCTTTG
>LFCJ01003303.1_pt1 | contig 11796 bp, 18 predicted proteins | sample 643141 | NCBI WGS metagenome assembly LFCJ01 (sample SAMN03766243, study PRJNA286221) | soda lake metagenome | biome: soda lake; feature: Kulunda steppe; material: water; isolation source: sample B1-Br-g2 brine of Lake Bitter-1 | place: Russia: Kulunda steppe | collected 2010-07 | reverse complement strand
GGTGGGATTCACATAAGCAGTGTGGCACCCATGGCAAGGAGGGGGTGGGATTCACATCAGCAGGGCTAGCAGCGCAGCATAGCCGGCACCCTTTGCAGCAATGGCGTGAGGCAGCGCTCAGCGCGCAAGGCTGGACAGGGGCTGGTCGGCTGTGAGGCCCTTTGAAATGGTTTTGGGGCATTGCTGATGAGATGCCCTCTGCTTCTCGGGGCCTACTGATGATAAGCCTGTGCTGCCCGTGAGATGTGTCCCTTGAGCCCAGAAACAAAAAGTGGCCCAGCTGGTCAACCTCTGGGACTCACAGATCAGCAGCAAGGCTGTGCGCATCAGACTCACTTGCGCAGCCGTGTACATCAGGCTCGTTTGCACAGCCGTGCGCGTCAGCTTCGCTTGTACAACTGTGCGCATCAGGCTCACTTGCACGGCCGTGAGCATCAGGCTCGCTTGCATGGCCGTGAGCATCAAGCTTACTTGCACGGCCGTGTGCATCTGGCTCATTTGCACGGCCGTGTGAGGTCATGACCACGTCTCATGTGGACGGTGTGCCTGCATGCGTCAGGGTGGAAACTCAGCAAGCAGTTGACCTGAGAACGCTCGGGCCCCATGCGCCTGCCCGCGCTTGACCTGAGTGCGTCCGCCGCAAGCAAAGTATAACATTGGGTGGTGCTGCTCCGTCCAAGCCACACCCCCTTCTGTACGAGCCCAGTATGAGCACGCTGACTCATTGCCCTGACATCTTGGTTGTGCTGTTGTGACCCCGTCTTTGTCACCCTGTTACCACAGCCCTGCCATCATGCTCCTGCCCATATGTGTTGTCATGACCCTGCCATGCTGCTGGTTTGTTGAGTGCACTAGCCACTCCAGTGCTTCTGACACCTTTGCCTGTGGCAAATTGCAGTCTGCTGCTTGCGCCATCGCACGGGCCTTATTTTGGGGTCTGCATATGGGAATGGGCTGCGCATTTCCCCCTCCTCAATCACTGCAATGCTGCAAGGATATGGAAAGGGCCAAGGGGCGCTCACGTCTGCGGAATGCTATCACTTGGCTTGAAAGAGTGTGTGGTGCTCCTGGCCTGCTCCCGTCATGCTGCCCCCCAGGACTGCTGCACCCTGTGTGCTGTGCGCCCCCTTGTGACTGCTGTGTGTGTAACAAAACCAGGCTTTCCTTGATCACCAGATCACCTCCAACTACCTAACCAACCACCTCAGGCTTCGGGCTGGACTGGGGTCAGGCCAGTTCATTAACCGGGATCGTTCCCTGGCCAGCCCATAAAAGACCCTTTTTGTAGCGTTCCTTACAGTGTGCATCCTGCCGCCCCTCATGAACACTGCATCGTGTGGGTGCCTTGCTCCTGACCTGCTCCCGTTCTGCTGCCCCTCATGACCGCTGCACCTGGTGTGTAGTGCTCCTGACCTGCTCTTGTCCTGCTACCCTTTATGACCGCTGTACCTGGTGTGTGGTGCTTCTGACCTGACCTGATCTGACCTGTCCTGTCCTGCTGCCCCTCAGGACTGCTCAATCCGTCCTGCAGCAATGCAATCGCACTACTTCAGCGAGTTATTGGGCGCGATTGGGGGCCTGGGTCAGCAGGTGGGCCCTGGCTGCCCGGTGTTTGCTGCGCAGTGCCTTGGCCTGTGGTGCGCAAAGCATGCACGCGCTTGGTCTGTGCTGCTCAGAGTGTGCACGCGCGTGGTCTCTGCTTTGCAGTGGACACACAAAATTGTATACAGGCCATGCAGGTGCCAAAATGGAAAGGGCACACAGATAAGGAGAAATGGCTTGGGAGCAGAGGGCGAGGAGGGATGCGATTGCTTAGCACAAGGGAGACGCTTGCAAGAGCCACATGTGGCTACAAGTTCAAGAACTAGCACATGTGCCAGCATGTTTGCATCCTGCTCAGGCCTTCCTGCTCCAAGGACTGCAGGAAGCAAAAGCAGCTGCCATGTCTGCACGCGAGGCTGATACAAATAAGTTGAAGCGCTTGCATTCACACGAGCTCCAGGTGTCTGTCCTCAAGTGCTATGGATGACCTCTTAATTCATGCTCGCGTTTGATCTGCACGCATGCTGGATGCCTTCGCTCCCTCCCACACTTCTATCTTGGTTAGCATGGATAGCCCTCTCAACCTCAGGGCTGCCTGGAGAGTCCGATTTGGGTGTGTTTGTCTGTTTGGAGAAGTGCTGACGCGTGTTGGCTGCCTTGCTGGTGCTGCGCATGTAGAGAGGATTTTGGGGTGCTTGCTGACGCGTGTTGGCTGCCTCGTGCGTGCATGGTGCACCTGCAGAGAGGCCTGCTGGGTGCTGCTGTGCCGTTGGAAGGTCTGGGCCTGCCTGCAATCAGTCCTCAGGATGTGAGCGTCAGATTTTGTGGTGCTGCACACACGGGGAATGAGGAGGCTGCTCAGATGGAGGAGGCAGACTGGGACAGAATAGAGGCCTGTATAAGGTGAGTGCACTGTGTCAGCATGTGTAAGTGTGTCTGCCTACATTAGTGCGTACATGTGAGTGTGCATTCAAGTGTGCATGTATGCGTTTATGCTTGTCCATGTAAGCATGTGTGGGTGAGCGTGTACTTGCATGTGCATGCGTGCGCGTTTGTATATGTGTGTTCTGTAAGAAGGGAAGCATGCTTATATGCACAAGGTCCAGATGAGGTGCTTGGCAGCAGGATCTGAGCCACATCACACGAGTTTGTATTTGTGTGTGCATGCATGAGTGCATGCGTACACGTGTATTTGTGTGAGCTAGCAGTGCTTGTGTGTAGATTGTGAGATAATGGAGCGCTTGGCAAGCTAAGGATTGCACCACGTCAGGCAGGAGTGTGTTTGACTATAAGTAACGCACAGGCACCATGGCGCTGAAAACCTTGAACAAAGCTTGCCTCTGTCATGAACAACGCTTGCTTCTGTCATGAACAACGCTTGCATTTGTCTTGAACAAAGCTTAATTCTGTCACGAACAAAGCTTGCTTTTGTCATGAACAAAGCTTAATTCTGTCATGAACAAAGCTCGCTTCTGTTGAACAAAGCTTGCTCCTGTCATGAACGCGGTTCGATCAGAAAGCAGGGTCCTCAAGACCTGCCTGGGCGTGGTCCTCTCACTCATTTTATTTGCCCCTTCATACCTTTGCTCTGCTGTTTTTGCAGCCCCAGCGCTCAAGCTCTGGAGAGCAAACCACTCGCTGCCACTGCTGATCCAGCCTCCAGCATCCCCAGGTATGTTTGCTTACCAAAACTTTCTGACCTTGTAACCCGATAGCCGTTATATGCCGATCAGTTCAGCCAATCACGCGGGTAGACTAATTCCAGCCTCTGCTCCTTGCCTCCCTTCACCTGCAAGCACTCTTATCACCGACACTTCTTAAGGACAAAGATGCCACAATTTGTTTGACTAAGTGCGCTTAGCCTGTTGGTGACCCTAGATAAGAGTGATGCTCCTCACTGCCATCTTGACAATTGCTTCCTTGTGAATCCCCTCCTTTCCAGACCTGCTTTGAGCTTCGTTTGCAAAACAGACAAAAATTGTGCCTGAGATTCTGCGTCCCATTCCCTTGGTTCCCAAGCTCTTTTGCTCGCCTATCAATCTTTCTTTCCCAGATCAGTTTCCTTAGATCAGCAGATATCACACAATACTTAATGCACATTAAGGAGAAAAAACATCATGCTCTGAACTCTTTCCCTTGCAGGTCATCCATGCGCCAGCTAAATGAGGAGTTCAATCTCACCGTAGCCGGGGAACCCATCACAGTACACTTGAAGGTCCACAATCCCTCAGCGCTGCGGTTGCGCCTGACCTCCATACAGTTGGAGTGTTCATTTGAGCCACTGGTGCGTGATATGAGTGTGTGTTTGTGTGTACGTGAGCCACTGGTGCATGCTCTGGATGTGTGTGTGTGTGTGTGTGTGTGTGTGTGCTTGAGTTGCTGATGTTGGGAGTGTGCACCTGAACCCCTGCTGCCTGTGACGTCAATGTTTTGCATACCTATCCTGATCCCTGCCTACACTGTACAGGGAGCACACCTTTGGACGCACACCGACCTTGTGGTCCAGCTTAAATCATTGAATGGCTTGGATATGTAGGGCTGTAGGTATGTGCTCATGCAGCTATAAATCATAATGAAGCATCCAAAGAACCAATGTGTACGAATGCCAAACGAGCAGCTCAAGTGACTCTTAAGCAGTGAGTGTGCTGCGGCCACATTGTAATAGTGTACGCAGTTTACAGCTTACTCCCCACATCGTGCGTGGTGCGCACCCTGTCCTGCACCGCACCCCACCACAGCACAACTGCACAAGCACACCCATGTGCAGATGGGCCCCAAAGCCTTGCTTGACCACCAAAGACGGCTGCTGCCCCTCACTAAACGTGTGACACATGCAGGATTTGAGCCGGCCTTCCCTCCCCATGGGCCAGCTCATTCCTCGCCACTGCCCCTCACTAAACCTTTGATGCATGCAGGACCCGAGCCGGCTCCCCCTTCCCATGGGCCAGCTCATTCCTTGCCGCTGCCCCTCACTAAACCTGTGACGCATGCAGGACCCGAGCCGGCCTCCCGTTCCCATGGACCAGCTCCTGCCCAAGCTGCCTGTGTATGGGGGTGACAATGAGGCAGAGGAGGACGAGGAAGCAGAGTCTGGAGGATTGGAGGAGGCTCAGGACCCGCTGTCCTCTGCGAAACCAGGCAGGACCACTCTTTTGGGCCAAGTGCATGGCAGTGAGCACGTAAGTCGGAGAGCGTTTGAATGGAAATGAGCATGGCAGTGAGCACATGAGTGTAAGAGCGTCTGAGTGGGTATGCGCATGACAGTAAGCACATGATTGTGAGAACGTCTGGGTGGGTGCGCGCATGGCAGTGAGCACGTGATTGGGAGAGCGTTTGGGAGGAAATGCGCATGGCAGTGAGCATGAGATCAGACGACCCAGATAGGTTCCTTCCAGGACACTGGCGGAGGCTAACGCACAGGGTAGTGTGCGAGGTAGTGTGCGAGGTAGTGTGTGAGGCATGTTTGCAAGGCCTTGCGTGAGCATACGCTCAAGGCAGCATGTGTGCGCCTACACACACAGCAGAGTGTGTGGGCTTGCACATGAGGGAGGAGTATGTGGGTGATGTGTGTGCATGCGCTTACATGCTGCCTTGTGCTCGTGACCAAAGGCAGCAAGTAAGTACATGCATACGTACACACATGCACACACACGTACAGGACTGTAGACGAACGTAGACGCAAGGTCTTGTACCAGACAGTGAGCATGTTAAACTGAAAATTGCATTGCAAGCTGTAAGCCCCCAAGCCCTTCACACTCATCATGATCACTCTGCACCGATGCCTGAGCCTGCACACCTCATCTTTCTGCATATGGCACAAGCTACGCTGGCACAGCTAGCATCAGCTGATGAGAAAGATGAAGATAGTTGGATGGTGCTTCTTTCTCCTAGTTATTCTAGCAGTCTCTTCCAGGACTGCCGGTGAAAAGCAATAAAGTAACCTTAAAACTGTGTTCTGTCAGAGCTGCCCCGTTTGAGCCCATTCCCCAACGTCCAACAAAACACGTGCATGCAACAGCGCACCAGATCATGCATCCATCTGCACATGCTTGCCCCTGCCAAGCACCTGAATGTACTCAAAGGCATGTCAGGCTTCCTCAAACCAGAGCCAAACTTGAAATGCTTGAGCATACTGCATATCTTGTGGCCAAACCGGCTGTTGAATCTCGTTTGTGTTAGCACAAACAGTGTAGACTTGGCATGTGCCTATTTTGCAACAACCCTTGAGGCAGTGGAAGCATGGTGTGTGTACCTGCTTTATGTGCAGACCAGTCTATGTGCCAAGGGTGTCTGTAATTGTGCGCCTACAAATGTGCAAAGAAGCACTAATAACCAGCTCCAGCCCACATGAGCACACACGTGCACGCATGTGCTCGTGCGCGCCTGTGCTTGCGCGTGTGTGCGCTTACATGCAGCTGAATACTGCTGCGCTTTGCTCATCCATACACAATGGACGCACAAGGAAGCACAGGTGTACCGCAGCACGCGCACATTTGCAGCGCAGGCGGGAGCTCTGCGGCATATTTGTCGAATGTGAGCAAGATTCCACGCCTTGCAGTTCCAAACTCACGCATAGCCCCTGCTGTGCACCGTAGCATCACACATCCCCCACTCTGCTGCTCTTGCTTGCGCCTGCACAGCTGCACGTTGTGGCACTCCGCGTCTCACACACGCACACATATGCACCATTCTGCTGCTTCTGTGCCCATCTGTGCAGCTGCACGTCGAGGTGCGCCGCGTCACGCTGGCACCTGGCCAGCCCTGGACCCGACTGGAGCTGTGTGTGGTGCCGCGCAGCCCTGGCTGGCTGCGGGTGCATGGCGTGGCATGGGTGCTGGGCGGTGCGGTGGGGGGGCGGCTGGAGTTTGCGCCCACATGCAAGCCGCCTTCAAAGCAGCAGGCAAAGGCCAGCAGGTGGGGGGCAGCTGGAGGAAGCTGCAAGGTCTGTTTTGTGAGCATTCAAAGGCTAGGGGGAGCTGCAGGGCATGTGCAGGTGGAAGCAGGCTATGAGAGGGGCTTGGGCCAGGGGGACTGCAGGGTGTGCTCAGGTGGCAGCTGGCTGGCATGAGGTGCAGCTGCAAGGCGCAGAGGAGGGCCGCAGGGCATATGCTTACTTGGCAGCTGGCTGATATGGGGTGCAGCTGGAAGGTGCAGAGGGGATGGGGGGTCGGGCTTCCACGCATCAAACTCAGGATTAAGCTTCTGCGGGTCGGGGGTTTGCTGGGGTGTAACCTTCAGCCTGTTGGGGGTGTGCTCAGGCTTAATTGAAAAGGCCACCTCGCGCTAACCTTGAGCAACCTTAAGCTACCATGCTTGAGTCAATCCTTAGACTCATGGGGGGTCCGTTGTGTGACTTGGATGACGGCGCAATGTGTGGGCGCAGTGTGTGGTGGTTGCACATTTGCCCAGGATGCTGCTTGCGCTGGGCGTCCCTGCGCTCAATGTTCAGTGGGTGTGAGGCTTGCAAGAGTGTGCTAGAGCATATGACGGGACTGCGGTGTGCGAGCAGGGTTGCAGGGGGATTAATGAGGGCTGGCTGAGGGGCGCAGGGAGATTGATGGGGGATTCATGGGTGTGCAGGGCGATTTAAAGGGGGATTGAGGTGGGTGGCTTCACGGCCAGTGCGCAGCATGCTAGGCCTAGAGCTTAGCTTGCACAATTTGGCCCTAGGCCCTGCAGTTTTTTGTTTGCCAGGAGTCTATAACATCTGTTATATTCAATGCTTTATTCAGCAAACTTCTCTGTCATCTCAAGTTGCACGATCTGGCCCTGAGCCCTGCTGTGGACTTGCAACTCTCCCTGAATGCCAAGGGCCTCTGAGCCCTAGGTGGCTGGGGCTGCCCTGCCAGTGCACAGCATGCTGCACCACGCCTTAAAAACAATGGTGTGCTTTGCACCACCCTGCTCACGGCCACACCCCATTTTGCACACAGTAACCTTGCACGTGAGGGAAGCGCTCTCGCGCAACTTATGCCTACCCTGCATGCCCTGCTCACTGACTGCGCATGCATAGATGTGCGCTGCTGCTGCTGCTACTGCTGTGTCCGCCTGTGCGCAGGCCAGGGATACCCCGCTACCTACCGCACAGGCGCCTGCTGTTTGGTGTGTCGCACCCTGTGCCGTACCTCGAGCTGGCCGGCGTTGCCGGCGTGCTGCCGACCATGTTTGTGGGGGAGGTGAGGAGGCGGCAACATAGCACTGCAGCTTTTTGCCCGTGCGTGCTTGCCACACAGTCATAGCAGGCAGCAGACCCAGCGCATGAAACGCCTGCGGCGCAGGCTTTGCCTGTGATTTGAGCAGAGGGGAGAGCTCAGATGCAGAGCATTGGCAGAGCTGCCTTGACCTGACCTTCCTATCTCCACACCTCCAGACATGGCACAACAATAAGCAGCAGCAGGGAATTTCCATGTCTACCAGTGTGTCCGTAATTGTGTGTCTGCATTTGTGCGTGTGCAACCGATCTGACAGCAACTGTGCCCCATGCCACCCTCCTCACCCAATGTGTCCACCTGGCGCATGACAACCTTGTGTGCGCACCCAGTTCAGAAGCAAGCAATTGATGCGCCTCGCGCCCAGGAACAACAAAACTTCAAGGCTTGAGGATCATCACACAGTGCCTCATTCCTGAGGTCACCATACCATAGCCTTCCCCTTGAACTCTGGCAATCGCTCCTGGCATGCCAGGAAACGCATTGCATGTACAAGCGCAAACAAATGCACACAGCAGCCAGTCCCAGCAGACAGCGCCGCAGCGTGCCCATCCGTGCCTGCCCAGCCCATGCATCTATCTCTCCATCTGATGGTGGTGGTCGCTTGCAGATCGGCAGGCTGGTGGTGCGGCTGCGCAACACGGGCAGCGTGCCGTGCCACCACTTACAGCTGGCTGTCAGCCACCCGAGCGTGTGCTGCTCCAGCCGCGCGGGCCCTGCTGTGCATGGGCCATTGAGGGATGCGCTTGCAGGTGGGTCCAGGTTGTGTGCCTGGTGTTTGGGGAGGCGCCTGGCTGGAGCTTGGGCGTTTGGATTGCGGGTGTTTGGGTGCAAGGGTGGCGGCGTGGGGGGAGGCGTGGGTGTAGGTAGATGTATGCACATGCACATGTGTGCACAATTGTGCGCCTCGATCATGAGCGCAAGCTCTTGCCCTGCCCTTAACCAGCTGGCTTGACTGCTTCTGGGCTTTGCGCCTTGTAGACCTCTTGACACGATGTCTTCTTGCACGGCAAAGCAGCTGCTTCGCCTTGCTTGCAGCGCAGTGCCAGCGCTGTGCAACAATGGTGGCCAGGAGCCAAATCCCTGGCACCAGTGGCCCAAGGAGGATGGGCTCGCAAGTCATCCTTTCCCTTCCTCCCTCCTCCTCTTGATCCCTCTTCCTTCCCATAGCCCCACCACCCCAGGCGCCCTGCCAGCACGCCCCGCATTTCTATTACGCCTCCACCCCCCACGGCCCCATCTTGATCCCCTCCCTTGCAGACCCCGCGGACACCATTTGCCCTGAGGCGGCGGCGCCCAGCGCCCGCACCAGAGGCGCTGCGCAGCTGTACCGCGCCGCCTGGAGGGGTGTGGTGCTGCAGCCAGGGGCTGTGCTTGAGTGGCCGCTGTGGGTGCACCCCACCGTGCCGGGCGCGCTGTCCTTCCAGCTTGCTTGGGCGTACGAGCCGCTGCACGCTGCTGTGAGTGTGGGGTGCGGCAGCGTCCGTGAGTTTTGCACCAACTGCCTGTGACTTTTGCACCATCTGCCCTGCCCTTCCTTTTTGCGCGGGCGCATGCCAGTATGCACACTGCCGTGGGGGAGGGGGAACCGCGGCGGCCGCTGCTCATGGGTCTAACTATCTGTGCTGATACTCATGCATCCACATGTAGGCACTCTTGTGCTGGCATCTCTGCCAACCGTTACCGCCACTCTTATGCTGTGGTCCCCACCTGTGCTGCACACGGCCACTCATACGTCTCTCTCATGCGTACACCCCCGCCAAAGATGCTGCACCCTCCCTGCCTCCTTTCTTGCTTGCATGCACCCGCAAGCCGGGCATGCGTGTGGTCATACTGTGGTCTGCTGCATGCTCGGCACATAGTTGGGTGCAACCAGCGGGCACGTGGAGTCGCGCATGCGCTCACAACAACTGCGCCAGGAAGCATTGCCAGTACAAAGCCTGCCATATGCATGAACAGAGGCTCCATCCGCGCCAGCTGAGGAGCAGAGGTCGCTCAGGGAGTTACAAACAATGATGCAAGCACAGATGCATGAACTAGCCAATGCCCCCCCCCCCCCTTTCCCCATCATTAACACATCGGCACGCATGGCTTAATGCGAGCACATTCCCACTTTTATACACATGCACACGCATTTGCAAAACCACTTGCACTTGCAGGTGCCCCCTGGGCCACGTGAGCTCGCCTTGCAGCTTCGCACGCTGCGCCTGGCCTTCAATTTCACCGCAATGCCTGTGCTGAGCCTGCGCCATCTGGTCAGCCCCTGTGTCAAGCGCACCACGGACACATTGCTGCAGCTGCGCATGGAGGCGCCACAGGTGCGGCGGCTGCACGTGCGCAGGCTACCCGTGTGTGGGTGGGGTGGGCCTGGTGTGCGCCAGCTCAGCCTTCAACACGTGGCTGCAGCTGGGATCGGGGTGGGATGGGAACATGGCTGGAAGGGATACCCTCAATCCTTCCCTACCCATCAGAGGGCATGGCTTTCCATTTCCGGCGAATCAGTCACTGACAGGTCTTAAAGCATGTCAAAAAGCATTGGCAGCATTTCCACTTCATGGCTTAAACATTGATGATTGACCACTGACAGCACGGCAAACCATAGATGGCACTGCTATCCATAACCAATGGCATTGCTACATGCAGATGGCAAGCCACAGATAACACATGGCCTGCTGCATCCGCAGGAGACGGCAGCGGTGGTGGCGGTGGAGCAGGTGTCGTGTGCAACCAGTGGTCGAGACCACGGCTGGCGGCTGGTGATGTCCAAGCGCTCTGGGCCTGAGGCGGCAGTGGCTGTGGCGGTGCGTGGGTGCTGCAGTGACCAAGCATTCACATCGTGTATGCGTGTGGGTTTGTGAGCTGTGGAGAGGTGTGGTTGGTGGGTGTGAAGGTGGCAGAAATTTTTTTGTATAAGCAAATTTGTGCTGCCTGCAAAGGAAGAGGGATCATAGTGCTGCTGGCTCAAGTGGAGACAAATGCATGCATACAGCATGTGCACGGGTAGAAGAGGCTGCACACAAAGGCAAATACGTGCTGAGGCTGCTCGCATGCGTGCTTGCGCCTGCCACTGTGGTCATGCGCCCATAGCTCGTGCGTGGGTGTGCAAGGCAGGATGCACATGCCTGCAGCAGCTGCGCGCCACGCTCTGCAGGTCGCCGCAGCCGCTGCGCGCGCACGGTCCCCCTGGGAATGCAGACAGCCAGGAGGAGCAAGCCAGGCACTTGCCCAGCCGCAGGCGCCGCAGCAGCAGCAGGAGCTGCCTGGGTGTGAGGATGGGGAGGTGTGTGGCCATTCTCTGCGCCCGGGCGTGCTGCTGCAGCCCGGCCAGCCCACCACCACCACCCTCACGCTCAGGGCCCCTCCCCCCCTGCAGCTGGTCCTGCCCCCGCCCCGGCCACGCAGCGAGAGGGTTTGGGGCCCGGGAGGGGCGGGCACTGACGGGGAGGGCATGTCTGACGTGGAGCTCTCTTTCCCCCCCCCCTCTTGGCCATCGGCAGCATGCCCAGCCCCCCTCACGTCGCAAGCGGGCAGCAGCACCCCGGCGCACAAGCAGACGCCGCCGCTGCAGCAGCAGCCATCTGCAGGGGTCCTCAGCAGCCCCGCAGGGAGCTGGATCCAGGGGGCGGGCGCCCTCCCCCTCCCCCACCCCCTGCCCTGCAGCCCCCGCCATGCGTGCAGTGTGCCGGCCCCCCTGGCCGTTCCCTTCAGCGGCCTTGTTGCAGCAGACCCAGCCGCCACAGCCAGCCCGGGTGCGCAAGCCGACAGGCCCGCAGCTGCTGGGGGGCCCGTCCGCATGGGGGGCCCATTGGGGTTCTGGTACGGCCCTGCACCGACTGCCGCCGAGGACGCCGCCCCCGCACTTGCACCCAGCCGGCACGCGGAAGAGCCTGCCGTTCGGCTGGCGGGCAAGGGCGTCCCGCAGGGCGGCGGCGCAGCGCATGCGCTGGGGCGTGTGCGCATGGGACAGGCTTGCAGCGCAGAGCCTGCGGTGGATGTGGCTGTGGTGTGGTGCATGCGGGCCCAAAAGGAGTGGCCCGGCGGCAGG
>LFCJ01003302.1_pt1 | contig 11798 bp, 11 predicted proteins | sample 643141 | NCBI WGS metagenome assembly LFCJ01 (sample SAMN03766243, study PRJNA286221) | soda lake metagenome | biome: soda lake; feature: Kulunda steppe; material: water; isolation source: sample B1-Br-g2 brine of Lake Bitter-1 | place: Russia: Kulunda steppe | collected 2010-07 | reverse complement strand
TCTTCTGACCTCGCGCGCTCCAGCGCACCCCCAGAAGACATGCTCCCTGAGCTGGAGAGCACGCACTCTGCTGGGGGCAGCTTGGGCCGGCAACCAGCCACAAACGCAGCCCGCCCCCTTTTTTGGCCCCCTTTATAGGTATCCAATATGGATATCCATAGGTTGGTCATTTTGCGGACAAGTCTACAGATACGCTTACAGGTGCCTCTCCAGAAAGTGGCCGACCTGCGGAGGCCCTTATGGATACACAAGAGACAGCTGAGATTGAAGTTTGATCAACTTGCAACGCACGTGCGCGCGCATGCACGCACGCACACATGTGCACACACACACACACACCATGTGCACATGCAGTCATGTGCGCACACACATATACAAACCTGCTCAGGTATGTCTAAGGAAGAGAAAGCACACTCCTCAAAAGGCAAGAAGAAAGAAAGTGGACAGTCGTTCTTTGTCAATTGTTGGAAAGGCGTGGAGCACCTGCTAAATAGGATAAGAAACGAAGGCGAGAGTTTGTAAGCAAGAAAGCAAATGAGTGAGGTAATTTGCTGGAGTGCTTCACAGGTGATCAGTTGTATGTACACCTGTTGGATTCAACACAGCCCTCGTGCCCCTCCCTCCTTTAAAGGCTTCATAACAAGATTTTCTAGCTTATTCAAAGAAGAGCCACATGGGGTTTACAACCGTGGGTGGCAGCAGCAGCATGCAGCACCGTAGCGCCCTGGTGAAGTGCACAGCTGTGGCCGTATCACAGTTTGATGCCTCTTGATGCATGGATTTTGCACTCTGGACATGCCAAAAGCCTACACTTACAGATGGTAATTCACCAATGACGTTGATTCGCGTGACAGCTTTCAAGCCACACTTGTTTTACTGATGGCTTATTCTTAAAAAGCTTACAGCCCCCCCTCTGCAAAAGTTCCTCTTGAGGGGGCAAAAACACTTCATATGCAGTAGCTCTTGAAGCTGCTTCTAGTGCTTGACTCCAAGATGTTTTAGCCATCAATTGCTGCTTCTGAGCTCTTCTAGCAGCAGGGCCCACAGCAAGAGTTTTGGACCGGTCCGTATTTGATGTTTCAGACCCTCTCGTGCGACTGTGCTAATCCTCACACATGTTTCAACATGGTGATTGCCTCCCTCATTTCTGGTTACCTCAATTTTTTATACTTCGTTCATCCATTTTTTTATGGGTGTCCTAGATCAGTAGGTTTGTCAAAATGGGTATTGTTTTGGCATGCTCCCAGGGTATGTGCCCCCAACGGGGTGGTTTCAAGCTCAGCGTCCAAATGTAGCCCTGCTTACAAAGCCTCCAAAGCACTTAAGCTTGAAACTAGTCAGTAGGGGGCCCCGGGGCCTATGCCTAATCTTCCACGGCGTGAACCCTACTTTAAACAGCCAAATGTCCACAACAGATCACCCACGACACCAAATTGCATGATTTTTGATGTCCTGGTGTTCTTTTGATAAACAAACATCGTTGCAAAATGATTGGAGAAAAAGACCCAGCGGTTGGTGACATGTGTATTTTGGGTCATTTCCCTAAAATCGGCAAAAGGGATGCCAAAGTGGGTCAAGAGCCGACCCCTCCAAACCTGAGTTTCAACATCCAATATCATTAAGAAACATAATAGAATTAAACTGGTGGGGATTTGTGGGTGAAAAGAACTTTGTTGGGCTCGAGGTGAGGGCACACATAATGTGACACATTTGCTGTCTATGCCAATAAAAGCCAAAAACAGAGCCTGAACACCCACCCAGGTCACCAAAGGCGTCCATTTCCCCCCAAATTTGTCAGGAGCCCAGCTATATGACATTACTATAGTTTGCATCGAAAAAGGAGCATCCCGGACTTTTGGTCAGTAAACCCCCTTTGGAACTTTCACTTGGTAAGGCAGGAATTCTAACTACTGATTTAAAGGGCAACCTATCATTGGGCCCATTTTCTCTCTTATAGTAGGCACACAAGCATGGCATGCATTTTGAGCAGACATATGCTCTGCCTCCAATGTAGCATCCATGCCAGGCTGGCTTTCTAGTCACTATAATGAATTGCATTTGCCTGTTGCCAAGTTGTTTTGCTTGCAAGACCAAGAAATGCCTGAGATTGTTTCTTTTGTTATGCAATGGGCCCATTGACCCCGGGGATTGCGCCGTGAGTTGAACGGCGCTGCTTATGTGGTGTCAGATTTTGGAAGTGCAAGCCAAGCCTTGTCCCAAAATTGCGGCATTAACATATCCTGTAACACATGTGCACATGAGCAAGCCCTTCTTTATGTGTATGTCGACCATTCACTCGTAGAAGGTACATATTCGGTGCACTTCATCATTCTGCATACCATCAAATGCAGCGTATGCCAATGCTGCCTCATCTGGTACCAGATCCTAAGCTGGTGGGTGATGGGTTTGAAGTTTGATAGAAGAGAAAAGCACATGCCCTTTTAATGAGAAGGACAATGGCAGAGGCTGGCTTTGGGTCCCATACAAGAAGGCTTTGAATGGCAGAAGCATTAATGTGCACCACTTTGTCCAGTGCCAGGTGCAGGTGCTTGCTGCAAGTGGTAATCGCTGCTTTCTTGCTGGTAGGGACAATGGATTTTGCAAGGTTATATTAGTGCCCTTAAACGGTGCAGCAACATGCTACGCTTAATCAGTATGATTGTGCAGGCAGCAACTCACTTGGCAGGTAGGCCTCCAAAGCTGTGATCCATTGGCAGGCACAAGGTTCCCTGGAAATTGGTGGAGCCAGTTGGTGGGATATGTGATCCTGTAGACGGTTCAGCTGCCACTGTATTTGGAGATTGACTTATGGCCTGGCGGCCATTCTTTGTTGTGTCTAGACTGACCCTTTGTGAGATAAACCTCAGGGAGTAGACTCCCCTATCCCTGAGGTAGCAAGTGGTGTGACTGCCATCCGATCCATCAGTTATTCACTTCTGTCCAGTGTGCGTACATCCACCACTGTCCAGTGTAGCATGCCATGCCTGATCTGCCATGGCACAGACCATGCTTTTCACAGCCATTTGCTCATTAAAAATAACCTAGAAGTCACGTCATGTATGTGCAGCACCAGACTATGCTGCACTTGCATCACAGTCAATCTTGGTAGTTGACTGGATATCTATTTGTAGTATGGCATGCCAGTGGAGGTATTATCCTGCTGCCATGACGCTACTTTGTCTGCAGCAATACTCCTTGCATGACACAGACAGACTACCAAAACCACAGCTGACCCTCAGACAAGAAAAATTAAGAAAAGCTAAGCAGGCACTTGGCAGCAAGATGCATCTTTAGAAAAAAGGAGACACATTGGCCATAAGTGCTGTGAGTCTCCAATGGAAAAGATAACTGGTGAAGATCTGGAGGGTGGCTACCAGCCCCCTGCTCCAGACCAAGACCTTGAGAGCATTTTGTTTCTTTGAGTGCACGTTTTGTTGTAGTCAGTTTGTGAGCATAATGCACGGAGTGGGCATGCAATTTATAGGCAGTCTTGTGGATCCTTTGTGAATCGAGGCAGAGCTCTTTAAGATGGTGCAAAGTGTTGGAGGTATACATTGAACCTCCTACACCAAGAAGGATGGTGTGGATTGTAACCTTTCTGGCTTTCAAGTACCTGCATAGAGTCTCGTGTTGTTTGCTAGAGGCCCCCAGCTGGTGACCAGGCCTGTTGTCTTTACAGTATTTGACCTCTATCAGGTGTACCTCCTTGTCAATAGCTTTGAGATCGTAAGTTCTGCGCAATACCCATAAAATTTAGCGTGCCACACCTGGTGTAAGTGAGGAATGGAAGATGTTTTGGATTTATTGGGTATGGGAGTAACCTGAATGGCATCAGGACGACTTGAGGTTAGACTATCTCTGACATCATGATGGTACTTGTGATAAGTGTGGCTTGCAGACAATTCAAGACAAAAAAACATGTCTTTTCCTGTGTCCTTGCATGCAAATGTGTTCTTTGAGGCTTCAATTTGCAGCCTTAATTCACGATTTACCACTGGCACACAAAATTACTGTCAATCAGACTGGAGCTTTTCATTTCTCCCAAGCTTGTTCTGAGGATGTCTTCAATTTTTTCCAGAGACAAACTATTGTTTTATCTCAGAGTTTATGGATGTTTTCTGTATGGCTGGTGTTCACCAGCAACCTGAACAGTCAAACTACCTGGCTGAAGGTCAAACTTAAACTAGTAAACTTGTAAATTATTTCTGACAGATAAACGGGCATCAAGAAGCCACCTGGGTAATGTCCTATTATTAGTACGCTCAGGAATTTGAAGTTTCTGTTGGGTCAGTGCTGCCTTCATCCATAGTATGGACCAAACATCCTGCAAGAGAGCCTTTGCAAGAAAGCCTTTGCCAATGGTTTTCATGATGAGCCTGCAGACAATATTATGGCGTTCAGTTACCATACAGAAATGATATTGTGCTGATACCCTGAAAGGATATGAAGAGCACTATCTGATTGTTGCCAGAGTGGACACTGAAGGCTGGTGGACTTATTAAAGCGGACAGCATGTTTCTGATTAAAAAGGGTGCCTGTGCGTAGCAAAAGATATTGCGTTCAACATAAAATCATCATTAAAAGTTTTGTTTGAAGGTAGAGATCGGACATGCTCCAAAATACGTTGCTTGTATCTTTTTGGACATGTGGTAGCAGAATCTGATAATAAGAATAATATCCTGTTTTTGAGTTGGCATAACCCAGTCTATGGTTCAGGTGCATGTGGGATTTGAATGAGGCTTGGAGATCAGGAAGGTTAGTCAGTCACGTGCTATGTCGAGAAGCTTCACTTCCAGATCCTTGTTGATTAACTTCTGGAACAGTTTACCAGCTAACATCAAAGAAGGGATTGCCACCAGAGCCTGCAGTGCGAATGGTTGTTTCAGCAGGGATTGTATTTTCATGGCAGGCGAAGTTGGCAAGGGCGTCTGCACTTCCATTTTTGGCAAGTCTGGCGTGAGATCTTACTTTATTAAGGAAGACTTGGGACTGAGAGTTAAGGATGGTGTTAGAAGTGATTTTCAGGATGTCTCCTTGGGCATGGTGAGGGTGCTTCTCTGGATACAACAATCACTTCCTAACTTGATGGAGTGGGGTGAGACTGTCTGTGGCAATATAAATATGATCGTGTGTGATAAAGCAGCTATAGTAGCCAGTTCTGCTCTCCATATGGTGTTGGTTATACCAGCACCATTTGGTTCAGCCAATTTGCCCGAGCTGGGGTGGTATGCGTAGCCCCCTGCCCCAATAACTTGACTGCTTTCTTGGACATGGCAGCGGCCACCTGCTAGGTCCAGAACTTCGAGTCAGCAGTCTTGAGTGTGAGACCCGGTTTGGATTGGTGGAGATGGGGGGTAACCTCACCCAAAGCACTGCCGGTAATCCGACACGCTTTCTGGCCGGATTACCAGCTGGTAATCCGATCGGTAATCCTGGTAATATCGGCTGGTAACGAAAAAGAACATTCCGACGCAGGTCTGCCAGTGTGGGGGCACGGTCGTTTGATATTTGTCTGAGTGACGCTTTTCAAACTTCTTGAGACCAGTCGCTGTCTCAGCATGTCTAGTATTGTGTATGGGATCATTAGCAATGCTGTAAAGGTGCCAGTGTGCTTCAGGAATGTCCTGGGCAAGATTTTGCAGCTATGTAGGGTTGTGGTTATCCAGGTGGAGCCTCCTTTACTAAGTAAACTCTCAGGGTGAGGCACATGGACTTACTGGGACAACTGCTGAGGGGGGTCAGTTGCCAAGATAGGTTTACTGCTGGGCTTGCTGGACATTTACCAGCCTGGAATAGATCCAGGATATCCCAAAATGAAAGGGAGACATGTATTTCTCTTCACGGAAAGGTCATAAGTTTACTTCTTCTGAGCTACCCTCGTGCTCCCTTTCCTCGGTGTGCTAGATCCAGCGCTTTTGTTTTTATTCCCTTGATGCGGTCAATCGGTCCTTGAGACCTCTTAAAGAGAATGTAAGAGCCTGCATGCTCAAAGTGATGGTCCTTGTGTCACCATCTCGAACTTGAATGGACCTGCTGTTTTTGGAACAGCGCAGACATGGTTTGTTCCTGTATGCCAGGAAGGACATGTTCTTTTAAATTCACAATCTACCAAAGCAAAGCAAGTGCAGCAATTACTCAAGTTAAAAAAATGGGGGGATCATAGTCTGAAACCAGATTGTGAACGCAAACAGCTAAATTGAGATGGTATGTTCAGTGTCCAAGGCACAAAGCAATTGCAAAGCAAACACCATTCTTACACCATCTCTATAAGCATGCGTAGCTAGGCGTTTTGATCATACTAAGTCATGTTGAGTTTGTGGGCATTTGGATTGAATGCATGTCAAGGTGCACAATCTGTTGCACAGGGGCAACTCCACTCAAGACAAGAGACCTTCCACTGAACTCCCATAATAGGATAGCAGCCTTGCTCAGCCTTTTAGCCTTGATGCGCAAGCATGCGCATGTCCAGTTCAGATTATATACAAGCAAAGTCACATTGCTTGAATTAGCAGGTCACTTCCATGCATACTCGGGTATGCTTTCAAAACTAAACACCTCATCCCCTCCCTGAATACCTTGAGCAACAACACAACTTGCTGATAATATCAGATGCCCATGCCATGCCGTAAACGCCAGTATGCTTATCAGCAGCGTTGTGAGTGTGGGATAGTATGATAAATTTCTTAGAAGCAATGGGCATCCAGGTCTGTCAGGTCAATATAAAGCAAGTGCCTAACAAATCTATGAGTACAAATAGCACAATAAATGCCCCTGCAGCAGTCGCTGATTTGGGGAGATAACATCAACTTGCACTGCCCAGACATAATCAGCTACCTCTCTGCAAGTTCATGCCGCCAAAGGTTTGCTGCAAGGCTGCACACACGTCCTCCAAGCGATGACTGAGGAGACCGAGATGGCATAAAGACCAGGCAAACCGTGTACAAAGCACCAATAAAGAGCATGCAAATCGCACACAAAAGCACCATATATATTTAAAAAGCACAATGGCCGTTGGGCGGGCAAACTCACCAGCATTCAGTTAAATGAGTTAGTGGTTCAATTTTACTCAGTGGGCCACACAGCAGAGCACACGGCCGTCGTCTTAGGACAGCACACCAAATCAGAGCTGCGCAGCAAGAGCTGTAATAGCAGGGCGGTTCAGTGTACCGTGCAGTTCGGCGCCAGCAGTTAGCCGACCAGCGCGGTGTTCTGCCTTGAAAGCCTCACTCACAATCAAGAGAGCCACCCCACTCACACACAAGGGAGCTACTCCACCACATTTCAGAGAGCCACACCACCCACACACAGGGGAGTGATGGAAGGCCTTGGGGCCCGCTGATGCCCCAACGCAAGCGGCAAGCGGCAGCTGACGAGGCAAGCAGGCAAGTGGGCACGCAAAAGATGGTGGTGCCACCACCCTGTCAACAATGCCGCCACCCTGACAACAATGCTTCAGTCCCCCAGTGAAGGCACGATGGCTTGACTGAATGAAAGCTGGGCGTGGACCCAAGCAAGGTGCATGGGACCGCATTTGTGGCGAGTGCTGCTTGCATTGGGGTTGGATGGGGAGCTGTGTAGCCCTTTTCAATATTGAGGGCACAAATGTTAATTATACTGAGGGCTTTAATCTTTAGCCCATTTGCAAGCCATAGTAAAGAGCAACAAACCATAATGAGTCTGGCAGCGTTGCAGCCAAGGCCTTTTGTGTGTGGCAACACAGCGGCCCTGCACAATTAAGGCAGCAAAATCACGGGGCTCAACAAGCTCCAGCACATTATTTGACAGCAGGTCTGGAGGCAGGGAGGCAAACGCCAAGCAGCCTCCACTGCTGAGGGCTGCAGCTTGCACGTGTGCTTTGCAGCTTCAAACCATTTGAGGCCGCGCTCATGTCACAGACAAGCTTGAGGCCACCCCTTGTCTCGAACCTCCCCGTTTGCTTTCCAACCCCCCTCCCTTGTTTGCTCTCGGCGCACTGCCCGTTCCAGATTTTATAATAGGCTCACAGCGGGCGCACAGCAAACCCATGACCCCCCTATTTGTTGCAGCTGCGCGCCTCGTCCGGTTCTAGCAATGCACTCAGGCAGGCCACGGACAGATTGCCCCAGCTGCATGCGTCAGAACATCCGCAGTCACATAAATCAGCCCCTGCTGCGCACGGCAATAGTTTCAGCTGCACGTACTAAATAATCCTTGCCGGACGTCAAACAACCCCCACGCGCATCAATCAGCTCCTGCAGCGCGTATTAGACAGCACCTGCTGCACGCGCTAAGCAGCCCCCACTGCGAATACAAAACAGTCCCCATTGCGCCTGTGAAAGTCACCCTTCGCTAGATCAAAGAACCCCTACTGTGCCCATCAAACTGCCCTTACTGCACATCTCAATCAGCCCCTGCCACGCATGTGCCATATCTCAATCAGCCCCTGCCACGCACGTGCCACATTTTAATCAGCCCCTGCCACGCACGTGCCACATTTCAATCAGCCCCTGCCACGCACGTGACACAGCCCCTATCGTGCACGTCAAACAGCCCCAGCTGAAGCGCTCGTGCTCCCAAAGTTGCACACCACTCGGAAGGGCGATGGCCAGGCCTCGTGCAAGCACGCTTGCAGTGTGGCGTTGGTGAGGGCATGCGTGTCCGCACCCACACGCAGGGGCTTCAAGCATCTTGGAAGCTGACACTGGCCTTGACTCGCGGCCTGTGCGTGCTGCTGCTGCGGCTGGCTCCAGCAGCAAGTTTGCACCCGCCGCTGCTGCTGTGCGCACTGGGCTGGCGGCTGTCCTGCTCGCTGCCACAAGAAGCCTGCAGCAGCACCACACCCAGGCATGCAGATAGGCAGGCGGGTCAGTCAGAAATGTTTTGGGGGTAGGGGCGCGAGGGCTGCACAATTTGCGGCCAGCATCTCATCTTTCACACTGCCAACAACAAAACAGAAGAGAAGTCCAGGATTCACGAATGACGCAATGGTTACTGAGTATGTTCCCTGACATACAGCGCATCTTACACCAGAGCCGGCTTGCTGTGGGAGGCCCAGGTCGGTGGCACCGCAGGCAAGCACCCGAGCCGGCCCTACAGCTGTCCCCAGGCGCAGCGCCAGGCAAGCGCGCTGCCCAGGCACGAGGCCGGTGCAGGCGCTGTGCCTGCTTGGCACAGGCACCTGTGGGCCATGGCCTCCTTTGCTCAGGCAGCGCCTGGCGTGCTGTCCCACCAACTCTGCCAGTCAGCCCATGCCTCTGTTAGCAATTGGGCCATGCCTCTGTCAGCGACCAGCCTATTTCTTTGCCTGCCTCCACCCCCAGGAAGGCAACCCTTAAGCAGCTCTCTATGCACCCCCATGCCCGCCCTTGGACAAGCTGCACCCGCCCATGCTTGCAGCCCATGCTCCGTCACCTTTTGCAGCTGTGCAAACCCACGCACATGCGGCTCTTGCTCAGGAACTCACGCGTGCAAACTGCAGGCCTGCCAAAATTTGCCTGAAAAACACTCTCTTTAACACACCTGTCCTGCGCGCGCCCCTCTCTTTACAGTACTTTGCACAGCAAATGACCAATAAATTACAACGTTGAATTTCATACCCCACACCTGCGGGTCATGCAGCTCTGCACCCGCTGAGCTGGCAGTTGATGCTCTGTGGGACAGCGCGCTGTGCGCACACGCCAACCCCGGCGCCTGCGCGGCGCCCAGCGCCGCCGCCGCTGCCGCCAGCTCCTGCGCGCCCCTGCTGTGCGTGTGCATGGTGATGCGGCCCATGGATGCGCGCCGCTGCGCTGCGTTGCGTGTGGCGCGCTCGCCGTGCGTGGCCCTGCTGCTGCGCTCCCCGCCCGTGTGGTCTGCGCCATACGCCCCGCCCTCACCGCCGAGCAGCATGCCGCGATGCGGCTGCAGCAGCGCGCTGAGGGTGTTACGGCGCTGCACCATGCGTCGCAAGGTGGGCCGCGGCGCGGAGGGCGCGGCCTCCTTATGTGCGACTGGGCCGGGCCACACAGCGCCGCCGGCGCTGAGCGCCTGCTGCAGGCCTGCCGCTCCGGCTGCGGTGAGGGGCACTGCTGCCACTGCCGCCACCGCTGCAGCATCTGCAGGTTGCGGCAACCCATAGGGAAGGGCGGCTGGGGTCGGGCTGCGTTGGTAGGGCGGCGACAGCAGCTGCGACCCTCCTCTGTGCGCGCCTGCAGCAGTACGCGTGCTCGCGCGATCCAAGCTGCAGGCGGCAGACATGGCCATCGCACTGAGTGTAGAGCTGCGGGAGCTGCCCTGCGACCGGCTGTTGCGCCCCACGCGCAGCAGCACCAGCCGCCGCCGCTGCTGCTCCTCCTCCTCCTCCTCTGGCGCCCCCTGCTGCTGCTGCACATGCGGCACCAGCGCGGCAGGCGGCGGCGTCATGACTGCGCTGAAGCTGCGGCTGCGCTGCGGGCGCACCTTTGCAGCTGTGGCCCCATGGACGCTGCACGCGCTGCTGCCCTCTCCTTGTGCGCGGCGGGTGCTGTGCAGCCGGCTCAGCTGCCTGTTGTTGCCGCTGCAGCTGCTGCGCAACGGCACACCACCTCCAGTGGGGCCGGCACCGGCAGGAACGGCACTGTTGGCAGGCGCGTCCCTCGGGCTTGCGCCCTGCAGATCGTATGCCCCGGCTTCCTCGCTGGCGCCCGGCTGCGCCAGGCGCGATGGGGTGCCTGAATGAGGTGAGTTACTGCGGGGAGGTTGCGGGGCCTGGCCCGCACCTGCGAGGGCAAAGCCGCCGCTGCCGGCATGGCTCGCGCCGCAGGCTGGTTGCAGGCAGAGGGGCGCAGGGACAGAGCGGGTGGGCTGGAGGCTGCGGAGGGAGGGGCAAGCGCTGGGGGGGCCAGGGGAAGAGCTGGAAGGGGAGGACAGGACGCCTGCGCCCGCGCATGTGTGTATGTGTGTGTGCACGCGTGCGTGCGTGTGTGTGCAAGGGTATGTGCGTGTGGTGCGTACGCGCATGTGTGTGTGTGTACGTGCACGTGCATGCGCATGCACAATTGTGGACAAGCATGTATGCACCTGCAGTTGTGTGCACGAACGAGTCAAGGGCTGTGTAATAGGTTACGCAATCCGGGTTACCCGGTTACAGGTTACAATTGGTTGTGTGTGTGAACGGGTTTTGGGTTGTTGACGCTCCTACAGACTGGGGTGCAGGTGCTCCAACCTACTTATAAAAGCTGCACACTGCCATATGGAACTGGCATATGTAACCGGCCCTCATCAAGGTGATAAACCAACCATTTCGCAAACTGCAGACTGCAAAATAGCACCGCTTTCAGGCCCAATCTGACAGAAATCAGCCGAAACCGCACGGCCTAACCCGGCAGACAGTTCGTACACAGAAGCTTGCGTTCTGCCGCAGGTGTATGCTGTGTGCCGAGCCCCGTGCATATGTTCCTGCACCTGTTGCACAGGGGGCCATCAACAGCGCACGCTGCGCGGGGTGGCCGCGTGGGGCACAGCCATGCAGTGGCGGCGCACACATGCACGAGCATTCCAGGCTGTGCTCAGTGTGCGCGGGCGTGGGGGGCGGCTGCGTGGCATACCTGCGGCATGCATACCTGGCGATGGAAGGCCCCCCCTGCGGAGCGCGGACAGGTGCAGGGTAGGCAGCTGCGGCTGGCTACAGGTGCCTGCACGCTGCAGCGCGGCGGCGCCCCGCGGGCCGCCCCAGGCGCCCCTGAGGCTTACGCTGTGGGAGGAGGCCTGTACTGCCAGGGGCTCAGAGCCGGGGGCAGATGGGCTGCTGCCATGGGGGGCAGGGACCTCCTGCAGGGGGTGAAGGGAAGGGAGGGGGGGTT
>LFCJ01003301.1_pt1 | contig 11799 bp, 8 predicted proteins | sample 643141 | NCBI WGS metagenome assembly LFCJ01 (sample SAMN03766243, study PRJNA286221) | soda lake metagenome | biome: soda lake; feature: Kulunda steppe; material: water; isolation source: sample B1-Br-g2 brine of Lake Bitter-1 | place: Russia: Kulunda steppe | collected 2010-07 | reverse complement strand
CGTGTCAGTTCGTCACCGTCGTTGTACAGCGTCTCGATCGCGCGTCGGATCGCCAGATCACCAAGCGCGAGCACGTCGGGACGCTCGAGGACGAACATCAAATACATACAAGTGTGAACCTAATACATGAAAATGCCATACGGCGTGGGGTCTATTCGAGAATTGTATATACAATTCAGAACAAGGTCTATGACCGAGATATTTTTCTATCAAACGCCCTTCGAACTGTTACCAGATGATGGACGAAGCGGAAGAAGTGCTACGCCAAGACCCAGTGATGGCAAGACTAATCAAGAAGCATGACCCCTACGAGGAACCTGACTGGACCGAGTACGAACGGCTCTGCATCTCAATCATCAATCAGCAACTCTCCACCGCTAGCGCGATGGCCGTTCGAGAGCGCGTGTTCGAACTACTCGATAACGAAATCACTCCACAGCGGGTTTTACAAACCGAGGAAACCGCTCTTCGAGAAGCAGGACTTTCCCAGAGCAAAATAGAATATCTGCGAAATGCCGCTCGTGCCTTCGAAGAAAGCAACTACACCCGTGAAGAATTGTCTGACTATTCAAACGAAGAAATAGCTGACCGACTAATTGAAATCAAAGGCGTTGGAGAGTGGACTGCACGTATGTTTCTACTATTTGTCATGGGACGACCCGACATACTCCCTCTTGGAGACCTTGCTATTCGGCGCGGTATTGAACAACTGTATAACAATGGTAATGAAATGACACGGGAAGAGATGAGAGAAGTTGCAGAGAAGTGGAAGCCCTATCGGTCAGTTGCAACGAAATATATTTGGGCAGAATATGAATCACAGTAGTGTTCTGAAGTCAATTCATGGAATTTGGTCATGTTTCATATTGTGCCGAAAAAACTTCTCACGCGAATGCCGTCTTTCACCAATGTAGACTCTCTTTCCGCAATATACACACTCATACTCGTTACCACCGCAATGGTTGTAATGCTCTCTTTTAATTTTCTCCACTCTTTTATCCACATAGTTTTTCGAATAGACCATATATAATAATAAGTGGGGAAGAATATTGGTTTAATCATACATAGGGGAGTTTGCATAAATATTACCAATAGTACTAACAAAATTGGGCTAAATCGTCCTAACAAGCTTGTTAGGACTACTTCGTCTTCACAGCCCATCTATCGTCTAATTTCGACCCTATTTATAATAATTCTTACACTTCACTTATATACCCTCACTAACAGTGTTGTTAGGAGTGTTTCTGGATATCTGCCGAAGATAATTTTGAAGTTTTTGTTAGAGTTGGCGGCTGTGAGTTCGGGCGCATATTTCTAAAATAATTCTTTAGACAACGAGAGACCCTTACAGGGTCTCTCGGGCATCGAGAGCAAGCTCTCTCTACAACGAGAGATAAAGGGGGGTAAGAATACATAGGGGCTATAGGGTATATATACTTTTTGGTGAACCGGACCTTGTATCAACTACTGGTAGACAGAATATCTGTTGCCTTGGAGTAACACTTGGATTGGGTTTCAAGTAGGTTCTTTAGGGGATTAGTTTCTATCTTTGAGTATTTCCTCGTGTTCCTCTACTCGTGGACCAATCCAGTTCTGATTTTCTCTGACCTCAGAAAGTTTTTCCTGAAGTTCCTGTTTCTCACGTTTGAGCTGACGGACTAGTTCCTCAAGGTCGTCAAGGCGGTCTGCATTGTCCTGTGGTTCGATATTAGCTCGATTCATTTTTGGCTCAAAAGTAAATCCTTCTGATACTTTTGCCCATCCGTCCTCAGTCAGAGTAGCAACTGTGACTGGTGCAACTCTTGATGGTGTCTTCTCAGGGTCCTTGTCAAGTTTTACGAGACCATCCTGTTCCAACCGATTGAATCGGTATCGAACTTGTTGATTATCAAGTCCGGTTTCTTTCCGTGCCTCCGTGGTCGTTGCTGTCCCACCGTTTTGTTCTATAGCTCGTACAACGTCCTGATACGTAATATCATATTTTTCACCCATATATGAAAAAAACACTAGTGGAATAATGGTTTTGGGGGGTGAGTAACTTGACCATTAACCGATGGTTGCCGTTGAGAATCTTCCATCGAGAATATTGTACTGAAGTGTCATGAATTGTTCTCAACGACACTCCTGTGAGAATCCCCCCTTCGACATGATTGGGAATCATATGAATTATTAGCCATGACTATCATGGAATTTAGTCGTGTGTATAAGTTACTACAGGACCATAACCCCTACATGGCTTCTGATTGTGACAGGCTCGAAGAATTAATTGACCCACCGAGAATCACAGACAAATCAGTGGGATACATCACATCGATACTTTCCACATCTCCGTCTAGCGGATTAGAATACATCGATGAGGAGGGAAAAGTCACGCTACGATTCTCAGGCGATATTGAATTGCGAATATCGGGAGATAAGAATCCCCCGATTGTGTGGTTAGATACGACACAAGACGGTGTACTGCTGCGATTCGATTTAACTAGCACAGTATAGTTTTTTGCGGGCAGAATGGAGATTGGACGTGACTCGTTAGAGACACATCTTGACTGCTGCTACCAGAAGAGGTAGCGTCCCGGAAAACACTCAAATGTTTTGACCAGCGCTCCCTCTCACCATGGCTAATCCACCGGTGTCGGATTATGAGCTATTTTCCGACAGTCTCTACTCTCACTTTCTCTCCAGAGTCAAATTTCCGCTCTCTACCTACCCATCGAAGTCGACTCAAGATTCATTGCTCGAATGAGTGTCGTGAAAACCTTTACATTCACGGAATCACGACATACTGGTAATGCAAGTTGAACCCTATGAGGAAGATGACGGAAAGCGAATCTGGCTGAGCGAAAATGAGGAAGAACAGCTACTGAAAGTGTACCAAGAAGAACCAAAGAAGCAGCTTGCGCTTGAGCTAGGACTGCTTGGTCTTCGAGCCGATGAAATTGTCCGCGTTGCTCGTGAGGATATTCGTGAGCTACAGGTTGAAGAGGACCGGTACAAGCTCGTCGTTTCACAGTCCAAGACTGGCTATCGAGAAACACCTCTCCCTGAAGAGGTCAAATCAATGATGACAATGCAGGCTAATGTGAGGAATCTGCATCAGGATGAGCCCGTAGTGGACGTAACTAAACGAACTGTCCAGCGCTGGGTACAGAACGCCGCAGGGCAGGTTCAAGAGCAAACTGGAAACGACAACTGGGAGTATCTGACTTGCCATGACCTTCGCCGGACATGGGCGACCCGAACATACTACAAATTGAACGGGTCGAGCGGAGACCTCGCTAAGTCAGTCATCATGCGGTGGGGTGGATGGATTGACGAGCAAACCTTCGAGCGAAATTATCTGGGTCGAGAGACGGATAAGCTCGCTGCTGAGATGATGGAAACTGCTGGTCTCGCCTAAGTAACTAATCCTATTTGCCATTATCCGCTTTTGCAGCCTTCAGCAGCCAATCTTGGATGTCCCCTTCGGCCGCCTTCTTAGCTGGTAACGGAACCTCAAGAGTTAGTCGCCGTTCTGCTTCTGTTGCATACGTAGCGACGTGAGCCGGGGTCGTTCCAGATGATTCAGTCCACACATGTGGATTGTCAGTCTTGATAGTCCCAGCTACGCGCAGGACTTCATCCTCGACGGTCTCATCAAGTTCTTCCATGAGTTCACCAAGTAAGTATTCAAACAGACCATGTTGCGGAAGCGGTATCACGACCGAAGGATACCATTCGAGAACCTCCGGGTCAAACGATACCAACACATCGCTCGCATCAGTATACATTGCTTGAACCGTGTCTTCAGGAGGGTCAGTAGCTATCGGAGGATTTGCATCCGACGGAATATTCAGTCGGTAGAGTTTCTGATAGGGAGCATCTTCATCCTCTGTTAGTTGACGGTCAAGCATTTTGAATGTCCATCCCTTGTTTCGTAGCACCTGACTCTGCGTGAAGAGACGCTTCACGACATCCGGGCTCACCAACGGGTCGAACGGGAGGTCAGGATAGCCGATACGCCCTACGTCTGGATGCGACTGTGTCCACCCGTAGAGTTTTGCCTCTTCAATGATGTCCTCTGGTTGAACCTCTTCGAGGTCTTGGACGAGGCCCACTTGTTTCGTCTTCTGTTCAGCTTCCTTCGATTTGGCTTCCGCATCTGCTGCAACGTCCTCTCCCGACTTCGCCGACTCACCCATCGCGACATCCTGCACCTCTCCTTCGAGTCCATCAAGAATTGGGCGGAGGGGACCGACCGCTTGTTCGAATAGGTTGATGCGTTCTCCAAGCCGCTCGTAGATGTCCTCCTCGACGGTATCATCGTAAATGTAGTTCCAGATGAGGACCTTCTCGTTTTCCTGCCCGATGCGGTCAATCCTCCCGATTCGTTGTTCGACAACCTGTGGATTCCACGGCATGTCGTAGTTTATCATTGCATCGCAAGACTGGAGGTTCAGGCCCTCACTGGCTGAATCAGTACACACGAGAATCGAGAGGTCGCCATCAGGGTCGGTGAACTCACGTTTCACCCGTTCCTTGCTCACGCCTTGCCACTCATCCTCACCCCGGTCGTATATCTCCCCACCTCCACCCGAATACGTCCCTACGTCGTGATGACTGAGACAGACCTTCTCTTTGATAGCATCGAGGGTGTCCGTGTACTGGGTGAAGATGATGACCGTGTCACGCGCTCGTGCGCTGAGTTCGTTCAAGTCCTGTATCAACTGCTCCAGCTTCGGGTCTTCAGGAACGTCGTACAGTCGTGCGATAAAATCTTCCAGTTCACTCAACTCGAACTTGCGAACCCGTTCCCCAGCAGACCCACTCGCACCAATCTCATCAACCGTAAGTCCGTATTCACGCTGCAGCACCTCCTCGCGGTCAGCAATTGCACCCGTCTGTAGGTCGCTATCCGAGACCACGGAGATATCGCGGAGGTCTGAACGAAGATTGTTGCGGCGACGCTGGAGAGATTGCTCAACCGCATGGAGACTTGATGTGAGCCGCTGTCGGTAGGTAGTCATGACAAATCCGATAGCAGTCTTCTCTTTGCCCTCCAGCAACTTCTTGGATTGGTCATACACGTTGCTGATGTAGGTCTCGACCCGGTCGTAGAGCGGTTCGGCATCCCCGAGTTCAACGGACCGTGTCTCGATATCGCGGCGTGGAATATTTTCATCAATGAGCCCCGCTTGCTGGCACATCCGAAGCGTCTGCCGAGTATTTCGGAAAACCCGTGATTTGACCGGCGTAGTCTCTTCGCCGAGGTCAAGGAGGAACCGCAGGCTGTCGACCGAAAGATTCGAGAATTTATCCTCCCAATCGCGTGGTCCGAGCTTGCCTGTCCCAAGGACACGATTGAGACGACGGCGTTCACTAAGCGAAAAGTCGCTGTCGTCCACGCGGTCCCCAACCCAATCAGCAACGTCATCGTGTGCCTGCACGAACGATTGAATCATCCCGGCCCACGTCTGGAGATGCGTTATCCCCTCGTACGGCTCGTAGTTCCACTTCGACGCAAGGTCCGGGAGAATCTCCTCGACGGTCTTCGAACCGGCAGCATTGATTTCGTCAAGCGTCTCATCGAGGTCCTGCTGCATCTCGAAGTACGTGTCAAACGACTCTCGCTTGTTCCAGCCCTCGGGGAGGTCACAAACTCGAAGAAGGTCGAATAGCTCAGTGATTTCGAGTTGCATCGGCGTCGCCGTCAGAACATACGTACAGGACGTGTCGTTCTGGAGTTCCGTGACCAAGTCGTAGAGGTTCGTTCCATCGCGACCGTGATGTGCCTCGTCGACGAGCGTGAGGTCCCACTCGAAATTCTCCTCTCCTAGTTTGCCCGTTGTTTCTGCCTCTTCTGAGTGAACTGCCGGTGAGAACATCCCCATGTTCTGGGTCCGTCGGGCCGTGTGCCACGAAGCAAGGATGACTGTCGGCTCGTCGCGGTCAGCAACAAACTCGCCGATGTGGGAGTCGTCCCATGCATCAATGGTTTCGTAGTCAGAGAGCGAGTGTTCAATGCCGTAGGCGTCGCGAAGGACGCGCTGTGCGCCGCTGTAGTCGTAGGAGTAGGCGTTGATGTTGAACTTCTCCAGCAGCTCCTCCTGCCACTGTGGCTGGACCGTAGCCGGGACGAGCAGCAGGGCGTTCTCCACTTCGCCGATAGTGAGGAGGCGAGAGAGGGTGAGCCCGGCTTCGATAGTCTTCCCGAGGCCAACCTCGTCACAGAACAGGAGGCTCTCGGGGTAGATACTAGCGGCTGTATCGGCGATAACGCGCTGGTGGGGCCACGGTTCAATTGGGCTAATGTCCTCGGCGATGTGCAGTGCTCCGGGAAGAAGTTCGCGTTCGTTGACGACGCGGCTGACTGTTGCCTCAGAGGCGGGCGGCTCGCTCGATTTCTTTAGCCGGTCGACATGTGATTCGATTTCCTCGGCGGATTCGGGCTGCCAATCAAGGATATCACGCTCGATGGCCTCGTCGATGTCCGTGACTTCGACATCTCCATGTTCCTCGCTCCACAGTCGCTCGAAGGTCTTTACATCCTCCTTGACATACTCATTCTCGACCCTATTCCACGAGCGATGAAGTTTGAAGCGCTCGTAGTTGCGGTACCACGCGTTGTACGTCTCGTTAATGCTTCCCTCGAACGTGATTCGGTTTCCGTCAGCGTCGGTCGCGACACCAAGTTTGGGGTGGAAGATGCCTGAGTCAGAATTGTTCCGAGGCTCACCGATTTTGAGTTGGAGTCGCCCCTCGTCAAGCATCTGGGCAATGAGTGCGAGCCTTGACTTGCCTTCTTCAGAGAGTGGGGCATCATCAGTGAGGACTGGTTTATTCTCTTGGCTCAGGCGTTTTGAGGCGATAATGCGAATCTCACCATCAGATTCAAATGCGGACTCGACCCCTTGAAGAGCGTCTGCAAGGTTTTGAAGGCTCAGATATCCCGCGAGGCGGTCGTAATGAGTCGCCTCCGACAACATCGGACGGTAAAATAGCTCTACAAGAGTGTGGTGACGACTAAATTCACTCTCGTAGACTCGGTTCCATTTATAATCTTGAAACCCCATAATGCTAGAAATCTTCTAAAGTAGTCCGCTGGTTATCAGAATCCTCACTCTCACTAACCAGACTAACATCAATATCAAGAAGTTCACCTGTTTCACCAGATACTAGATTCACGGACGTTTCGAAATCTTGGTGACCTTCTGGGAGAACTTGTAGAAGACTCCTGAGAGTTTGTTTGAAATCATCGTCTTCCTGAAGCTTACGTTCATTTAACCAATTCCATGCAAAGTCTGAGCCCTTTGTGTCGATAACGTTTAGTGCTGCATGGACCGCGTCGATAGCGTGGTCAAAGGAATTATCTTGAGGGTTGATGGGATATGCTCTTTTCCGGCGTTTTTCTCCTGCTTCAAGTGCCGGGTAATCTCTCACTCGATACGACTGACTTTTGAGGATGAGGGTGTCTTTTGATTTCCCCCATATTTTTGTGGGTGTTTTTACATCATTGATATCGACCCCGACTCCGTGACCAAGTTGATTTGCATCGTCGTATGGGACATTCTCTCGTTCATGTACCAACCAACAGGCGATGTACCACCGAGTAAGATTATCTACACCTTCTAAAGACTCGTCAAGTTCCCGTTCAAGGATTATTTCTACAACCGCTGTTCGGGCTTCTTCGAGAGCTCTATTTGGGCGAACTATCTCATCATGCTTGTCAACTACTGGGTACGCTTCGGTGAAGACTCGAAGCGTGGGACCGAACGCACTTATTATGATGTCTGTCTTTGTTAAGTTTAGCTCGGAGTTCAGTAGCTCAAGTGCTTTACTACGAGCTGCTTCGCGTGTCTTCTTTCTAATATCGGACCAGAGGGTTGGAAGAGTCTTGTCGTCCGAATCAGACAATGGTTTACGACATGTTAGAAGTAACGTGCTATCCGCAGATGCACGTTCCTGCATTGCAACTCTCTTTGGGACTTCGCTCGTGATTGTGTGGGTAGCTGTGACGACAAATCCTGCCTTGATGAGAGACATGGTAAGAGCGTCCCATGTCTCAGTGTCCCGGTCGGTGAAATATATGGTAATCACACCTCCTCGGGAGAGAAGGTCATAGGATTTAGAAAGAATAGAACCCATCTTGCTCTCGTACTTCTCCCGAGCTACGGTCTCCTTAGATTTGTCGTCACTTTCCTCGACAATAGCGGTATTTTCGACAGCTTCGCTGTACTTATCGGTTTCTTCACTGGTGAATTTTTCAGGTAATACGTCAGAGAGATATTCCCTTAACCATACATAAAGAACATCAGACATTTCAGCATACATTACATTTGAGCCGTACGGTGGGTCCATTACTACTGCGTCTACAGACTCTGGCTCAAATGGCATCTCAGATGCGTCTCCCTGCTCAACTTGCACGTTCGATTCATCAACGTGAGCAGTTTGACGAGCCACATTTTGATAGTGGGTCTTTAGCTTCCGAGCTTCTTCTTCGTAACTGTAGGTACCCGCTAATGGATTTGTCTCAACGAAGCTCCACTTGAATGCGAAGTTATTGTTTCCTAGGAGATTCGCAGGAGACCCCCCATCAAGGTTCAGTGGTTGAAGACGTGTATTTCGGTCTAAGAGTCGGGTCGCAGACATTGATAATAGAACCAGTAACGCTTCTGCAGTTTTTTCGTCATGCTGCTCTCGGATTTGTGGTTTCAGATTGTTTACTACCCCGAGATATGTAGCATGGGTTAAAAGTTGCCGTGGTGCAAAAAAGTCACGCCACTGCGTTAGACCATAAGGCTTAGCTCTGTCTTGGCGGCCAATATATCGGTCTTGTTGTAATAAGGTAGCATAATCAAGATTGTTTTCGACGACCTCCTCTGCCCTTGACAGTGCCTCTTTTTCTTGTTCAGGAATAGCATGATAGCTTTCTCCGCCGATTTTACTCGTGTAGCGGATTGCACAAACCTCGTATTCGAACTCCCCATTTTGGAATATTTCCGTGATATCTTCCCGTTCAGTTACAACGTTACAATGGGGACAAGTAGCATCACCATCGTCCACCGTACCTATGTCTGGATTGAATTCAGTTTTGGGAACATCGTCTGGTACATCCACACACTCGAAATCAAGTTTCGTGTGGTCCGAACTATAGACCGGTTGGACTGCTTTCCCTCTTTTTCGGTTGAACCACCATTGATTGGTGAGAGGTAAACGTCCACCACAAGATGGGCATTCCGTGCTATATGTTCTAAAGTAGTGGTTCGGCTCAACACCTTTCTTTTCCGGGAAATACTCTTCTAACTGCTCAGTCGCTTGTTCTTCAACTTTAGATGTCCACTTGTCTAATTCTTCAGAGAGTACCCCTACCGAGGGTGCGTAGTCAAGGATGACCTTGTTGATTAACCACGCCACAGGGTTCAGTTCGTTCGATACCGTTGGGAATCCATAACGAGCGGACTCCAGTGGAATAGTCCCTCCACCCGCAGTTGGGTCTAAGACAGTGGGGAAATCCCCATCCCAATGGCTTTTAACCACGTCTTGAAGCTCACTGAGCTTTGGCTCTGAGGGAACATTTCGATGACAGTATTCGTACCCATAATGGTCTTCTACTGACCCATCACGGTCTCCCTCTGTTTGTCTTTTCTTAATAACATAACTCTCGGTATCCTTGATATCGACTCTTGGACCGATACCTATCCACTTCAGTAAGCGATTTGTCGAAATATCTTTTGGGAGGACTGATGATAATATCGCTAACCGAGTGGCAGCGGTTGGCCTCATCGCAAACCACGGGTACAAGCGACGGTGTGACGACATCGTCTGCGGCTTCCCCTCTTTAACACTCTCAATACCGACAGCTGTAACCGGCAAGGGATTTTCTACTTTTAGGGATTTCATCTCACTATCAGCCTGTTCATCTGAACTAACTTCGTCGGAATTGTATTCGCTCATTGCTCTATATGTGAACTGAGTAGTACTCGTAATGCCTTCACACCGTTTGGATTGGATGGCGAACGGCATTTCGCATGCCAATAGTAACACTCTTCAACACTCATTCGAGCGATACTGTCCGCCACAGTAGTCAACTTCTCGTACTTCTGAAGCCGTTTCATGGCTAAAAACGCGATAGTCAATCGGACCCCTGCACCCTCGGAGAGTACGACCGAACCTTCTCCACGCATCACGGAGTCAACATTAATCCCGGAATCATCCAAGACATTACGAACCAGCCGATGAGCCGCTTGTTGACGGCTGTTCGAGAGGGTCGTAATTTTCAGGGCACACCAATCGTTCCACTGCCAATCGTTGGGAGTGCGGGCAGATGGCGTCCCAACCTCCGAAAAGTCGAGAATTCCATTCGAGTTCTCCCGCACGTCTGGAACAGCGTCCGTGATAGACACCCGTGTAAGCCTACGGTTGCTATTCGCCTTTCGGAATCTTTTCTGGCGGCCGTCAGCGAGGTCTTCTGGAATTAGCTCGTACAGTGTGAGGCCCGCATTATCGCCCAATCGACGCGTTAGTGCGAACGTCGGCCGGCCACCGTACACACTGCTGCCATAGGCGAACGACTCCGCCTCAATGCTCATACACTCACCTCTTCACTCTGCTCCGATGCCTCTTTCACGATACCATAGACCACCAACTCAATGTTGTTAATCCCACCGAGACTTTCGAGCGCTTCCTGTAGCACGTCGAGAGTCGCCTCACGGTAGTTGTCTTCCATCGACTCAGTGTCGATAATCAGGACGGCCTCACCTTCTGAATCTCCGCCCGCACTGACGAAGCTCTCTGGGATGTGGTTCGTCCCGAAGTGGTCCGCGAACTCGGCTGCAGGCCCCTCGAATCCCGCCTCAAAGACGCCGGTAGAGGAATCGGCTCCTTGTGCGACATATTCGAATACAATTGAGGTTGCTTCCCCGATACTGTCTAAATCCTTGAGCTTGTTCGATATGAACCACGCCCGTTCCCAGACTCGGTCGCCCTCCAGTTCGATTTCGATAGAATTGACCTCAACGATGATGTCGCTGCTGGATACGTCGTAATCGTCCCGTAGACGCATCTTCTTCTGGTCGATAGCGCTGTTCACGTCAGAGAACGCGCCCTTAATTGCACTTGGGGAATCCGTACTGGTGTTGAACGACAGCTCGGAGCACTGTGGAGGTTGAATGCCGCTACCATCACTACCACCCCCTCCAGAACCATCGCCATCTTTTCCGCCGCTTTCGCCACCGTCTTCTCCGGTACCTTCATCGTCGACTTCGTTTTCTTTAGGGAAGTCGAGGTCGTGTTCAGCGAGCAGTTTCTCCCCGTCCCCGTAGACTATATCGGCGTCGCTAATGAGAACATTCGACATCGGGAGGTCCGTCGACATCTTCTCGGCTTCGGAGAGCGTCTTCTCACCCTCTGTGGTTTCCACAGTCATTCCTTCGGAGCAGTATCCCTTTCCAGCCGTGTCGTCCCAGAACACATACGTCGACATGTCGCTCATCGTGACGGCACGGATGGTCGCTCGAAGCGGTTTCGGGTCAAGGAGAATTCGGATATCCGTCCGCTTCGCGACGAGCTTGCGGATGTCTAGCGTCGTCATCGAATCCGGGTCTGACTGCCAGATTCGGTTCCGGAACCATGTCGTCCCCAGCGCGCCCTCGTCTTGTGTAATAAGCTTGTCGAGGCTTTCGAGGTTCTCGAAGACGATGTCATGAAGGTCCGAACTATCATTGACTGAGTCAATAGTCTCATTCGACAGCCCACCCGAATCAGGATAGTAGAGATGCCGATAAGCCTGCCGAACGGATTCACCGAGTAGTGCTGACTCTTTCT
>LFCJ01003300.1_pt1 | contig 11800 bp, 18 predicted proteins | sample 643141 | NCBI WGS metagenome assembly LFCJ01 (sample SAMN03766243, study PRJNA286221) | soda lake metagenome | biome: soda lake; feature: Kulunda steppe; material: water; isolation source: sample B1-Br-g2 brine of Lake Bitter-1 | place: Russia: Kulunda steppe | collected 2010-07 | reverse complement strand
GACGAAAATATTTTCATCCTCCCGTCCACCCGCCCCGTCCACCCGGGTTGGAAACACAAAAGCGGGTGGATGCCCGCAAAAAACATTTTTGTCCTCCCGTCCACCCGCTGTTGGAAACGCAGCGTTACGCATGACCCCTCAACCATCCAAAAATACACGAAAAGTAGTAGTCATCTCAGTGTATTCCATGCCCCTCATTGACAAACCTTTTTTTCTTAGTTTGATGGGCTTGCACCAGCTCAGCTGTACTACACTTAGTAAGCCTCTCCCTTACTCCACGCGAACAGGGTTACCAGCCTGAGGTGGTATCCTATTACTTTTCTACTTGGCCTCAGATTCGAAACAGAGTTCAGTATTTCATACTATGAAGCTTAGTAGGCATATAGGGGGTGGCTTATATGAGGCAAACGAGGTGCAGACTCGATTTCAAATTGCAATATCATATTGCATCATGATGACAAGTACCACAAGTATTACTTATAGGCAAAACTGCATGTCATTACCACAATGTTTTGACAAAAGTAAAAAGCTTCATAGGAGGGTTCACTTGCTCACAGACTTATTATATTTTACTGTCAAGACTCTTCTTGTGCATTTTCGACATGCAGCCTTGCAGTCACATATTTTGACTGATGGCTTATCCTTCAAAACTTGAAACCTTAACTGTCAAGACTTGTTCAACTTCAAAAGTTTGTGTGCGCCACCAGACAGAGTTTATTTGTCACATCCCTGATTTCTCCTGGGCTTTTACCGTGGAAGCCCATCATGTCTTGCATGCCTTGCCTAATCAGACTGGGTTCGATTTCTTTCAAAGAAAGTGAGAAGTCCTCACTAGCAGAGGCACAACAAATTTTGCTTGAAAATTGCTGCTACAAATCAAGCTGCAAGTTGCTATTTCAAAAGTAATGGGCTTGCAATGACCAGCCACAAACTAAACAGTCGAACGGTCAGGCTGGTGGTCAACCCTAACTTAAGCTTCAACTTTTCCCTTACATTATCACATATCAACTTCTCCTGCGCTGCACTTGCACATATCAAAAACACCTACCTGAAGTTGACAGATGCCCCCAGGCAGGGGGCACAAATCAGAATGACCAAGGCATCCAATGCAGGGCCCCAGGGGTGGTGGTAGTATTAAACAGCTTCCACGTATCCCAAGGACTTCATGGATATTGTTACATGAATTAGGTCTACATACAATTGCCCACTACTGGTGAGTTGGATAACATACATAAAAGCAATGCGGCTTGATGTGCATAAGGCAAAGCAAGTTGTGAACACAGAAGGCATGTTCAATGGCAGGCGTCGATATAAAAAATGTACAGCATACTCAGCGTGCTCCTAGGGAATCAATCTCCCTTCAGTCGACTGAGGGGATCAACTCAAGGGGTCAAACAAGGGTAGTGGACCCTCCCTTTTCGGATGATCAACGAAGAGCAAGCAGGCTGCAGGTGGCCTGCTGGGTGGACCTGCACCTCCTGCTCTGGACAAAATGCCCACCTGCAGAGCGCTTTTGCAGTTGCAGCACACATTGGTGGCCACAGCGCGGCAGCGGGCTCAGGCTGGGCGGATGAACTTCCGCCCAGCGTTGCTCTTGTCTGACACGATGCGGACATCCTCATGGCTGCCGCTGCTGGTAGTGCTGCTGGTGGTGGTGGCGCTGCTGCTGCCAGTGGAGCTGGTGGTGCTGCTCCTGAAGGGGTTCTGCTTCTCGCCCTGCTCGCTCACGGTGGCTTGGCTTTTGGCGGTCCAAGGGACTGCGCAGCACACACCATGCATGTGTGAGACAGCCCATGCCAACCAGCAAGCCAGACACTTGTGTGCCTTCGAGCGACGCATGCTAGGCCTCTGAAGTAGGCAGCTGAAACACAGCATAGTGGTGGACGTCGCTGTGATTAAGCGTGTGACGTTGCGGGGATGGAGTATGACGACTCAGAGATGAAGTGTGACATAGCAAGGACGGAGTATGACGTCGTGGGGCTAAAGTATAACTGATGGAGCAGCGCGCTGCTGCAGACAGCAGCCCATGAACCTGGGAAAAGCCAGCATATGCAGCGCTGTGGGATGCGACGCTCACAGAACACTCGTATGCATGCAAACCTGCACAAACCTTGCAGACCGCACGCTCCAGCATCGCAGGGTGCAGCAGGCCTTCCCAAACAGATCAACAAAAGTGAGCAGCAGCACGTGCTTTCGCCATCCTCACAAGCAGTGCCAGCTGCACACAGCCATTAGAGCAGGGACCAGCACGGCTGCCAGCGCCTGGTGTGACCCTTGCATCCATTCCCCACGCATGCACACGCACACGTACACACTAGCGCCCACGCGTACACACACATACGCACGCCCACACACGCACCTGACACCTTGCCGTCCTCACTGATGCACGCGCCCTGCTTTGTGTCGCACACAGGGGCCTCCGCGGGGCCTGCACACATGCACACACACACATGCGCGCACGCCGCAGTTCAGCACATCTGTCCAATTGCAGCATGAGGTCCAGCCTTCCTTGGTGGTCCTGGGCAGGATGCAGGCCAGGCGCTTGAAGAGGGGCTTTGCTGGGCACTGGCCACAGGCGGCCCCGACCTTAATCGAGTGCACAAAGGACCCTGGCATGCCACGCGCTTCAACACAGGGCAGGGCACACACTTCTGGGCAGAGCAGCGAGGTAGCAGATGACCTCGCTGCTCCCTCCTGAGAGAGCACAGTCGCAACTGCCACATGCTTTTGTGACCCGCGTGCCCCATGCAGTCGGAAGCCTAGCATGTGCATGCCCCATGCAGTCGGAAGCCTAGCATGTGCACGCCCCATGCAGTCGGAAGCCTAGCATGTGCACGCCCCATGCAGTCGGAAGCCTAGCATGTGCACGCCCCATGCAGTCGGAAGCCTAGCATGCGCATGCCCCATGCAGTCGGAAGCCTAGCATGTGCATGTCCCATGCAAGGCCACTGTAATTTCTCCCATGACTATAATGTTTCCCTCCCCCAAAGACCATACCCCCCCCCCCATTTGCGGCATCACACACAAGGACACATGCTCACACACTTACACATGCAAACACACGCACAAGCACATGCTCATCTAGGCATTGCTCAAAGGCCCAGCATGGCAAGGAAGGGCGCCTATGCACCACTGAGTTCACACAGGGCACACGCGCACACGTGCCGCCCGCCACTCACAGCAGTGCCTGAGATCGTCACACGTCACGCCGCCCTCCAGCGGGCAGCAGTCGTGCCACAGGCACAGGAGGCCAAACAGGGAGAAGCTGCAGCTGCAGCTGCTGCCGGCACCGCACTCCGTCCAGCCAAAAATGTCACACATCTGCACCAAGCAGGGCGTTCAAAGGCACGTCAAGTCATGCACACGCAACGAGCGCGCACTTGTGTGTGTGTGTGTGTGTGTGTGTGTGTGTGTGTGTGTGTGTACGTGTGCGTGTGTGCTGGGTGTGGGTGTGGGTAGGTGGGTGGGTGTTTGAGCACGTGCGCGTGTGCGTATTTGTGTGCACGCGGCGTACCTGCGCGCGTGCATGAGCAGCACCTCAGCGCATCGTCCATAAATCTGTGTTTTTGCTTGTATCAACATGAGGGCAAGGGCCAGGCCCCAAGCAGAGAGGTCACTTACTATTAGAGAGTAACCAAAGCCAACTGAGCTGCAGCTTTGAGAGGGGCCTGCTCAGCTGTTTGGTGGCACAGACAGGCAGCGAGAAACTATTGACTTAAAGCACACCGCACTGCAAAAGCAATCATTTTGCTCCTTCCACACAACGTGTGCTCACTGCCATGCTGGCTCACAACAAACATTGGCAGGCGCAGGCGCCAGCACATTTGTACACACACCCACCTGCAATGTGCAAAATCACACACGCTCGCATTCAAAAGCATTCAAGAGCAACGCGCAAAATCGCACACGCTAGCATTCAGGAGCATTCAGGAGCTGCACGCACCTCAGGCACAGCATGGTTGGGCTCATTCTTGACCGGGTAAGATGCGGTGGAGGCGATGCCGCACAGGCCTGCGCCACCGGTGTTGCGCTTGAGCTTGAAGTAGCCTTTGTCACCCCAGGACTCGCCCCATGAGTTCTTCACCACCCTGTGCGCGCAGCGTGCCAGCCACAAGTGTTCCGTAGGTGCAACCATACCTGCTGCGCCTCAAGCGCAGCTCCTCAGCATTCCCAAGTACACAGCCCGAGCACCCTTTCACACAGCCCATTTCAGCAGTCCAATACCCTCTCTCGCGCCCCCCCCCCGCTTCCCCTCACTCCCACGCACCAGCAGGGTGTGTTGTTCCCCCTTCTTCCCTTAATCTCACGAACCATGGCGCGCCGCTCCCCCTCCTTCCTTCATTCCCACGCACCAGTAGGGTGTGCCATCCGACTCGGTGCCGTAGCCCACAGCAAGGACTCCGTGGTTTAAGCCCTCGCAGCACTGCAGGCGCACGTATGCCGCAGGCAGGGGCACAGAGCACATCAATGTGAGCCCAAGCACGAGTTGGCGAAAAAGTGTGAGCTGTACCACATGGGTTGACCGAAAAAAGTGTGAGCCTTGCCAGCCGAAAAAGTGAGGGCCTAACCATTATTGGATGAAAAGTGTGAGTCTAACCATGGGTGGGCCAAAGCTATAGCAACGCCTGGGCTCCCTTGGCCAGCCCATGTTGGGCTTGACCCTCTTGCTGCCTGGCTGCAGAGCTGCAGAGCTGCTAGGGTGAGCCCAAGCATGGGTGTTCCAAGGGGGTCCACCTCCCGTGGCCCACACTCCTGTGCAGCCATCGCCTGCGTGTGGGGCGCATGCGCCTGCAGAAGGCGCGTGGGGGCTCTGCCCAGGACACCTTCAACCCACGCTGCCCTGTGTCACGTCAAAAGGATGGCACAGCGCGGCACACACCTTGAGTGCCTCAGCATCGAACCCTGCAGGGCTGACTTCAGTGTCTGGGCGCCTGAGGTGTGTGCCGCGCGGCGCGGTCCTCAACGCAGCGCAGGACGGCTCACCTGAGGGACGCAGCAGCCAAAGACCTGGCGCCTCGAGTGCCAGCACCCCTCTGTCCGCACCTCCACCAGGGCCTGCCTCTACCCAATGACACATCAACCAACAACTCTCTAGCCTGCACGCTACCTAGGGGACATCCCCTTCTCTGCCGGTGGTCGAGTCAACCACACCGGAACCGTTGCAAAACACCGGCTCAGGACGGTCGCAGTATCTTTGGTTTGTACCATCAGAGCCCTTCGTCTTGGGTGCATGCACAGAAGCACACACACACACATGCGCAGAGGGGGCGCGCGTGTACTCGTCCCGCCCATCTCACCTTGTCCAACACGCCGCCGGCGTAGAACATAAGCGTAGGCCCTGCGCAGATGCCGACGCTCACGGGCTGCATCGCCACCGCCTTCTTCAGGTTCTCCTCACCCTGCGCATACGGCATGCGCGTGCTGCCCACTTGGACGGGGGTACAGTGCGCTGGCATTGAGCTGTGCCATGTGCGTGCGTGGGTTGTAGTGCGCCGGCATTGAGCTGTGCCATGCGTGTGCATGGGTTGTAGTGCGCCGGCATTGAGCTGTGCCATGCGTGTGCATGGGTTGTAGTGCGCCGGCATTGAGCTGTGCCATGCGCGTGCATGGGTTGTAGTGCGCCGGCAATGAGCTGTGCCATGTGCGTGCATGGGTTGTAGTGCGCCGGCAATGAGCTGTGCCATGCGCGTGCATGGGTTGTAGTGCGCCGGCATTGAGCTGTACCATGCGCGTGCGTGGGCTTTGATGTGCTCTGAGCCATGCGCACAGCAGGGGCACTGTTGCGGCTGCCAAAGCGCGGCGCACGAGGCAGCCACGGCCCTCTCTCTTCTTCCCCACGCCATGGATTGTGAGGTAGCCTTGCCCCGCAGAGAAAGGCAGGGGCTCTGAAGCTCAGGCAGAGCAGGCGCGGTGTGGCGATGACCCACCTCAGGCACATCCTCATAGGCTGAAATGGACACAACCGTGCGGTCTGCCTCCTGCATGCAAGGGCCGGCGGCACACTCATGACGTCAGCTGGAGGTGCAGGCAAGCGCTGCGAGATCCAAGGAGCGCATCCATCCAAGCTGCCAACGGATGAGCTTGACGGTGGCATATGATCCTCACGCCCTTGGGCCGCAGCCCTTGGGCGTATGATCCTCACGCCCTTGGGCACATGATCCTCACGCCCTTGGGCCGCAGACGAAACAGACTGTCGCCCTAAAGAGCCACCTCCTTCACAAACATGCAGAGGAAACAGTGTGGCCCTAAAGAGCCACCTCCGTCACAAACGCAGAGGAAACAGACTGTGGCCCTAAAGAGCCACCTCCTTCACAAACATGAGCGGACAAGCAAAAACGCGCTGCTTGCATGCCCGAGGGCACAAAACCACGCAACCATGTGATGAGCTGCTTGCAGGACAAGCATTGCGCGTGCCAGAGGACAGAGGCTCACAGACGTCACGTCATGCAAGCTTTCTGCCTATCAAGCCCCACATCTAAGGCGTGGGGCCTGATAGAAAGAGCGCATGCAGGAGAGTGTGCAGGCAGGCAGGCATCAGGGTGCTTACCTTGCGGCGGTTGCACATCCACAGGGTCATGCCGTAGCCACTCCTGCACGGCAACACATGGGCGCACCCAATCATGTGTGCACATGATGCACACGGCTCAAGTGCAGCGGCCGTTGCGCACTCACAACTGCCGGTTGGGTCAGGCCACAGCCGCACCAGCATGGCAACACAAGCACAAACCCAGACCACTGATCCCAAACATTTTCACACGATGCACATGCTGTCACACAGCAAAACGGCAGCATCATAGGGCCGGCGAGCTGCACAGCACTCCTGCGGCTGGTACACCGCTGAGCACAGGCATGGCACATGCATGGCCAGTGCCATGGAGGGACGCATGGGCTTCCCTCCTAGACTTTGCATCCCAGGTCCACAAAAAAGTAGAGGCAGAACTCCTCAACATCTACGGACTGAGAAGCACACTCATCTGCTCTCCAGGGTCTATGAATGGCAGCACCATCAAGGAGCACACGCAAGGAAACACTTGCAGAGTGCCACAGCCCGCACAGCACCCAAGCACGCACCAGTACGCATAGTCCTCCTCGGTGTCCAGGCCGCCATTGTTCTTGACATACTCAAAGGCGAAGTCCATCAAGCCGCCTCCGCACCTGCAAGCGCGCATCGGGTAAAGATGCTCGGTGCGCAAAGGTGGATCAGGTGGCGGGGCAAATGCCCCCAGGGCTTCAATTGATAAGAAAGGGCATATACATACGGAGCGAGCCATGGTGCAAGGGGGGGCACTTGGCTCTTGGTGCCCTCGCAAGCTAGGCGTGCTTCTGCCCACTTTGCAACCCTCCGAGTGCTGCCAACGCCCTGCCCCTTGCCTCACCCCATGTCGTTCTCGGTGTCACAGTCCACAAGCTGCTGCTCGCTCAGGCTCACGAGCTTCCCGGTCTTGATGGCGTTGATGCCCTCTGCGTTCGCATCCACGCGCGTGTTTGCGTGCGTTGTGTGCGTGTGCGTATGTGTGCGTGTGTGTGCGTGTACGCCGTGTGTGCATTTGTTTGGTATGGAGGGTGAAAAAGCTAAATGCTGCAAGGCCAAGCACAGCACAGCACGGCAGGTCTGCTCCTTGCGCACTCTCGCATGCTTGCGCGCATGCACTGCGTGCTGTCAGGATCAGGCAGGCCTGCACTGGGCCTGGTGCCCATGGATCACGGCCAGAGATGCGTGGACAGCAAGGGTGCCACACATCCTTGACGAAATTGCTCTGTTCCAGGTTACCAATGCCCAAACCCTCTTGACTGAGCACCAGCACATTGCCCACACAGTGCCAACTCACCAGAAACAGCACGGCCCCTCCTTCTCCGCGTCATTTCAATACCACCACCCACCACCCACACCCTCCCACATGCGTCCCCGTATGCGTGCTTGCATGAGCGGCGCGCCCAGCAAACGGCGTACGCATCCTCATGCGCGCGCACGTTCTGCCAGCGCGGCACTCACCGATGGCCCCGGTGGCTGCGAAGGACCAGCAGGACCCGCACTGCCCCTGGTTCTTGACCGGGGTCACGGCATTGAGATCCCTCCAGTCCTTGGACTCAGGGGCGTCCACATCAGCGTAGGAGAAAGGCTGCGGGCCGTTGGCGGCCTGCCTGCGCAGCGCGTAGAGCAGTGAGTGGGGCGGTTCTGGGAGCGTGTGCGGGGGCGTACGGCCATTGTCAGGGTTGTGCAACATGCCGGCGGCACGACGAGACGCCTCATTGTCTGGCATGTCCGATTGCAGGTGGGGGGCTGGGCACAGCACTCAACACGGGACAAGAAGCAGCAAGATGGAGAGGGTTACAACCAGAACAATGATGTGCTTGGAGTTTCACTTTCCACTTCAAGCTCTGGCTAGCATGACGTCATGGTGGGCAAGTGGTGACCAGTGCCTGCAGCGCGTGCATTGGGGTGCACTCACTTCTGCTTGCGCAGCTCCAGGGCAGCATCACCCTTGAAGCCCAGGCGTTTACTCTGGAACTCTTCCCAGGTCTCATCAGCAAATTCATTGAGTGCCATCTGCACAGCGAGAGTGTGCATAAAGCGAACAGTGGGGCACAGCATCCACGGATCGGGGCTTCAAAATGTCAGCTGCATACCTGACTCTGAACATCTCACCACCCCCCTAACAAGTGATAACCTGCTGCTGCTACTGCTCCATCGCGTTGCCTCTGGCGCTCATACCTTGACATGGGGGTGCTCCTTGAGGTGACCCTGGATGAATTCCAGATTCTGGTGCCAGATGGAGTTCCTCTGTTTATGTTGCTCCTGCGAGAGTAATGAGGGTGGCACTCCAGCCAGTCAGGCCCTACGCTAGGGGAATCATCACCTATTGCAGAACCCTAGAAGGCCACGTCTGCGCGACAAGTTCGGCCTTTCGTGAGAGAGGGAATCCGTACCGGTGAGTCATAGTGCTTCTTATGGATGGATTTCCAAGCCTCCCACCCGTCAGCAGGGTTCTCAAGCGCCACCTTCAACAGCCCCTCACTCGCGTGCGCGGCCACAAGGCCGCAAAGCAGGAAGGCTGCGATCTTAATTTTTTGAAATAACATTTCAAATATATTTGTTTAGTTCTTGTATCACACAAATCACATAAAAAATACAAACAGGCTGAAGTAAAGACACAGAATGCCGGTATCAAATTAGAGGGGAGATCTTCCACAGATGTAGCGTGCACGAGTGCGTATGTATGCATACGTATGTGTGCGTGTGTTACTTGGATTTTAAAAGGGTGTGCAAGGTGTGATGCGGTCTGCACCTGATGTGCCACCTCTGCAGTTTTATTGGCTTAGGGCCAAACCAGCAGGAACTACAAAGAAGGAGAGACTAGGCAGTGAAAAATGCCATCAATTTAGGAAAAGGGGTCACCTATGGTGTATGAATGCCAGGAACTCTGCTCTATGGATCCCTGAAGCCGACCTTAAGCTTCAGCCTCAGGCTCTCAGCCTCTGGCTGATACATGTTGGGCTTCTGGAACCTCGCGCGCCTCTGAGGGACTACGGACTCTGACGCATAGACACAAGCCTTCTCTAAGGGAACCCTTTTTGATAAAAGGATTACCACATTACAAGGTATATTACTGACCAGATCAACACTGAGTCAGCAAAAAGTTGAGTAAACGTCAATCTTGGTTTGCCTCTCACCTTCCAGACATTCGGGTTGATTCATGTGCTCGGAACGGGGGTACTTTTCTGGTGCCACTTCACTATTATTACCATGATCTTCCTAAGCATTTATAAGGAACATGAGCATGTTTCTTTGGTGAGCGCACACTCTCGCTGTGGAATCCTTTCTTCAGAGAGGCAGAAATGGACAATGTGACAAGTGCTCTTGTGTAAAGAACATCATTATGAGGCGCATATTCTTTATTTGATGTCTAGACTTACGTGCTCCCTCAAAAGAGATATCCGTTCCTCTTCCTTCCTTCTCAAAATCACAGGTCTTCCACGAGTTGCGACCGATGTGAGGCAAATGATACTATCCAGGATGAGCAATATCTTTGTCAACGGCACAACAAACTCTGCCATTTCATTTTGGACATTATGGACTATTTTTTTGGCTGGCGTAGACCCTAGCTACCCAGCAACAAGCCAATCAGCCTAATGGCCTGGCTGACCTTACCTTGTAGCCTATCCAGGATGAGCATTATGACATCTTCCATTGTGCACACACTTAACTGGTCTGCCTCTGAAAGAAATATGCCCACCTATTTTCCATCTGACACGGTGGAACTGGCCACTGTGACAAGTGTTCCTGTGCTGCTGATTAAATGAGGTGCATGTTCTTTCTTCACTGTCAAGACTTGTTTGTGCACTCTCTCAGAAGAAAGTACTCTTTCCTTTTCTTCCCTTTCTGCCAATCCTTTTCTATGGAGGCCCCTTATATTCCACATGCCTTGCCTACTTGGCTGACTAGTAGGCAGACTATCTTTGATTTTCTTTCTCATCGGCACAATATAATCTGCTGTTTCATTCCGGACATTATGGACTATTTTTTAGTTGGCGAAGACCTGCAACAAACCAATCAGCCTAACGACCGTCAGTGACCTGGCTGGCGGTTAACCCCTTAACTTGTGACTTGCCCATCTGCTCTCTCGGACAGGATCTCTTGATGTGCCTACTTTCTAGACTTCAGGTTTGAAAACAAAATAGCAATACATTTTCTTTTCTCTACATAAATATCATCATGTAAAGATGATATTCTTTTTTCCCATGAATCTATGACTCATAGAATGAGCAGGCTCACTCCTTGACCGAAGGCCTTATCCTTGCAATCCTTGCAATTCTCTCTTCCTTTTTGCCAGACTTCTATTGTGGAAGTTTTGCACGCTTAGCCTAATCAGGCTGTCCTTCATCTCCTTTTCCAGCGGCACAACAAGCTTTGCTATTCATTTCAAACACCATAGACCAGTACTTTTTGGCTGGCAACGACTAGCCTCAAACCAATCAGCCAAACAATCAAGCTGACTAACTTGAAAATATGAATGTGTCACAAACAGTACATGTTTATCTGCGCGTGAGCAGGTAGAAGTATGTTACAAATGAATCAGGGATCAGCGAATAGAATCCCTATTTGAAATGATGCATTAATGCACATGCGATGTACACAGTGCACATTGTCATGCCAAATTACTGCTATTGGCTAATTTACAATGACATATACGCATACTCCAATGAACAACTGTCTGATCTCAAGCACACAATCTCAGACACGAATTTGGCAAAAACACAATATGGCGTGACAACATGCGGAAAAAATTATGTACATAGTCACGCTTACAGACTGCTGCACACCAAATAGACTCGTAGCATGACCGTGACTATGAAGTTCTACCAAGGCAACACACTCAGCCAACATCCTGGTTACCTTGCAGCCTAAATCTGGAATGAGTATTGATAATCTAATGCGACATGGTACGCTGAGTCCTAGAATAACCACAGCTTTCTTGCATTGAAGTGCTTCAAGATAGTCTGTGTTGCTGGATGGTGACTTGCAATTTGTTGGATCAACCAGATGTCACGCCAGAGTAGTGCAGTGCCAGATTTGTGCTGCAGAGTGACCTGGAAGTTAGTTGGTTCAGTGGATGGAATATTTGAATCCATGGACACCTCAGCTGCAGCTGTATTTGAGCATGTGCATGGGCCATGTCCACCAGCAGCTGCATGCAGTGGTGTCCTTGCCTGTCCGCAGGCCAACCACAGAGAGAGAGAGAGAGAGAGAGAGAGAGAGAGAGAGAGAGAGAGAGAGAGAGAGAGAGAGAGAGAGAGAGAG
>LFCJ01003299.1_pt1 | contig 11800 bp, 10 predicted proteins | sample 643141 | NCBI WGS metagenome assembly LFCJ01 (sample SAMN03766243, study PRJNA286221) | soda lake metagenome | biome: soda lake; feature: Kulunda steppe; material: water; isolation source: sample B1-Br-g2 brine of Lake Bitter-1 | place: Russia: Kulunda steppe | collected 2010-07 | reverse complement strand
TCTCTCTCTCTCTCTCTCTCTCTCTCTCTCTCTCTCTCTCTCTCTCCAGCCATCTTTCCCTCCCTCACACCCACACGCAGGCGTGTGCACAAGCGCGCCTTTTTTCAAACGTGACCTTGTCCGATGCAAACTCCCTTTAACATCATGCACAGGCCATGGCAGGCCCTCAAAACCACTTACCGGCCACAGCCAAGGATCCCCCAGGGAGTTGCCAACGCTCAGCAGCTGGCTCAGCCCCTCCTCCACCCCTTCCAGGGCGGCAACAGCTCCGTTGCTGCTGCTTCCGGCACTGCCATCTCTTCTGGCCTCAGCTGCATCCGTAAGCGCAGCTGCCGCAGCTCTGCCGGCAGCTGCAAAGCCACCCTTGCCCACATTGGGCCCCCTGTGAGAGAACAGAGGCCCTCCACCTTGGCCGCCAGGGGTGAGCCCCCTGGGCGCGCTTGACAGGGGGGGCAGCACCGGCCGCTGCACCGGCCCTGAGCCGCGCAGTGGGTGCAGCTGCTGCAGGCAGCTGGGACGGCGCGTGCGCTGCTGCCAGCCGCCAGTGGCCCTTCCCAGAACACCTGCATGTGCTGAAAACATGTGCTGAAACGCTCAAATTGATGGAGCACCTGCACGAGCCAAAGACATGCAGCAAGGCCGCTTGCTTGGAGCCACAAGATGGTGACCCTGATGTTTATGGGTAAGACATCCAAACCATTGCTCTGCCTGCTTTGCAGTATTGGCATTTAAACTGGCATCTCAGGAAGCCTGACCTCCTGGCTTGCCTTGCTATACTCTCTTGTTATTGCAACTCACGTGATGGCTCAGGTACATAAACCGTCAGGTCAGAACTGGATGCGGCCCCCACAGCACTGCCACCGTGCCATGAGATCAATCCATCACTGCCACTGTGCCATGAGATCAATCCACTCAGGTCCAAGCACTTGCATAAAGACCTTAGCAATCAGCTGGTGTGCCAGATGCTCTACAAGCTAGCTCTGTGTACCAGGTGCTTTGTGTGCTAGCTCAAGAGGGCATGTATTTTTTCCCCCTTGTTCAGGCAAAGCCGCCTGGCCAGCCAGATGGAGGGCAAGGTTTCCAGTAAGGTACCCCCAGCTTGCCTTCAGGGCATGCTGCGCTGAGACTGGCTTCCTTCAAACGTGGATGACTGAGGTGACTATTTTCCCTTAATTGATGCAAGGAGTGTGTCCACTGCCTAAGTGGTTTCTGCTTTCTTCAAACCGGGTTTCCAGCCTGGGCCTCACCAGGTGGTGTGGGCATATGCGGCCGCATGTGCGCTTCTGGAGGGTGGGCTACTCTAGCTACTCCAGCTTCTCCAGCTGCTGCTGCTGCTGCTGCTCCGGTTGCCACTAGGGGCTGGCCAGCTGCTTGGCCAGCTGCTGGGGAGATGGGTGAAGGGGACCGGGGAGAGGCAGGGGCGGCCTGACGGGGCACCTCGCAGGCGGGCGGTGCATCTGCTTCTGTGGGTTGCAACTGCATGGCAGGGTGCCCAAAAGGGGAGCCCTGCAACGGCGCGGAGGGGGCGTTGGCCAGTGCCTGCGCAGAGCAGCACTCCAGGCAAGGGAGCAGTGGCTTACGCAGGGATGCAGCCAGCAGGTTGTGCATGCTTCAGTGGTCAGACAGGTCCAGCAGGCGTATGCTTTGCTGCTGGATGGGCCTTACAACTTGCTCTGCCTTTCAACTTGCCCTGCCTTATGTCTTGCTCTGCCTTACAACTTGCTCTGCGCGTGCGTGCTTTGGTGCAAAGCCTGCTTTAATTGTGACGCCTGTGGTCCGCATGGCGCCGGCTGCCATAGGGGGTGGGGGTGGAGGTGCACACTGTTACACAGCAAGCAGCAGGGCACAGGTGTAGGACAGCAAGAAGCAAAGAGCAGGAGGCAGGCGTCCACGCCACAGATGCCCTGCGCTTGAAAGCACACACGCGTGGCCACACTTGTCGTTCTCCCTGGCTTGGCAGGCCATCCAGGGCACCCAAATCATGAGCAGCACGTTACCCATCATTCAGCTTGGCGGCTGCTGCCTGGGCCAGGCGCATTGCGCACCTGGAAGGGGGAGGGGGGTGGAGGGGGCAGCTGCTTCGTCCGGGGGCTGCATGGAATGCTGCGTTGGCTCGGCCTGCTTGGGGTGTGCGACTGCTTGCTGGGGATGGGGGTGGCGTTTGGCGGGCCATGAGTGTGCTCGCCTGGGCTGGGAGCTGCTGCAGGGTGTGGAATATGAGTATGACGGCTGCTCAGGTCCCAGCCAGTCGCCGCTCCTGCCGCACATGCTTCAGCGCCTGCTGCTGACGCTTCAATCCCTGCTGCGTGGGCGTCGTGCGCAGGGGGTGCAGCTGCCCCGGATCTGTGCTGTGTGGCCTGCAAGGAGGTTGTTGGCACATCTGGCTCCAAGGGCCCGGCCTGCAAGGTGGCTCCAGCCCAGGCAGGCTGCGGCCTGATCTGACGCGCTTGCTGCGGCTGGCTGAGGTGTGGGTGCTCACAGGCCCCTGGCTCAGGCACTTTGAGGTGAGACGCAAGGACAGGGGTGGATGGGCTGGACGACATGGCTGCTGGGGTTGGCGTGTACGGCGGACAAGGTGCCAGTGGGGGAGTGTTCGGCAATGGCGTCAGCGCTCGCTTGAGGGGCTGCACGGGAGGCGGCAGCTGACGGATATCTGCTTCAGTGGACTGCTTGGTTGGATATGTTGCTGCTTCCATGGGGGGTGCAGCTTCCTGACCCTGCTTTGGCGCGACCGGCGGGCGTGTGACTGATGCGGGGGCTGCACCAGTGGCTGCGGGTGGCTGGGCTGCATGCGCGCAGTCCAGAGTGTTCGCCTGGCCATGCTCAAGAGCGCTGCGGCTGAAGGCTGTGGGAGAAAGCATGTGAAGGGTGCTGCCATGGAGATGGGGGGGCGCCTGTGCTCGCGCGCATGGAGGCTGCTGATCAAGCATGGCAGGGGCGTGCACCACAGCGAACAGGCATACACTTCCTCCAATCACGGGCCCATCCTTATACAAAACACTGCAAATATAAGCAAACAGGCAATCATGAGCGCAGGAGGCGGACGCGAGCCGGCTGCAACTCAGTCACCCATGCTCCTTACAGCCCAGCAACCCAGAGTTTGCACAGAAAGCGCGAACATACCAGTGGTAGCTCCTGAAGCAGAACATCGAGCGTCACATACCTCGGTGTGCGAGGAGGGCTTGCAAGGGAGGCGCACGAGGAGGGCACACACGGCACACACAGCAACAGCGTGATCTGCAGAATAATGTCAGATCCGCGCTGCGGCTATTAAGGCCTTGAGCAACGCCTTAATTCACACTAAGAAATCCTTGGAAATTCGCATGCGTTCTCTCGGTAGTGCTGCTTCAGCTTCTCTCAACGCAATCTCAACAGTACTGTCCGATTCATGTCTTGCTTCGGAATCTTCCAGATTAGTTTTAATCCTATTTGTTTTTCATGATCTGCCGTCGGCTATCTAGCTATGACTCATGATCAAGCCAACAAACAGGGTTTGCAGGCAGCAAACCCACGGTTGAATGGCAATGGGATTTAAATTCATAACTTCTTCATGATGGAATGGTCTCTGTACTCACTTTTCCTCGGAACCTGAGCGATGGAGAGGCCAGCAACAGTGGGCTGCAGCCCCTCCAAGAGGACGAGGCGCATCCACAATGGAACAAGGTTTGCATTCTTGTAGCGGATGCTTGCAATTGCTTTGCGTGCATGCATGCAAGCACCTGTTTATAAGGGAGCGAACCAGATGTTGCACCTAAGGGCTTGCTTTTTTCTCAGGATGGTACATGTTTCCTAGGTTATCACTGGAATGTTTTAAGACCGTGGGCAGCATGTGCAGATGCTGGCGCCCACACGCATAAATGTTTTATACACAGGAGCACAGCATTCTGGCCGAGTGATAAGCCCTCAGTAACTGATATCAACAAAGGGAGAAAGCCTGCAACACCAGAACGGAGCACTGCGAGCCCTTGTGCGCTTGTGGGGGGGTGAGTATATACGTGCTCATCAAAAATTCCGCAGATTTTGAGTATTTCAAGCCCTGAACACAGAAAAGCAACAAAGTTTTCTTGCGCAATTGCTGTTGAGCCGGTGTACGTTTGGCAATTTCGTAGCACAATAATGATGTACTGTTTGCTTTGCATAACAAACATGCGTGCAAACCTTCAAGGTGCTTGAATGAATGCAGTATTAATCTCTCTCCTCATGCGGGGAGGGGAAGCTGGGTACTCATAAATCCAGCACATAACGCAGCCCAATGATATGCCCTCCTACCCCGCTGCTTGCCTACCTCGGGAACAAACGAAAAATGAGAACCAAACGCACCACCACGACAAGCACAGAGGAATAAAAAAGATGGGACAAGGACACACAAAACAGCATCAACAGCAAAGAGAACAGGGCAACTAACAAAAACCTGTTTGTTGGCCTCTGTGCTTCATCTCCACCACGGCACGCTCATCCTCGTGAGATCATGATTTCTTTATAGGATTACTGCTCACATCATTCCATCATGTATGTAATGCTTGGCAGCCTGTTAACGCCTGGCTGTGCTAAAGATGGGACGACGCATACATGAAATAATCGGCTGAGCGAAAAGTGACAATCTTACTCTGCTCAGTGCATAGCCTTGTGGACGTGCTGATCAAATGTAGCAGAAATTGTCCATCCTGTCCACGCAGTACGCAGTATTCTGTCCATAGATCCTGGACCTGGGCCACAGGACACGCCCCTGCAGCTGCGTGCTTGCATGCCAGGCACACGCTACTGGCTGCGTGTCACATGCGCGTCCACACGCAGCGAGCGGGGGGCCCTCTCCGAAAGCGTGCTCGCAGACCGGCCAACGGTCAAGAAGATTGTGGACAGGATCACGGCCAGCGGCAAGCAGTCTTATGTCAGGAAGGTGCTGAGGTCCTATGACACCTGCAAGACTGGGTTCTTGTCCAAGGATGACCTGCGCAGCGCGATGGACCGCCTGGCCCTTGGGCTGGACGACACGGAAAAAAACAAGGTGGCTGCATGTGCGCGTGTGTGTATGGGCGTGTGCGTGTGTGTGTGCGTGTGTGCGCGCGTGGGTATGTGTGTGCGTGCTCGTGTGTGCGCGTGTGTGTATGTGCGTGCGCTTGTGTGTGCACAGCATGCTTAAGCGCAAAGCACCGTTTGCCATTGGGTCAGAGACGTGTGGATCAGCTGGGCCTGTGCAGGTGAGCAGGCCTGCCGCGTTCCTGGGCAAGCACTGATCCAATTCGGTCCCCACAAGGTGTCCCCAACAAGGCACCAGTGTGAAACATGTGCCTGCACATGGCTTGCACATGCCTACGCGGGACATGCACACGCACACGCACACACACGCATGCGCGCAAATACGAATTGAAAAACATTGGCAGGTGGTCGCTCGGCTGGACCCTGACAACTCCAACCGCATCCCTGTCAACCATCTGGTGACATCCTTTGAAGAAGACTTTGAGCCCTTAGGCTGGAGCCACCCCACAGACAGGCGGCTCGCCACCCTGACAAGGCCCCCCTTCAACTCCATGAGGCGGTGCATCACCCCCTGCGGCATGAGCACCAAAATGGCACAGGTACAGCTGCACACCCGATGGCTTTTGCTGCCCCAACCAGTCAGCACATGAGCCATCTCCCCCCAGCAACGTGCAGGCACTTACCAGCACTACACCGAACATTCCGCGTCAGTATCAGGCCAAGCAATCCGCTGGGCAAGACATGCCTTGGCACTTTTTGTACTTCTCGAAGTTTTGCACAAGGAGTGCAAAAGCTGTGCTATCAATCTGCCGCGTGTGCTTTGCGTGAGTAACACCAAGTGAGCTAGTCCGTTGGCTTGCATTATCATGCGTGCAGGATTTTAGCTCAACAAACAGTTTTGTGTGCCCACAGAGCTCAAGGAGGCGTTCAGGAGGTTCAAAGTTCAGGTAGGTGACCCATCATTAAATCAGCGAGCAACAGGGGGGGCAACAGGTCTGGAAGCAGGAGGCAGTGGGCCTCAGATTCGAATAAAGTCAGGCAACAGGCCAAGATGCGGGTAGCCAGGATGTGCCCCGAAGCTCATTCCAGCCCAATGCTCCACTGCTGGCGGCTAGGGCTCATCATGATGGTTGGGCTGCGCTGCACGGGTTGCCGAACCCAAGCTCCCCCAAGAGGTTATGTACACATTCATCATCCATGGATAGTGGACAGTGGCGTGCACCATATGCTAGATGTGGTGCATAGAGGTGTACACTGAGACGTCATGTACACATCCACCATCCATGGTGGGGTCGCCAGCACCAGCTGCAAGCTCCGAGGGCCAGCAGGGCAGGCACCTGCCCCGCGCTCCCCTCCCCGGCTTTCGCGGTGGTCTGAGCCTGACGACGCAGGGCAATGCGCACACCGCCTGCTTGCAGGCCCCGGCCACCCCATCAACAGGATGTCTACTTGGCAGCACATAGCAACCCGGTATCCGCTGCGCCCTTGTGTACCATGCCTGGAGTAAGTGCAGTCGTGCCATGCGCCCGCATGCAGGGACCTGCCTCCCCAGCAAGCAGGCATGCCGCTGGCTGTCCAACTGGGCATTGGAGCAGCAGGTAAGGAGGGGGTCAATGCAGTGCGAGCAGCTGTCAGACCTGGCAGGTGGCCAGGCCAGGCTCGCTTGCAAGGCCCGGGACATGCGGTTGAGCACTGTGCATCAGCCTGCTAGGCGGCGTGGGCTGCACATGGCTCACAGCCTCCCATGCGCACACGAGCAGCTGTGCAAGGATGCCAGCCTTGCACCCGCTCTGTCTTGAAATGGTTTAGTGGGCCTGCAACGAATGTCAAGTTTGAAATAAGCTGAAGTCAATGTCAATGTGACGGCTCAGAGGAATGTGCTCTTTGCACTTTGGTCTCGATGCTGAAGACCGAACTGCAACCCACACGCTACTTACCTTGATTGTACGCTGCAGACGTGAAGGCGGCCCTCCAGGCGCCCGAGACGTTCGCCCTGCAGCAGCAGCTGTTCTTCAAAGGCGCAGGAGCTTCACGGCACAGCATGTTCTCGGCACATGACGCAAGTAGGACAGGGCGCCTGCACCTGGAGGACCTGACCCGATGCTGTCAGGCCATTTCTCCAGGTGGGTGGCTGAGGATGCCGCGGCAGGATGAGTTAGGCAGGCCTGCATGGGCACCTATAGCGGAATGCGATGCTTGTGTGTATGTGTACGTGTATGTGTACGTGTGTATGTGTATGTGCAAGTGTGTATGTATATGTGAGTCTCAGAGACGCTCCTCTGAAGTCCTGAAGTAGTGCGGGCGTGTACTTTGTATTGCCAGCGAGGAAAGTAAAACCCTGGCCCGCCCCGCTCCCGTGCTGGTGAAATTAATGAGGTAGTGGGAAGTTGTATTTGCATGGTACATGCACAGTAAAAGTAAATCTATATACGTGGACATGGGTCAAATTTGCAAGATGTATGCACTGGGAGCTGAAAAAGTGTGTACGCTTGTCATGGCACGTACATACCAAGATGATTTGCGTTGCATGAAGTCAAGTGCTTGAAAACATCATGTGTGTTTCCACAACCCTAGACATAAGGTTAAGTGCCATTCCAAGTGGCGCGCGGCTCTATGATTCAACTTATGAGCCATGCTTGGGGTCATGGTGCAGCTAAGGCCAAGATGCAACTTAGGCCAAGGTGCATCTTTGGCCAAGGTACAACTTAGGCTAAAGTGAGTTTAGGCCAAGGTGCAGCTCAGGCTAAGGCGCAACTTAGGAGCCATGCTTGGGGTCATGGTGCAGGGGCGCAACATTTGCTCAGGTGCTGCATGATGCATGCACACGAACCCTGAGGCGCAATCATGCGAACACACAGGTTGCCCTTTGTGAGCTGTTGGAACTGATGTTTGGCATTCCCTAAGAGGAGTTCAGACAGTTTTTTTCCAGCTCCTAGCAGCCTTTCAGCGTGCATGTGTATGCTGCTTGCTTGCAGGCTTGAAGCCGCGTGATGTTGCTGCACTTGCCGCCGCGGTCGACCCCTCCAGCACCGGCTTTGTAGACTACAAGCAGTTTGTGGGCAGCTTGGTGGAGAGCGCTCCTGCGCATGAGAAGCTGCTGTCCACAGGCAAACTTGGGCATGAGACGCAGCATGAGAAGTGGGGCACCTCACCCATCACTGTGAGTGAAGGAGATGGGCTGTGCAGCTGCAAGCAGCTTGGAGGCTCTCAGAGGCTCTGGAAAGACGCCAAGGGATGGGTGTGACACTGACCTTGAGAGGACCCGCCATTTATATGCACTGCACAGACTGCTGCTCTTTACTCAGCTGAAAGGGCGAGGTTCAGAGCATGAAGCTCCTTATCACATTGCCGCTCCTAGGCCTGGACCATTCTTTTGAGCTTCCCCTGTTGAGCATGTCTTCGTACGAAGGTTGCAATGCAACTTGAATTCTTGGTTTGCAGGGCTACCTGCCACTTTGCCATCTCATGCTTGTGTGCCAGCTGCTCTTGCCCTGCCCTCCTTGCTCCACTGTTGTCAATGTGTGGGTGCAATCATGAATGAATGGCTTGGATGCTCTTACACATGCACTCTGCGCGCTTCCCTCTACTCGCACACGCTCCACCCACGTGCTGCGCTCTTATGCATGCAGCGCCCATCCCCGCCTATTTCACCAAGCGCACGCTTTCCGACAGCGCGCAGCCCAAGCAGCGGCAGGGGTGACCTGTTTGCATCCAGTCTGCCTCGCAGCCAGAGCGCAGCTGTAGGCACGCGTGCAGGCAGCTACGTGTCTGATGCGATGCTGGGCACGGGGAAGGATTTCAAGTACGGTCAGCCAGATGTGTTCGATGCACAGGTGTGTGTTGCATGGGCTTGCTTGAGAAACCCACGAGGCTGCTGCTTGTTTGATGTCAGATTTGCCTTAAGCAGACGTACCTCACAGCCTATACAATGCCTGCCGTTATGTTGGCATTGACATGCCTTGGGTGCTAATATGTGTGCCCCCATTTTGAGGAGGCTCTGATTTGTTGTGTGTGTGTGTGCATAGCATTGCATTGCATTTGGGTGGGGTTGGTGGAACTGGGCCTCATCTGTTGGCCCAGCTAGGCCAGTAATCGCTCCCTGTGCACGTGCCTTGACAGCCTTGGACAGCACCACTGCCGGTTCAACGTGTAGTCTGCCAAGCAAGGGTGCATGTGCTGAGCAGAAAGCAGTGCTGCTTTGTGCCATGCAGGGCGAGGTGGACGAGCGCAAGCTCATGCATGCTGTGGGGGTCGTGCCCATGCTCCGATCGCTGGCCTCTGTCCACAGCAGCCCAAAGGCGCGGGGGCCCCGGCACCGCTTTGCCTTCCTCAGCACCTCCATGCCGGAGCTGCCGCAACGGTAATTAAGGGGATGCATGCGCAGGCATATGCTTGTGTATGCACGCATGCAAAGACACACTTATGGACATACAAACACACTGTTTTCGCTGCCCCCACGCCCATCTTGCCTCTGATGCCCACTGCATCTTAAACGCTGGGAGGGCCTCGTGTGCGGCAGCCTTTGGCAATCCAGGATCCCAGTTACCGTGCAATCGTGTTTGCCGCCTGCGCCCATCTCGTCTGATACCTCTTTCACCCTATGTCTTTATCCTGGGGAGCTGCTTGTTTGGCAGTTTTAAAGTGTGGGTATAAGTCTAAGACCTCAAGCGTTACGCACCCTCTTGGCTCATTGCAAGATGCCGGGTTTTGTATGATTAAGTGATGTTGCCCTCTTGCACACTGATGCACCCGTTGTGACCTCATGATCCAGGTCTGATGCAGTCTCGGGCTGAACAAGCAGCTTCGAGCTCAAAAAAGGCAGTGATTTGGTGTTGCTTTGGGTGTGTATGCTACTCTGGTACACCCAACAAGCTGTGCTCTTGCGGAAGTCGCACCAAATGCCTGGCTGCTGCAGTGTGCATGCTTGGCTTGTAGGGGCAGCACCACACTCATGTCAGCACCACATTCATGTCAGCCGGCCCAGGGGCTTGGCCTAAGGCCAGCAGCACACTCATGGCAGCAGCCCACTCATTTCCAGGCCCAGCCACCCACCATGCACGCTTGTTTGCTGCATGAGCAGGCCTTATGTCCACACCTCGGGGCACGCCACCAGCTCCGCCTCGGGCGCCGCAGCGCCCCAGCCGCCCCAGCCAGACTGCAGCACCGGAGATGCCGCGGCAATTTCGCCTGGCCTGGGCGGTGGCCCATCAACGCAGGCTGATGCGTGTAGGGGGCTTGCCGGCAGCACCCTGCAGAGTGGCGGCGGCGGCGGCCCGCAACCAGGTTCAGCCAGCATGCAGGTGGAGGGGGAGGCGCACGGCGTCTCTGGGACGCGCAGCCCGCCCCCGCCTGCTGGCGCGCCCACATCCCCGCCCCCAGGCGCGCCTGCCCCTGCAGTGCCTGCAACAGCGCCGTCGGGCTCAGAGGGGCCGCGCGGGATAGGGAGAGGGGGCGAGGCACAGGGGCCAATGCTAGAGGGCGCAGGGGCTGGCTTGGAAGCTATCCCAGGGGGCTCTGCAGCTTTGTCGGCGGCTGCTGCTGCTGCTGCAGAGGACCCAGGCAGGAGGAGCCCGAGCAGGGGGGATGCTGTAGGCAGAGGGCAGCTGGGTACTTCAGGCAGCTCCACGGCTGCCAGGCAGGGCTTGGGGGTCCCGCTGGGCAGCAGCAAGAGCAGGAGTGCCAAAATGCCGCCCGCCGGTGGGCCATCACCTTACACGGGGCAGGCAGCCGCCGCAGCTGTGGACAACAAGAACGAGCCTGGTAGTGGTGGCGACAGTGGCAGGGTCAAGTGGACCTGGGGGAAGCTGCCTTGTGAAGGAGGCGGGGGTGGCGGCCGTGGAGAGGCGGGGTCAGAGATTGGGCCTGCAGAATGCGCTGGCGAGGCGTCTGGCATGACGGCTACGGCGCTATACACGCAGAGCAAGCGGCACGACAGGTGCGTGGTGTGCAGAGGAGCTAGCAGCATAGCCTGTGTGCACAATTTACACAGGAGCAAGCGGCATAGCAGGTGTGTGCAACATACACAGGAGCAAGCGGGAATGTGCACACAGTGGTATGCACTAGTAGGCACGCACTAGGTGCCGCTTCCTCTCCTCCCTTGGGTATGTGGAGGGCCCTCCATCGCTGCACCACAGCTGCGCCACAGGATAGAGGTGGCTTTGATGCACTTCTTGCCCAATACCTACCCAGGAGTTCCTTGACACACGCACCCCTGTGGGATGGGCGTGCCTTACAGAAAGCGCAAGCACTTGTGACTTTTCTTTGTGTACGCATGCAGGTTTGCGCACCTCAAGCACCCTGGCACAAGCCACACAGTACAGCCGTTACCCGGCACCGCTCTGTTCCTTGAGCCCTGTGCCCAATTTGTGCGCAAGGGAGATGAGGCTTACATGCCATACCAGGCTGAGGACAAGCAGAGGAAGGCCAAGCTGGCACATCAGAAGGTGCAACACCACTGGCAGCGTTCCTCTGCACTGCAGATGCCCACAGATGTTGCATGAAGTGTGCTGTGGGGTGCCCAGCTGATGCATGAACTGTGCTGTGGGATGCCCAGCTGATGCATGAACTGTGCTGCGGGGTGCCCAGCTGATGCATGAACTGTGCTGTGGGGTGCGCTGTGCGTATTGGTGTGCATGCGTGCGTGCAGGCTTGAGGGTGTAGGTTCTCCACTGTGCGCATGGATGCTGGGTTTGCACAGCAGGCATGGGCGTGGTTGCGGGCGTCGTGTCCCCGCAGTGTGCATGAGTTTAGATTTACCCCGCAGTGTGCATGAGTCCCCGCAGTGTGCATGAGTTTAGATTTACCCCGCAGTGTGCATGAGTCC
>LFCJ01003296.1_pt1 | contig 11803 bp, 15 predicted proteins | sample 643141 | NCBI WGS metagenome assembly LFCJ01 (sample SAMN03766243, study PRJNA286221) | soda lake metagenome | biome: soda lake; feature: Kulunda steppe; material: water; isolation source: sample B1-Br-g2 brine of Lake Bitter-1 | place: Russia: Kulunda steppe | collected 2010-07 | reverse complement strand
CTGTTGCCCCCCAAGGGCTAGAGGGGTTTACTCCCTGGCGTACATGTTACAAGGTCGCTAGGAGCAAACAAGGTATTACTGCGAGTTCGTCTTTGACGTGCTCAAATACAGCTATAGCTGAACTGAGAAAGGGATCAAATACTCCTCCAACTAACTCAACTAACCTCAGGCTCACAATGCAGCATAAATCTGGCACTGCATAAATCTGGCGTGACAATGCCCATTTATACTGGCTTGCAGAAGAGAACAATGAGACCCCTAAAATCAGCCTTGCACCACTACAAAACATTAGGGACAAACTAAAAGCTCACATGAGCAAGCATAGACTTGGAGATGCTAATACCAACTCAGGTTACTATAACTATTGGAAGAAACTGCTCACCTTTGTGAATCTTACAACTAGCAATTCTTTTTGGAACAATACAAGGATTAATGTATCACAGAAAAGGAATGTCATGAAATTTAGAACGGGTACTCTTCACATTAAAAAAATGGCCCATCTTTACGGCAGAGCCACTAGTTCATCTTGTCTGTTGTGTCATCACTGATGACTCATCAGCCAGACAGCCGAATCCATATGCTTTCTGGCTGTCAGCATGCTTCAATTCAAAACATGGTGACTGAAAGACATAACATTGCTTCCAGGCTCATCATCAAAACTTTGAATAAAGGCGATTTTGGAGGAAACATAATTTTTACAGACATTGGAAATGAAACACGGATGGCTCAACAAAGTCTGGTCTCACCGGCACATGTAGCCAACAGGACTTTACCCCAATGGCTTCTACCAAAGCTGTCAGCAGACGAACTTCGATCCTGCTCAAGACCTGATGCTATTTGTATACTGCCAGTTGGAACGAATAAATACCATCAAAGAGACATACAGGATGTACACCCTTCGCGCTGGGATGTACACCTCGTTGAAGTAAAATAATTATTGCGATATATTGCGATGATACACAACCAGAGCAACAACTAGCAAGAGCAATTGAACAGCATATTGGATTGAAACACGCCCTTGCACAGCAATGCCACAAAGTGAGCCTGCATACCATCCTGATTGGAGTGATGGGAACCATCTATAAATATTATACTGAACTAACCCTCAGTAAGCTTGGCCTAGACCGGTGTAGAGTGAGAAGACTTACTCTCGATCTAAACATTCATTCTATTCAATACGCAACAAAGATCATAAATACAAGTAGGAGGTTGAGAAACACCAAGGAAAGAACATATGGCTCTTTTCAGAACCCTCCCGACCCCCACTAATGACCTTCTTCCTCGTTTCATGGTGGAGGTGTGCCTAGTGCTCGCACCAGATGTAAACTTTTTCCTTAATTCACGCAAACAGGGGTTACCTTGTTAGCGTAGTCTTTTCTTCTCTTTTCTTTGCTCATACCATTCAGCAGTATCCCTCCACACTTTCTTATCCTACCTCAGGTCACCAATAAAAGCTAACAAAGTGGATTCCCCTGCAAGAAAGCTTGGGTGTGTGTGTCACAGCCCTGCAGCCCCTCAAATGTGCGCAAACTGTCAAAGAGGCTCAAGCTCAAAATCAGGTGGTCAGGTCTTTATGGACCTCCCTACGGATGGCGCTAACTAACTGTTTCTGTGTGTCCCATTTCACAATATAAGCCAAGGAAGGCTGTCTGAGGATTAAGGATGAAATCCACAACAAAGGCGCAAATTGCAAGAGAGGCTCTGTCTGTGCCTTGGTGAAAGACTGGAGTCTCTTACCAGCTAGTGTGATGCTTGAATACGTTTCAAGTGCAAGCAATATCCATGATTCACGCAGGACCTGTAAGCCACCTTAAGCGCTTCGACTCAATAATAAGTCTACTTCCTCCGGCCACCCTGAACGCGCCCTCTGGCCCTCTTTATGGCTCCATGCTTGAACGGCCCAAACCCACTAGGGCCATAGATCCCCATCCTCGCCTCGGAGTTGCTCAAGCCCACATGATCAAAGCTTACACGAGGTTACGTCTGGATATAGCAAGCTGAGGCAACAACACCACAATTTTAGGCTACGGAAAATTTGCACACCACGAATGCGCCCAACTTAACAACTGCGTAAGCTTTCTATCAAGGCTTAAAATTGCAAATGGTTCGCCGGAGGCCGTAGCTTGCCCTGTATGTGGTGCAATAATGGAGCAGCAGTTGCTGCTGCCTCTTTTGCCGTGGCAGTGCTCCTTCTCTGTGAGCGTAGGGCTTTTGTTGATTACTTGTTTGTCGGTCGCAATCCCGTTCCATCTTCCACGTTCACAGGCTTGCATGACCCACCTCAAACCACAATACCTCTCCTCACCACAAGTTGTGCATATTCTCTTACCTGTTTGTCCAGGCACGGCGAGTGCCCAAACGGAGGGCGAGATGGGCTGTGAGACATGGTTGCCCAGCTCCCAGGGGGACTCACCCCGCATAGAGCTGAATGGTTCACCCTCTGACCTTTCATTCCACCCAAACATGGGCTTGAATGAAGACTCAGGCACCGGGGAGGGAAATGGCAGAATTCCTCCAAGTACGTGGAGTTCAGCGCTGTTCAGTTCTGCACTGGGCAGTATACGACAACTTGCACGCGCAAGCACATCAAAAACTTGCTTGCTCTTGCAGGGGAGTGCCACTCATACGTATTGGACACCAGCAGGAGTGAAGTTCAAGATATGTGTAAGAACAAGTGAGTGCAGGAGGAGGAGGGCGCCTACATGTTAGCCTGTGTGTGATGACTAGGCTGATCCCTCTGTATTGTAGGCCTGCAATTGTGCGATTGTGTGATTGTGTGATTATAAGAAGACTTTCTTACTTAGCAAATGTTTGGCTCTGGCCCTTATTTTGATACCTGCTCAGGGCCCTGCTTCTGGAGTTTTACCGGCTTAAGAGGGAGGGGGATGAGTTGGTGGTTGATGTGCCCAGGGATGTGCGCGATGTGGACGTGTTCTTCATGGTCGCTGAGGGCAACAGACCGAGTGTAAGTCATGCGCACAGCATGTAGGCGGAGCCTTGTATTTCACACAGTTGCAAAAGCTTTCTGTGAAGCTATTGATAGGTTGACTGCCAGCTGTCCAGATTCCAATAGAATTCCTGGCCCTGCTTGACACACCCTTGCTTACCTGTGCTTATACGTGGACCCACAAAATGGCACAGGCCATGCCCATGCAGAGTGCAATCGTGGCATCCTCACACGCAGACAACAGATCCACTCCACTCAAGATCATACTCTAATTGCCGTGCTGCGTTCACAATCGCAGGTCACCACTTCCCCGAGGCGAATCGTGTTCAGCCCCCCCAATCGAAGCAGGAATTCTGAGCCAAAGGAGAACCATGTATTCATAGATGTGCCAGGCGACAAGTTCCAGCGCCCGCACCACCGGATTCTAATCCGTAATGTCACCATGCAGTTGGATGGGGTGCAACCACTATGGTGGGTGCGTCTGCACGAGGGCATGTGCGCGTGCGTACGTGAGAAAGCGACAAGTCCATTGGCATGATAAGGGGCCAAGTGAAGGGTTCTACTGGGCTGTTGTGTAAATGAGCAGTAGGGTTACAAAGCCCCCTGCAGCTAGCTAGCCCTTGGTGCAAGCTAATGCGAAAGCTCGTGTAGCATGCCTGCTTGCACAACAGTGCAATGCCCCTCTGTAGTCCAGAGTGGGTGTACTTAGTGCCCCATTGTGAAGTACGTGTCACGCTCGATGCGGTCACCCTGAAGGTATGTCACCTTTGCCAACATGAACCGGGGCGAGAACGCGGAGCTGGCAGGCTACAAGTTCAGGGCGACATGCCTCAGTGACGATGAGCTCATGTGCCCCCGCCCATTCCCTGACGCCGGGCAGTGCAGCAACCCCATCAGCAACGGCGGCAACAGCACCGGAGAGCGCGGCGTGTGCCGGCATGTACGTGTGTGCATGTGTGAAGGCAGTGGAGGGGGGGGAAGGGGGCCATTGGGCATGTGCTCATGGTGGGCATAATCATGGTCTTCCAGCATTTAGTGCACAAGCTGCTTCTACCTGCAAACAGCCCATGCCCACGCCCCTCACAATCCATCAGCCTTGGCTGCACAGGAGGTGCACAGGGGCTCACGCATGCTGCTGCTTGTGTTAGAGGACCCTGCAACACCCACCCAGCTGAGACGCAAGCAAACAGCTGGTGCACCAGCACTGCTGCTTTGCACACATGTCGGGCATAGACTTTGGGCAAAGCAGCACGGAATTGCCATGCCGCAAACCGTCACACACACGCCACTCAAGTCAGGGCTGACCAGGGCAGGCCAGCCCATGCGTGCGTTGAGCGGAGAAGCGCTCTGCCCACGTGTGTATGTGTGTGTGTGTGCGTGCAGGTGGATGATGCCACGCAGACCAGCGCCAACGGGCCTGCCACCAAGCAGTGCGATTGTGCTGAAGGCTTTGGCGACTTCGGATGCAACCAGGAGCTGCCCACCATCCCCACAAACGCCAGCAGCGGCGCAGGCCGGTTCGAGGAGCTGGATGTGAACGTGGCTGAGAATGAGTGGACATACTACCAAATCAAGGTTTGCGCCGAAGCCGCATGGGCTGCGCATAACTGCGCCTGTACAGCTTTTACTGATCCAGGCGCCTCGTTTGCCCAGGGGTGGGTGCTGCGCAACCTGTGCAGCTCAGGTTGCGAACACACACACACATACACACATGCAGCAGCACAAACTCACATGCACCCACACACACTTCAGTGCCCACATGCACCCACACGTGTCCACACGCAGGTGCCCGACTTCTCGCAGTCCAACTCGCGCAGCCTGCTGCAGGCGCGCCAGCAGCTGCTGCTGGTGGAGCTCGAGCGCCACCCCACAGAGCCCAAGGGTGGCAGGCCTGTACTGGCTGTGAAGCCCACGAACACCGAGGACAGAGGGGTGCCCTTGTGAGTGACGCGCACACATGCTGCCTTCGCATGCACTCTGCCGTTGCTTGGATGCTTCAGTAGCAGCATGCTGCACAGTGGCCTGGTCATTGGCCCACCACGCATCCAGCCTGCTTGCAACGACTTGCTGCAACACAAGCTTTGGTAGCTGCATTCCAATCTTCTAGTTTGGAGGTGTGAGAGGTGCAGGCGCGTCCTCGCACCCTCTGCTGTCCTCTGCTGTCGAATTTGCACCTCTGAGAGCCCTTATGATAGAGTGCAAACTTCTGGAGGCAAACCTTTTGGGGGCAAACACTTGAATACTCCTTTTCTGTGCGGCCCCCGCTGACGCAGTTTCCGGGATAACGAGTTTTTTGATGAAAATGGCATCAGCCTGGAGCAGAACCTGCACTTCATTGTCACGTGAGTGAAGCACCCGCGCGGGTGTGTGTGCGTGTGTGTGTGTGTGTGCGCGCATGCGTGCGTGCGTGTGCATATGTTTGAGCACATTCAGGTTGCGCAAGGCTGTGTATGCTTCATGCATTATGCACATGTGTGCGCCCTTAAACCTGATTGCACAATCGCGAGCAGTTTTATTCATGGCTTTACCCACACTGGAAGGAGCGTGCTCTGCTCTGCACCCTTCTGGCACTTATGAAGCTTAGAGCATGAACCTTTACCTGCCTGCAAGCCGGGAAATAGGTTTCATTAAGGACTACTTTCAAACAACTTCCAAGAGACTTTTGATTCAAGATGTTAATGCCACTTTGCTGTGGAGTGCCGCTAGAATTCCACCGTGATTGGCACTAGAAAAACTTGGTGATTGGCAGCAAAAATCTTAATGTGCAGGCTGAAGTTCAGCGCTGGCGGACGCTATACTTGGTCAGCTCCAGCACTTCTCCTCTGATTTCCCACTCTCATGCACGCATGCAGGCATATGGTCCTCCTGTCTCAGCTGCCCATCTGGCAAAGGTTGTGTGCCACTGTGCCATGTGCAGGATGGACTTCTCCAGCACCAACAGCTTCTACATCGGGTTCACCAACAGGGGCGACAGCCCATTCAGGGCTGACTTCCGTGTCAGATGGGCGACGCCAAATGAGGCCCTGCTCTGCCCAAGGGTGTGTCAGAGCAGCGTGCAGCTCTTTTGGTGTTGCCACCCTCCTTGAGTACAGACCCTGCCTGTGTGTTGCTTGGCACACACAGCTGCTGCTGCTGCTGCTGCTCGGAAATGTGTGCAATGGTCAGTGTACATGGAGGTGCAAATGTGCATGCATGCGCAATAACTGCCCTCTATGTTAACACAGGCATACACCCGTAAGCGCGCACATACACACGCACATGCACACGCACATGTGTACATATGTTCACACACCGCATGTGCCCATGCCCATACCCACAGGACTGTGGCGAGCATGGGCGGTGTGTGGACCCTGACGAAGCAGCCACTGTCGTTGACCGGTTTCCCCCCTTCATATCCCCCGCAACCACCGGCTTGTGTCAATGTGAACCAGGTGGGGGCTGGCACGGTGACGGTGAGAAGCACTGATGTGCACGCCAGCTGTTATGTTTGTGTGTGATTATGTGCCTTCAAGCCCAGACAGCGTTTATTTGCGACAGGGCAGCCAGAGCCCCTTTTAGCGAAGCCCTCCTGCACATGCAGATCAGCATAATGATGTGCGCACAAGCTGGATGAGCCTGCAACAAACAAGCAAACTCATCCAACAAGGGGTGTTAGACAGGCACGCACACATTCGTGCATGCAATCACACAGGCGCTCGCACACGCACACACATGCACACGCGCATGCATAGACGCACACACACACGCACACCCGCATGCATAGACGCACACACACACACGCACACACACATGCACTCGCATGCAATCGCGCAGACGCATGCACATGCACACATGCACACGCATACGCAGCCACATGCACAGAAGCACGCATGCACACGCACACACACTTGCAGGCTGGACAGGCTTGTACTGCGAGGGCAGGATGACAGAGATGGAGATTGGGCGCAAGCAGTCCATCGGCCCCAGAGTGCTACAGCCTGGCCAGTGGGACTTCAACATCCTGCGCATTCCCAGCAAGGAGTTCGACTTCTCGTGAGTGCTGCATGCACACATGTGTGCATGCTTGTGTTTGTCCAGCATGTCTCTGTTTGGAGGTGGGTTCATCCCCAGCAAGAAGTTGGATTCCTTGTGAGTGCCGCATGCCCATGTTCATGCTTGTTCCAGCACGAGCACATCTGTGTTAGGGCTGGCATGCCTGCATGCATTAGGAACAAAAGCCATTTGGGGCTGATTGTTGCTTGTAAGTATGAGTTCACTCAGCTACCCCTGTAGTCACTTGCTTATTGACTTCAGGACGCATATTGACAAGCAATTGACAGGTTCTTGGTAGGTGATCTACTCAACCTTGAAACCGCAACCCTGCATACCTGCAAGTATTTTAAGAGTAGGAAGCCCTCATGTGCTAGTTGCACATCCCCTGCTCAAACATAAATGTGCCTGCATCTGCGTGCATACGTGCCATCCAAGCGCACAAATATTGATGCATGACGTGGGGACAACATGCTGATCAGCTGATTGGCTGCTGGCCAAACGAGAGGTTGTATGTCACGTGAGGACGTGTGTGCCACCCGAGGGTGTGTGTCATGCGAGGTGTGTCACGTGAGGGCGCGTGTGTCACACGAGGGTGTGTTTGTCACGCGAGGATGTGTGTCACGTGAGGATGCATGTGTCACGCGAGGGTGCGTGTGTCACGAGAGGATGTGTGTCACGTGTTGTGTTACGCAAGGATGTGTGTCACGCGAGGGTGGGTGTGTCACGCAAGGATGTATGTGCCACGCAAGGATGTGTGTCACGCAAAGATGTGTGTGTCACGCGAGGTTGTGTGTCGCGCGCTGTGTTCCGCGAGGGTGCGTGTGTCACGCAAGGGTTCGTGTGTCACGAGAGGATGTATGTCAGGCGTTGTGTTACACGAGGATGTGTGTATCACGTGAGGGTGCGTGTGTCACGTGTTGTGTAACGCGAGAGTGCGTGTGTCACGCAAGGGTGCGTTTGTCACGCAAGGGTGTCTTCTCGTGATGCAGGGATGATGTGCTACTGATCAGCTGGTTGGCAGAGGACGAGAGCGTCAACCTTCAAAGAGAACTGGTCAACGCTTTCCTCACTGTGGATGAAGGTTGGTGCCAACAAAAAGCCTCAAAAACACTTGGCATGTCCTAAAGGCCAGCTGGGCACAAGGCAAGAGTGCTGCTCGCATATTCAGCTGGTGTATGCCCTTCAAGTTCATAGGGAAGGGGGTTTTCTGCCTGTCAGCTCGTGTGCCCCTCTGTGCTGTGCCTGTCTGCTTGAAAACTCGTGCATTGAAGCTTTTGCATGGGTTTTTGCCTCTGGGGCACGCGCACACATGCATGCACATACATGCGCTTGTAAGCACGGATGTGTTGACTCAAGCACACATACATGCACAAGAACATGAGGCCCTGTGCCACGTCCCTGCTGCATACATGGGAGCAGAGGCAGCTTGCTCCTTGTGACAAGCGTCTACGGCCCACTGCCCTCCCCGCGCATGCTCTGCTCTTATCGGCTTGCCTCCTGCAGCTCACTCGCTCGCAGCTTCCCCTGCCCCTGCTCTCACCTGCAATACCTATCACCAGCCCTCCCTGCCCCTGCTCTCGCCCGCACCGCACCTCACCAGCCCTCCCTACCCCTGCTCTTGCCTGCACCGCGTGCAGACCAGTTCCCACGCCAGGCCAGCTCAGACCGCAGCAGCGTCCTGCAGCAGGGCCAGGTCAGGAGGTACCCAGACATGGAGCCGGGCTTCGACAACAACCCGCGCAGGCTGCAGGTGCGTGGGGCTGCGCAGCCGCTGCACAGCTTGGCGGCGCCTCCTGTACGCTAATTGTACCCTGGGCATGCGGCACTTCAGCCTGCCATGCACGCGCAGCACGAGCCTCGCGAGCGCGCCACGCAGTATGCACACCCTAGAAAGGGTCCTCATCTATACACCCAGTTGTGCCCTGGTATGCCAAGCGATCCTGGAGCATGGAGCTGCCCTGCATCACCTGCATGACTATCAGGGACAAGACTCTTTTGCATAGCTCGCAGCACGTGCCTTATGTTATGCAGGGATGTGGTGCACCACAAAGAAATGAGCCGTGCACCCCGTGCTTCATCATCTGCCTGCAGGTCAGAGGTGTAGCCCTGAACAGCGGCTCCAGTTACGTTCTTGGCGTGTACAACTCCGACTTTGAGAGGTGAGGGGGTGCTGGGTGCAAGGTCCACGCTGGGTGCCCTCCCCGCTGCTGCTTGCTGCATGAGAGGGAAGGTGAACGCGGGAAGGTGTGCACACTACACGCGCTGTTCCAGTTGCTGCATGCTGCGTGAGAAGGGCAAAAGACAGGTGCTGTTGAGCAACCAAGCGGGAATGTGGTTGACTGGGGAGCTGGTGGTGCACAGGGCAAGTGCCTGTTGTGCGCGTACTTATATATGGTCATAGCAATTTAATTGCTTAAATTGCAGCTGCCTCTCCAATGGAGACTTGAGATGACAGCTGTCCCGATGGAGCATATGGTGGCGGTGCATTGGGCATCCTCACGTGCGGACATGCCAAGCCCTGTGTGCCAGAGCGAGCCTGGGACAGCCTGCAGGCATCCTGCACACACACCACAGTGTTGTGCGCCCTGCCACGGCGCCTCGCTTGCTGCATGCCTTGTGCCACACCAAAAGCACTTGCTCGCTTCATGCCCTCACCAACAAGCTGCTGCCGCCGCCACTGCTGCCGCTGCTGCCGTTGCAGGTCCTCCCCCTTCAACTACAAGATCGAGCTGGCCGTGCCGGAGAGCAGCGAGTCCAGGCTTCACCCGTACATGAGCGTCGTCATCGGCGTCATTGCAGCCATCGTGCTGTGCCTGTTCTTCACGCTGTCGCGCCGCGTGTTCATGCGGCACAGCATGTTTGCGGGAGTACGCAACAGGCTCGGGGTGAGTGCGAAGGACCTGGCTTGAGGCAGGTGGTGTGGTGGTGATGCGTGCGTGAGGCAGGTGGTGAGGTGGTGATGCAGGCATGTGGCAGGTGGTGTGGTACATGTGCGCAGTGAAGGTGCGATGTGCGGGAGCTACACCCCTGCTGCTGCTGGTGTGCCTGGGTCCCCAGCAACACCCTGCTCATACCTCCTGCACATACCAACAATGCATAAGCCCCATACAAGCGCATGTGGGCTTCTTGCACACAGTAGCTTGAACATGTTATGCCATGGGTGCACTGTGCCTCCTCTGCTGAGCTATCTAAGGCAAACTGTGTGCGGGCGCGTGTAGGTGCGGGAGGCTGTGCCTGCCAATACGGACTTCGAGGGCGAGAACTATGATGGAACACGCCGAAGGTGCGCCTTCGCTTGAGCCAAGGCACACGGTGTGTGCTCTGGTTGCAGGCAGCATGCTTTGTTGCGGCGATGACAAGATTGCACTTGTGCAGTCAACAGCCCCTGACCATGTCCCTCGACATCGCGCCTCTGTCCGCGCGCACGCCTCTTGGCGAAAAGCCCTGAGCTGAGTGCTCGCCTTTCACGACGGTTTTGCCTGCATTCCTTTTGCCTGTGCTTGTGCAGGGGCGTGTCCCCAGAGACCATCAGCACATTCCCAACCTTCACCTTTGTGCCAGCTGTCAAGCCCACACCTTCTACGGGTGAGGACAAGCAGCAGCCCCCCAGGCAAACTGCATCCTCACAAGCCGCCCGCGAGGAACGCAGGTGCGCAACCCTGTGCATGTGCGTGTGTGTGCTCATGTGTGTGTGCTCGCGTGTGTCTGTGCGCACGTGAGGAGCGCACATGCGTCAACCTGTGTCATTAATCGTGTGTGTGTCGCGCACAGGTGTGTTCGTGTGAGAGTATGAAAGAAAGTGAGAGTGGGAGGAGGTAGATGGTTTTTACTTTGAGACGGCCTTTCCTTGCGAGTTTCTTGGTGCCCAGCAGGAGGACCCCGTTTGACTGGACGCAGCAGGTGCACTCAGGTGTACATGCAGGGTACATACACATGTGTGCTTGCCCCCCTCAGTGGTAGAGACACTTTTTTTGGCACAAAAAAGTGTCTCTGCCGCTGAGCGGCTGGCTGCCAGGCAGCAACCCCGATAAGACACCAAAGCGGAGCTGAGCCTTGACGAGACACCAAAGTGGTGCTGAGCACCTGCCCAGAGGAAGCAGTAGCCCTGCCCCACCAATCTAGGTGCTCCTTTTGTGTGTGGCCTGTATCGCAGGGTGCGCCAGGCGGCAGCGGCGGCCGCTGCTACGGAGGCAGGCTTTGGCCACAACCTACACACAGATGCTGGCAGTGTCACAGCGCCACAGGAGGGCAACCTCCAGCGGCGTGGGAGCCGCATTGTGGAGCCTGCTGCTGCTGCTGCTGCTGTTGCCACCATGGTGAGTGGGGGCGTGGTGTGCGGTAGTGCTGCAAGTGCTGCGCCATGGTTCTGGCCACGCTTCCACTTCCAATCCTTGTCTACTACTAGTAGAACCAGCCTAATGAGCAGTGTAGGCCTGCTTGCGTCCACAGCCACTGCGCCTCCTCTGTCTGTCCTCATCTGCTTGTGCTTTGAGCGGTCATCATGTGTGTTCTTTTCGACCGCACACGCTGCAGGCCAATGCAAAAAGGCAGAGTGAAGCAGGGGAAGATGGCGCCAGGGAGTGGATGAGCAGGGACGCCCCATCGCAGGCCCTGGCCATTAGCACTGGATCTCACCCCACCACACACACAAACCTTGTGTTTGATGGCAGCCCCAGCAGCGTGCGTGGGAAAGATTTGGCGCCGGGTGGGGGGGCTTGCAATGGGGAGGGTGGTGCCACTGGCAGCACCAGCGGGGACGGCAGAGGCGGTGAAGGTGGTGGAAGCAGCAGCAGCAACGGGGGTAGGGAGGAGGAGGAGGAGGAG
>LFCJ01003295.1_pt1 | contig 11804 bp, 15 predicted proteins | sample 643141 | NCBI WGS metagenome assembly LFCJ01 (sample SAMN03766243, study PRJNA286221) | soda lake metagenome | biome: soda lake; feature: Kulunda steppe; material: water; isolation source: sample B1-Br-g2 brine of Lake Bitter-1 | place: Russia: Kulunda steppe | collected 2010-07 | reverse complement strand
GGGTCTAGGTAGCAGGATCGAGCGCACGGGACCAGTCACTGTTTCGTAGCCACTGCTACGGCTACGCTACGCTACGGCTACGGCTACGCTACGAAATGGTGACCGTAGCACCGTAGCGTGCAACCCTAGTTATGGCCATTCCGCAAGTCTTGTTTGGATGCAGTAGTGTCTCGGCGAGACACTGTCTTCTATTTCCTTCTCAACAACACCGTGCTGGATCAAATAATAGAGTTTGTTTTCAGTGCCACTGACAAACCCTATTCAATAAGTAAGTTACTTCATTTCAGACACCATGGACTACTTTTTGGTTGGCGATCCAAAACCTCTACCTCGCTTCCAGACACCGTGCCTGGAAGTGTTTTCCTTCTCATGTTTGCACCTCTTTTTATTACGTCGAGGGTGCAGGCCTTCTAGTTTTCAGCTCAGCTGCCCTTCTTCAGCGGATACAGCTATGTAACCTAACCTGACCTTTTGGTCGGTGATCAATCATAAACCAATTAGCCTCAAGGCCAGGCTGGTGGTTAGATCTACCTTGTAACATCAGCTTGCTGGTTTGTGGAGAATGCCCTACCTGATGCCCAAATATAGCAGCATGTGTGCAATGCCGGGACCTTCGCCGATTAGACTCTCTCGCCGAGTCGGAAATGTTTGGCCCATTTCCGACGTCTAACCGGCAGCAACCCGATTAGATATGCACGGCGTGCATATCTAATTAAAGGGCCTGCCCCTATTCAGAAATGTCTTACAGGCCCTCGATAGCCGTGGCTGTGCTGCCTTTGCTGGCAGGCCTGAGCACCATATTAGACTTGGTTCAAGTTACAGCCTGAGGCCTTCTAGGCTTCAGCTAAGCTGCCCTGGCTTGGCAGATACAGCTATGTAACCTATACCAGCCTTTTCTGGAAGGCACAGCTGCGCAAACCTCTCTTTTTCAAGCAAACCACCACAGGCATGTGCAACTTACACATGTGCCATTCATTATCATATGCAACTTACACGTGCCATTTGTGATCATGAGCCTCTTTTTCATGCCTCACAGCTTCAAGGAACACAATGAATCAAATCCGGCCATGTCACTGCAGTCAGCTGAGCAGTCGACAAAGTTGCTAGGAGCAGCCATGCCTGAGATGCCATCACAATGTGTCCCAGGGGTACTGCAGCCCATCACGGCTTCCAAGCTTTCAATGGCCCCTCGTCAGCATAAGTGGCAATGAGGTTACGGTGAGGGTGGTGGCTCAGGCCAATTGCACCCTTGTCATGCACCTGCAGCGTGTCGCGATGAGGATGTGGGGGTCGATGCTCTTGGGTGTGCAACTTCCAAGTATCAAGCATCTGTATCTGCCGTGCATGCATGACGCTGTCAAATCCTGAGGATTGCTCGACAGGCGAGGAGCAAGACATATCAATTGTGATTGATATGCTCAAGGCATGCACATCCATGAAAAGAGAGCCTGACACATCACTCGTGCTCTCTCAAGAGCTGGTCCTTTTAAAGAATCAAGTTCGCTTGATGCGTAAATGGCACGTCACAATCACTGCCATCCTTACTCCATTATTCTCTGGTGATAAGTTGGTGATAAGTAAATGGGGGGAGGGGGAGAGCAAATTGTGCACAGGCACCACGCAATGAAGAGTGAGAACAGCTATGACGGAGAGGCCCATGGAAACAAATGGTGCCCAGGACTTGCCCTAATCATTCATCTGCATGAAGAGTTCCAGTGTTCAGCCTTGAACCTGGATGCTTTCTTGCAGGCACCTAGCAAGTGCACACAATGTGTATTAATACCAAGCGATCCACCCAGATGCTTGGATCATGGGCTGAACCAGCGCCAAAGCAGGAGCACCCTTCAACTAATGACAGCCTTGCGCACCTGCATCACGTGCTCCAGCTTGCCAGCAGTGGCGCTGAAGCAGTACAGTGTGGAATCCTCCCCCAAGCAGTAGAGAAACTCTCCCCGCGGAGAGCAAGCTGCTGCCACAAAGTCACCCCCCTCACGTTTACCGGATTGGAAGGAGCGCACCACCAGGCCCTGTGCAAATTGAGAAGGAAGGAAGGATTATGCATACTTACTTCTGACACGTGCACATGGACATTGTCATACATTTGCCAGATGTGGCACAGGCCCATGAAGGGCGCTTTCTGAGTGAGCGCCCCATCTCCTGCTCTAGCCCCTAATTCTTAAAGCAAGCACTACACTGTGGTACACTCAGTGGACACAATGGAGGCCTTCAAAAAACAACGCAGGTTCCCTTTTGCATGGTTGGTGAACCTGTGAGGGGTGTGTGGGAGAGCGAAGAGGGTGTCAGGAATTCCTGGTTTGGACCCTGGTTTGGCATGGCGGCGAGCCTTTTTTTTGCACCCCTCCCAGCTCCCCAACTCCAACCCCCAACAAAGGAGCCCTTAATATGAGTCACACTACATGACACTACACAAGCTTGACAGATCTTTGCATGCAATGTAAGCTATGAAAGAAGAGCTGGGCAGCTCTGGAACAAAGAGAGCTTGAGGAGGTGCAATTCAGCAGATGGTGAGTGCAACCTTTTTTTTCTGGGAACAAGCCCTGGAGCAAGCCGGCACAACAGCAAAGCAAGCAAGTCACAGCTGCTTTCTCCCTCGCGCAACACTCACTGTCATTGTCATAATGAAGATGGTGGGCGAGCGGTTGCACACAATGACATGGTCCGTGTTCAGGGGGTTCAGCATGATGTTATTAATGGCAGCCTCTGTGCCAGCAGCTGTTTGAGGCGGTCTGCACACGGAAGAGGCACCACAGGTCTCTGAGCACTGACCAAATAACATGCCTGCGCTGGACTGCTGCTGACCCAGAGGCAGAGGTGAGCACAGGGCCGGCTGACAGCTTTGTGACGCCGTTTACCAGAAGTGCTGCTTTTCTAAGTCCTGTGCACCTAAGGGACACAACATCCTGTGCACCTATAAGGGACACAACATCCTGTGCACCTATAAGGGACACAACATCCTGTGCACCTAAGGGACACAACATCCTGTGCATCTCATGCACGCAAGCCTCATGCCCTCCTAGGAGATTGGACACCTCAGCTGCTGACATTCCCTCAAGCCAATCACCAGACAATCTGCCAGAAGTCGGTGGCACAAGTGACTCAGAGACATGAATGCGGGTTGCCAACTTGCAATGGTGTATATGAGCATGCAGCATACGTGCATGCATGCAGCGCACCTGAAAGCGTGCAGGCACTCGCAAGTCTTGGCATCCCACACGCGCACAGTTGCATCTGAGGAGCAGCTGATGACCTGAAGGGAAGCATGCCAATGCAAATTCTTAGGCATGAGCAGCAGGAAAAATAAGTACACCTCTCAGGCTTCAGCAAGCCCTCAGCATCAGGCTCCTGGGAAGTGAGGTCAATCAAGGACTGTTCAGATGCAACTGTCTTGTTGCCTAGTTGCCACGAGGTGTGAGCACGTGCACGCGGGTGTGCATCAACCACATGCGCAAGCACCGATGCAAGCATGCACACACAATTACAGACCCCACCTGGCTGCCATCCGCGCTCCAGATAGCGTCGTTCACATATGACGTGTGCCCTCGAAATTCCTTGAGCATCTTCCCGCTCTTGAGGCCATGCACTCGCACGCTGCCATCAAAGGACCCACTCAGCACCTGCAAGCACGGCAAACAGATCAAGAGGCTTCATTGAGCGACTGTCAAACAAAAAGCACTGGAGCTTTGAAAAAGGTGCGCACCAAAGCCAAGGTCCGGGCCTGAACTCCTTTTCAATTGCATAATTTGGCTGTTAAGCCACATGACCAAAAGGCCAAAACGGATGACACCAGTAGACTGGGTGAGCATGCAACCTTGCATTCCACATAATGAAGGCACGCAACCCTCAATGCTCCCCCATGCGCTCCTGTATGGCTTGCACATGAAACAAACTCATTCAAAATCAAAGCACATCCATGCTAAGTTGAGGCACGCACGCTTCGCTCATGCATGCTGGAAACATGCATCAGAACACTGATCCATTTTGACCTCAGCTGATCCCTCTGGACTCGGTGCAAACCAAACACTGTCCAAGCATTACTCCTAAATATTTTGTCCTAACCAGCATCTGAGAGATGAAACCGAGGTCGCTTTTGTCATGGCAACTTGCCTGACTCTGCAGGATCAGCAGGGACGTGACGCATGGCAGCATGGTAAGCATTAAGTGGATGCACATGCACCCCCTTATGCCACTGCATCTGCTGCTCCCACCTGAGAGCCATCTTTGGAGAGGATGACAGACGTGATGCCTTGAGTGTGTGCACGGTCAAAGCGCCGCAGGCATTGGCCTGAGCGGATCTTCCAGACCTTGATGCGCCCCTCTTGGGAACCTGCAGATGTGAGTGATGGACATGTGGACCAAGCCCCCTTCTATGTTTTGGCTGTGCGCCCAGGCGCCTTACGGGGAGTCTCACAATCCGTGCACTTCTACAAGCAAACATCAATGCCTCCTTGGTCTCTCTTGGTCCTCTCTCTCTCATTCAGAAACATAGATGCACAAGCCTCTTCACAGAAGTTCGCCCTGGCCATGGGCTTGAAGTAGCGGCTTATGAGCTCTGTCTTTGAATCCACAACACCCATGTGAGCACAAAACAGCCCACTTTCCCTGGTCGCTGCCTCACGCTCCTGACACCTTGCTTTCAACACCCGCTTGCTACCTCATGCACCTGATACCACGCTCCCAAAAGTGCAGCCTGCTGACTCATACTCCTGATTTCTGCCTCATTCGCCTAAAAACAACCCCCCAGCACCAGGCAGGTACCTGCCTTATGTCTTGTGCACGCGCTTGCAGCAACACGCACCTGACACAAGCAGCTCGCTATCTCTGGAGAAGCCCAGCGCAAGCACGGCTTCGTCGTGCATCATGAACATCTCCTCAGCTTGGTATGAAAGGTCCTTCTTCAAACGCCCAGTCAAAGTGTCCCAGACCTGCGCACGCACTCGCAGGCGCGGTCACTCACCTCAGCAGGCGCATCCACTCACACAAGCAGGCGCATCCACTAACGTGCACATGAGCCCAGGTAAGTGCACGTGCAAGGCTTTGCTGGTGCTTCAAGCTTCCAGTAACAAGGACATCATACAATCAGGGATCTGTCTAAGCAATTGCAAAAAGCACAGGCAGTGCAGCATTGTCAGAAGTCACCAGGGGGACCAAAAAGTTGCACAGAACACTGCACACCCTAAAGCTCCAGTGTACACTACACACATACACACCTCGATGAAACCGTCCACAGAGCCAGTGACCAGCATGGTGCCATCTGGAGAGTAGCGAGCAACCTCTGGGTGGCTCTTGGCTCCAAACCTGGATGCAGACAGGAAACACATATAATTGGCAAGCATGTTTTGTACAAAGTACCCCACAAAACCACAAACACTCCTAATGCCAGCTTCTGTGGTCGCACGCAGTCCATCATTCTGACAGAGGGCTGCGCTTCACATAGGCATATGTGCTTCGGCGCAAGTACATGTGTGCCGTGCCAGCGGTCATCGACTGACATGTCCCAAGCAGTGGGCTGCGCTCCTGCCCCTTCAAACAGCAAGCTGCTCAGCACTTGGCGCTTGAGAGCCACAACCTAAGTTCGACGCTCTCACTGCTGATGGAGCATGTGCCACACACAGGCACAGCCAGCCGAGCAAGGGCACGCAAGAGGCGGCCTGACGACCATACCATCACAAATGTGCAGCTCCCCCATTCCTATCCCCCTTCAACATACGCTCACTTGATCTCATGCTCAATCACAGTTGGGTAGGCCTCCACTTCATCACGCTGCCCAGCTGCCTGGCCACGGAACAGGTCGAATGCCACCCCAGGGGGCAGAAGGCCTTGAGACTGCTGCCTGCGAGCAGCGCCAGGCACAAGGGGCATGCTCAGGGCAGTGGCAGTAGGTTCAGAGACCTCGGGGACGGGGGGAAGGATGAGGGGGCACAGCACCCAGAGGAAAGAGAGGCGGGGGAAGAGAAGAGTGTTTTCTTGTGTGCACATACTTGTAAGGAAGAGAGAGGACAACAGGGCAAGTTGTCATGGCATTGTTGTGAGTGGATGCAAGTGCCATGGTGACAAGCAGAAGCAGGAGACAAAACTCAATTGCATGCCCATGCATACGCATACACACAAACACAAGCGACCACACACACACACACACACACACACACACACACACACACACACACTACCACCCCCTCAGGTTTACAAGGAGCATCTCCACAAACTACACACACTTAGCGCTGCGCAGGCATGTGCGCTGTGCCCGTAGCCATGCCGCTGCACACGCACGCTGGTCCTGGCTCGCGCGCACCATTTCAAGGCCTGGCCGATGAGCGCCATGAGGCGCGATGCAGGCACCATAGACACCTCCTGGGACAGGGACAGCGCGATAGCGGCCCTGCGCTTCTCCTTGCTGCTGCCCTGCGCTTGCAGGCCGCACACGCAGGTGATAGCAAGTGGTGCATGCGTGCTGGTGGTGCACCCGCATGGCTGGCGCAGAGGGCGCGAGGCACGGGCGCCCAGGCATGGGAAGTGTGTGCATGTATGTGTGTGTTGTGCACGCGTGTGCATGTGTGCGTGTTTGTGCATGCATGCGTGTGTGTGTGTGTGTGTGTGTGTGCGCGCGAGGAACGAGCAATGGAGGATGCTTGGGCATGCCCGCACTAAGGCATGCAGCGCAAGCGCGCACAGCGCTGCATGAATTTCGGCAAGCAAAGGTACGTTAGGAATGCAGGACTGGGCACACTAAACACAGAGGGAGAGTGCAGATGCCAGCTGTGGCGCGTGTGGCTGCTGTCATTTTAGGCAACAAAGGGGTGCGAGAGGCTGGCACAAATTGGAGTTGCCCCTAGCTGTGCGCCTTCCGAGCTGCGGGTGGTGAAGGCAAACTCGCACCTCACAGTTGGGCAAGGCCAACAACCTGTGGCCTACCTGGTTAGAAGCTGACTCCTTCCCCAGGCAGGTGACTGTGAGCCACAGATTTGATCGCAAAATGCTTATACACAAGCGCCAATGTGTGCGGCACGCAGTGCAGCAAAGCCAAATGCAGCGCAGCACAGCCACATGCAGCGCAGCGCAGCCTCATTCCCACCTGGTAGACCTCCTTGGCGTCAAAGTACATCCTGCTGCACAAGTGCTCGAGCCGCTTATAGCGCTCAGGGTCCTCCAGCTTCATGCGCTGGAAGACCTGTGTCTGGCGCAGCATGGCCCGTGCGGTGTCCGACTCACGCAGCTCTATCATTTCCAGCACCACCTGCGCGCATGGGCATGCGTTGTTTGGGCGCAGGCGCATATGCTGACGCGCATGAGGGCCAGTGCTGGGGGGCGGGCATGCCGCTTGTTGTAATGGAAGCTCTCACCAGGTGGGGCAGGTCAGGGGGGAACAGACAGAGGCTCTAAGAGCACAGCATGACAGGAGGTATGCCAAGCAATCGTGCCATGGAAGGGCATGTCCAGGAACTGCAGGTGGTGTGCGCGCGTTTGAGTCTGTGTAGGCACGCGCGGAGCACGTGCACAGAAGGTGCTGCATGGCCGCACCTGAAAGTGCGCCTGGGGATGCTTTTGTGCATGCAAGGGTTCAGTTACCAGCGCAAGTCCCGGACCTGCTCGTACAGATCCTCAAGCTTGGTGCGTGGAAGTTTGAGCTGCGCGACTTGAGGCAGCACTACATCCCAACGACCCTGCTGGATGTCCGACACAAAGTTCTCAAGACTGTCCACGGTGTTCAGAGATATCTGGCACTCATTCTGCAAGCATAAGGTGCAGGCGTTCTTCATGAACAATCGCCCATGCCATGCATGCTGCTTGCAAGCTGCCCAAGCAGGCACTGGCAGACTCCTGAGGCCCTCACTTGGATGGTGTTGAAGGACTCCTGGAGCCCATTCTCTTTGCAGAACTGGAGGATGACGCGGATGACACTGCGTGCAGACAGGTGGTGGACAGCAAGATCACCACTTGCTGAAGAGGGCACTGCAGCATAGGCCTCTCCATCACACTGCATGCACGCATGATGAGCACGCACTCGCTGGCTTCAATCTCCAAGGACATCTTGGAAGCCTGGAACCTGCCCAATTCTTGAAGCTGAGGTCAAGTGATGAGACGGTTTAGCCCAGTTTGCTAGCACAGACGCCGGTCATGTCACATAATCTGAATACTCATGTGGCTAGCGTTAAATTCAAAAATATGCAATACGATGTAGATGGCAAAGAGTATGGTCGAAACTCAAAAGAAACTAGTATACGTAATGACTTAAATAAGTTCGAACAGAAATGTATCGATTTCCAGCTATATTCCCTGATACAAGGAGCTGGTACAGAAATACCCAATCACATGCAAACATGCATGGAACATGCATGAACACGCAGCCCCCTCTGGAACAATTGTTTGCATCAACGTCCTGAGAGAAACAAGGACGGTAAAGAACATCCTGGCATGTTCTTCTTTATGCAAACCGTAACACGCGATCACAACCGTAAACAGACATGACAAAGTACAGGTTGGAATGGATGACCCTGTGAGCTTGCAGTGCGTACACATCTACAAAATATTAGCCACCAATGTCGGAAGAACTCACAACACCCTGTGGCGAAGTGCGCATGCAGATGTACAGAAATGTGTAGTACACATTGTGTACAGTACATCTACGCGTATATACATCCAATGATCCTAGATTCTGATATCCTGGTTGGAGGTGGGCAGTTCTTTTACAGAAAGGATTATCTGAGGCCCAAAATGGGTATGGTTTTGGCATGATCGCAGGGTATGGTCTCCGTGACAGGTACCTTTCCAGCTAAGTGTTAGATGGTAGCCCTGCTTGCAAGCTGTCCAAAGAACCTGAGCTTGAAAGGTCCCCATCATAAAGACCGTGCCTAATGGACCGTGGCGTGAACCTACTTTTCACAGCAGATGTCGACACCAGATCACCCACTGCACCAAATTACCTGGTTCTTTTTCCTCTTCCAGGTTGTGAGAGTCCAGGTTCCGATGAAATCAACTGTATATCCTGGTACACATAGCAGCAGGTCTTACCACAAACTGAGAACAGAAGATTGGCTTAAGTCAGAGCAGTACTGCCCTCCTAAGCTCGTCTACACAAACATGGATCTATCTAGAACAACTTGTTCGGGCAAATACAATCAATTACAAAGTGCATTCTTGTAACGAGTTGCTAGGTGAAAGGAAATACATAGATGAATATTTGCTTCATCATCTCGATTTGGATTCTGCAACCCTTGAGATTGGGCATGTGCTTCGCCCGCATATTGTTTACACAGGTTTAAAACCATTTGAATTAGCAGATTTCGGTGCCTTAAGCTTAGTCATAAATATAAACAAGTCTGCCTATGAAAGACATCAACTTTCTACTTGGTCGCACGATCGAATCATCCTGTAAGGATCTTCCATGGCAGAAGCACTGGCCAGAAAAAGAGCCACTGCACAGTGTCAGGAGAATGCAAATCTGGCATGAGAAATGAAAGAAACGCTATTTCCAACATTTGGATTCAGCCTTGACACAGACAACTGCTTATGAAGCTGTTTCAAGCTCAGATGTGTATCAAGTACTCATAAACTCAGAGTGTGGAATGATTTGAGGGGCAGGGGCAAAGCCAGTACAAACGCGTGCAACAGGAGAAGCATGAAAGAAAAGGAAATGACAAGCAAGGGCGCCTGATGATGCTTGAACGTACAGAAGTGCTCGGTTACTTGTGTGATGTCAGTGCTGGCAAGATCTGAAAACAGAAGACAAAAGCAGCAGTTCATTAATGGCAAGGTAAGTTATGGACACCCACCAGAACCACTTTAAGAACAGCGCACAAGAGGTAGATTGGAATAAGGACGGGCAGGAGTAGGATCTTGATAGGCAGGATTGCCTACAGATGTTGAATACAGTGAATCTGGTATGGTGTTTGACTTCTTCAAGCATCTAGTCATTGCGCACATTGTTCAAGCGCCAGGCGGTCTCAGTTGTGCGGTAGGACCTGATGCAATTGACAGTTTTTCCAACATGAAAGGACGCATTTCCAATCATTGGAGAGCACGCTGCGATGCTTGATGATTGTGAGCAATCTCTTAGGACCAAAAGTTATTAATGGCACAGCCTCCTTTTTTCTTCATCAATGTACCTACCAGCCTGATGAATGCAAAAATAAGGGGGAAAACAATGTACTGCAAGACTGGAAGTGCAGGTCCAAGAATTGGGGCTGCAAGAAGGATGCAGTCCCAGGGCACTGACATGCACATTAGCAGGAGTCTGAGATATGCAATGATATCATCATACATGGATTAATCCATACACAATGGTGTATTCAAAAAGGTAAGTCATGGATGATCTAAACCAATGGTGCAGTGAAGAGGGCTCACAAAGGAGGAGAGTGAGTAGCAGGTTGAGCAAGCCCATTGTGCCTCTTTGTATCCGTGGTTTAATGAGAATTAGTAATTACTTGAGTGGAAAATCAGCTTGCAAATAAAAGATAGTGGTGCCCAGACCCAGGCCAACAACATAACGCAAACATTGGTCGAAGACGCCGAGATCGAATTCGATAATAGAAATACAAAAAATATTTCTGAAAAATAAAAGTGACCCGCGGGATGGCATCATGACCCTGGCGGCGCTGCAGTCGTGGCCTTTTGCAAATGTGCGTTTGTGTTGCGTGGTGGAGACCACCTCTATCGAAGTGTGCTACGGATCGTTAACACTGTAGCAAAACCTGGCTGGATCTATTTCCTATAATATTGTCTGCCTTTGGAAGTCGAACCCAACTAACCTGCGGGTAACCGGCCGGTCACCATGATCTCAGCTCTTACACACTTCCTTACAGAGATATGTTACCACGTAACAGTTCGTCGACCGTGATGCACTCACACGAATGCGTGCCTCAGGCCAAGATCCTTCTCTGCATCCGAGGAACACACCCTTGGTATCACATGATGTGATACAAGCGGCGCCTCCACTCAAAGCTATAGGTTTGCTAACTTAGGCTAGCCAGCTAACACCCAATCAGCGGCACATCCATCTCATGGAAGTCAAGTATTGCAAAGATACCAGCTAGTATCCTCCTACAGGCATAGCTCGAACCAACCAGCAGTACAGCGTGCTTTGTCAACATTTTGCCGAGCTGTTGCTAATTAGCATTATAATGCTAGCATCCACTAGCATCCTATATCTATCTATCCTTCTGGGACTGGTTGGCACCATTTACAGCTTTGACAGCATGGAGTATCTCAAGAATCTCGGTCTTTATCCTCAGAAAGCTACAATTGTGAAGCTCCATGCATATGCTCATTCGGGTCAGTAACTTGTATCATAGAAAAGAAAAGAAAAGACTACGCTAACAAGGCAACCCCTGTTTGCATGAATGAAGGAAGAAGTTTACATCTGGTGCAAGCACCAGGCAAACCTCCACCATCAAACGAGGAAGAAGGTCATTAGTGGGGGTCGGGAGGGTTCTGATAAGAGCCATATGATCTTTCCTTGATGTTTTTCAACCTTCTACTTGTATTTATCTTTGTTGCGTAATGAATAGAATGAGTGTTTAGATCGAGAGTAAATTTTCTTACTTTACACCGGTCTAGGCCAAGCTTACTGAGGGGTAGATCAATATGACATCTGTAAATGGTTCCCATCACTCCAATCAGGATGGTGTGTAGGCTTACTTTGTGGCATTGCTGTGCAAGGGCCTGTTTCAATCCATTATGCTGTTCAGTTGCTCTTGCTAGTTGTTGCTCTGGTCGTGTATCATCACAGTATTTTACTTCAATGAGGTGTACATCCCAGCGCGAAGGGTGTACATCCTGTATGTCTCTTT